>Ga0272441_10013733_pt1 | contig 11607 bp, 12 predicted proteins | sample SSMProp6N_FD_193582 | JGI IMG/M metagenome (GOLD analysis project Ga0272441, IMG submission 193582) | Marine sediment archaeal communities from Little Sippewissett salt marsh, Falmouth, MA, United States - SSM-Prop-6N | ecosystem: Environmental > Aquatic > Marine > Wetlands > Sediment ... | reverse complement strand
TCAGGCGGCGCGGTGCGACGCGATGGATGACCGCACGGCCCCGCCCGTCGGCAACGACGGCTGAGCGCCGCGGACCGTGGTGGCCAGTGCGCCGGCGGCGACGGCGAGCGGGATGGCCTCCTCGAGCGGGTGGTTCGGCAGCGCCCAGGCGAGCGCGCCGTTGAACGCATCGCCGGCGGCCGTTGTATCGACGACGTCGACCATAGGCGCCGGGAAGGAAGCCGCCGGCCCGTCCGGCGAGAACCGTGCGGCGCCATGCGAGCCGAGCGTGCAGAGAACGGTCCGCGCGCCGGCATCGAGGAGGTCGCGCGCTCCCTGTTCGATCCCGTCGCGGCCGGTGATCGCTCGCAGCTCGTGCTCGTTTGGCGTCAGGATGTCGACCCGGGCCAGCGGCAGCGAAGACAGATCATGCGCCGGAGCCGGATCGAGGATCACTCGGGGCGACGACGGCGGCAGCGCGTCGAGCAACGCAGCGACCGTGTCGATCGGGATCTCCAGTTGGAGCAGCACGACGTCGGCCCGCGCGATCCGGTCGATGTGCCGCGCGATGTAGTCCGGGTCGATGCGTGCGTTGGCGCCCGCGACGACCGCGATCGCGTTCGCTCCGGCATCGTCGACCCAGATCGAGGCGAGGCCGGACGGGATCCCCGCTTCGATCTCGACGGCTTCGACGTTCACGTCGTCCGCGCGGAGGCCGTCGAGGAGCCGGCGCCCGAACGGATCGTCTCCGACCTTGCCGAACAGCCGAACATCGGCGTCCCAGCGGGCGGCCGCGACCGCCTGGTTTGCCCCTTTGCCGCCGGGGTAAAACGATGCGGTTCGCCCGGCTCGCGTCTCGCCCGGCGCAGGCATCCTCGGCATCTCGACGACGAGGTCGCTGTTGAGGCTGCCGACGACGGCGATGACGGGGCGACGATCGCTCATGGGGCCTGGACGGCGGCGTATAGGACCTCGAGGAATCGTTCGCGCGACGCATCGAGAACGACCTTTGCGTTCGGCTCTCGCCCGGTGACGCGGAGGTGATCGACGACGGTGGCACCGCGGGTCAGCTCGCTGATCGTCTCCACATCGACGCGGAGGGCCCGGACGTCGGTCGCGACATCCGGTTCGAGTGCGACCGCCATGGCGATCGGATCGGGCAGATCGAAGCCGTCCTGCTTCAGGTAGTCGATTCCGAAGCGGCGAAGGGCCGCCTGGATGTCGACGCAGAACGCGGAAAGCTCGGAAACGGCGCGGAGCTCGTCCGCTTCTTCGGCGGTGAACGTGGCCCGCTTGTGCGAGACGTCCCATCCGACCATCTCGATCGGAAGACCCGACTCGAACACGATTTTCGCCGCTTCCGGATCGACCCAGATGTTGTACTCGGCCGCCGGGACGATATTCCCATACCCGAACCCGATGCCGCCCATGATCACGCATCGTGCGATCCGCTCGGAGAGTGAGGGATCCCGCAGCAGTGCCGTCGCGACGTTCGTCAACGGCCCCAGCGTGACCAGGGTGAGATCGCCGGCGTCGCGTCGCGAGACGTCGAGGAGCACATCGACCGCGTGTCCGTTGGCGGGGACTCGTCCGGCGAGAGGAAGTCCGATGTCTCCCAGGCCGTCTTCGCCGTGGCAGAACTGGGCCGTCTGGAGCGCCCGGAGCATCGGGCCGGCGAGCCCGACGTGAACCGGGACCGACGCGCCACAGCGTTCGACGGTGTACAGCGCGTTCTGAACCCCGATGGGGAGCGGGACGTTGCCCGCGACGACCGTGATGGCTTCCACTCGGACATCCGGGTGTTTCAGGGCCATGACGAGCGCGACGGCATCGTCGGACGCGGTGTCGGTATCGATCAGGAATCGGCGCAACGAGGCCTCCTTTGCGGGCCGGATTTCGGCCGCCCACACGATACGTGGATGAGGAAGACCCGGCAAGAGCGGCGGCCGTTGACACGCAAGCGGGTGCGCCGGATGATGATGGACGCATCGGAGGAGGTTTCACGTGACAGAGTCGGAGTATCGCTTGTGGGCCGATCCATCCCTCGATCCGTCGCCGCTTCGCCCGGCGCTCATCTGGGCGGAAGGGATCGATCCGCCGACCCCGAAGGAAGACCCCCACCCGGCGCTTGCCGAAGTGATTGAGCGTGTGCAGGCGGCCGGCGAGGAGTTCGTCCCGGCCGAGATGCGTCGGCGGGTCCGCGGGATGCTGCGATACGGCAAGTACAAACCGAGTGGGCGCGGCAAGCCGGCGAGCGAGTTCCTCCTCCGCGCCGCGCTCGGCGGGACGTTCCCACGCGTGAACGGGCCCGTCGACGTAAACAACCTCGTCTCCCTCGAGTCCGGGCTCCCCGGTTCGATCTTCGATACGGCTCTCTCGGGACGCGTCTTGCGACTTCGCCGCGGCCGCCCCGGCGAGTCGTACGTGTTCAATCCGTCGGGTCAGTCCATCGATCTCGCCGACCTGCTTCTCGTTTGTCGAGAAACGGACGAGGGGTGGACGCCGTGCGGCAACCCCGTGAAGGACTCGATGGCGACGAAGATCGGCTCGGAGACGCGAGACGTCGTGGCGGTGCTGTACGCCCCGGCCGATGAACCCGAGCCGTCGGTCGAGCGATGGGCGATGCGGTTCGCGGATCTCCTCGGGGATCACTGCGGCGCGCGGGTCGTCGGCGTTCGCGTCGGGTTTGACGCGGAGGTCGGATAGACGCGGCTTCGACGTGACGGCCGCGGCCCGACGGAACGGGCGCGAAGGCCCTTGAAAAGGCGGGACCGGGCGCTATACTTCGCCGGATTCTCGAAGCATGCCCGGCCTTTCGTGGGCCGGGGCTTCGCTTTATTGGAGAGCTTCCGATGCGCAGAGCGCTGAGATCGTGGTGGCAAGACGGAGAGCGGTGGCACATGGCGGTCGGCCTGGCCAACCTCGTGTTGGGTACGGCGTCGGTTCTGATCCCGCTCGCCGTCGCGGACGTGTACGGGCGTTCCGCCGGAGCAGTCGGCCTGCTGGCGAGCCTCGTCAGCCTGGTCGGGGTGGCCGGCAGCCTTCTCTGGGGGCGGCTGTCGGATGCGGCCCACCGTCGGAAGCCGTTCATCGTCCTCAGCTATGCCGCCGTCGGCCTCTGCTTCGTTGCCATGTCGTTCGCGACGAGCTTCGGTCAGCTCGCGTTGTTCAACATGCTGATGAACTTCTTTTGGATCGCGAACTCCTCGGTGGCCGTTCTGATCGTCATCGAGAACCGCGATCCCGAGACGTGGGAGCGGAGAATCGGACGCTTGAACCAGTTCGGCGCGATCGGCTGGGTCGCGGGACTGGCGCTGGGCAGCCTGTGGACGGCGATCCTCTCGGGATCGATCGGGGATGCGGCGACGATCCGCTCGTTGTTCGTGGCGATCGGGCTTGCCAGCCTTGCGGCGTCGCTTCTGGCGTTTCGCTTCGTGCCGCGAACGATCGCACGATTCACGCACCGACGGTTTCGCGGCGCGGTCGTCGCGCTGGGCAACTTCATCGTCGAGCGGGCGCGATTTGCGCCGTTGCATCTCTACCATCGGTTGAACCCGCGACGGATCGGGCGGCTGCTGACGCGTCCAGAGGGTTTCCGGCCCGGAACCCGCCGGTTTCTCCTCTCGACGCTGCTGACCTTCACCGGGTTGGGGCTGTTCGGGATTCCGCTCCCTCTCGTCCTGGTCGAGCGGTTTGGATTCCCCTCGTCGACGGTCTTCCTGTTGTTCATGATCCAGCACGTCGGAATCGTCTTCGCCTATCCGTTGGCGTCCCGACGGATTCGGCGGCTGGGCAATCGGTCGGTACAGGCGGCGGCCGTGGCGCTTCGCTTCTTGTTGTTTGCCGGGGCGGCGGGCTACCTGTTGGCCTCACCGGCGGTTCCGTCGATGGCGATCCTCGTGGCGGCCTTCGTGCTGTACGGCGCGACGTGGTCGTATTTCCAGCTCTCCGGCGTCGCGCTGACGTCGCGGCTCGCGCGCGAGGAGAACCGGGGCGCGGCGCTCGGTCTGTACAACGCGCTCGCCGGTCTCGGCTGGATCCTCGCCGGTCTGGGCTCCGGCTGGCTCAGCGAGTGGGGTGGCTACGGGGCGGCGTTCTCCGCGGCGGCGGCGCTGCTCGCGCTGAGCCTGGTCGTCCTGCGCACCGTGCCCGATCCAGTGAAGACGACGTGCAAAGACGCTTCCCCGCGTCCGACAACATCTCGGACGGAGCCACGGACGTCACGTCGACATCCGATCGTCGCCTGGGCGATGCATCGCCGCTAGTCTCCGTACACCCAGCAGAGGTGCCAGAAGGCATCTCGATCGTAGAACCAGTACCACCCCTCCGCAGGGACTCCGTACGACCAGCCGCCTCCGCTCTCGTGCCATACGCTGCCCGGAGTGACCGAGAACGGCGGCGGGGGAGGGGGAGACGGGATCGTGATCGTCTCGACCGGTGGAGTGCTCTCCGAAGCTCCTCCCACGATCTGGATCGCCGTCCAGCCGACGCCCCACGACGAGGTCGCATCCAACGTGGCGAGCAGCGTAACCAGCGTGTCGATCGCCTCCTGCGGATCGTCCGCGAAGATCGGGAACGGGTCGGTCGGGGCGGTGGCTGCGAGCGGGAGCGGCGCGGTGGTCGCGAACACCAGGAGCTCGTCGATTCCGGCCGGCGGGTTCGCGGTCAATGTGTACGCTGCATCGGGCAGCTGATGCGATCCGAGAACGTAGTTGCTCGCGGAGAACGCGTTTGGAAACAGGAGCCGGACGACCCCGTCCGGCTGCAGATCGAACAGGTACACGAACGCCGGGCGGCTGACTCGCAGATGAATGACGAGCGGATCGCCGACCTCGAATGTCGACTCCATCGTCCACACGAACGCGTCCACCGGCTCGTCCGAGGTCGGAAGGAGGCCGAGCGGGAAGGCTTGGCTCGCCGCGGCGACACCGTACGCAAGTAGCGCGGCAAGACCGACAACGACGGTTTTTCGCACCATGAGTCTCACCTCTTGTCCGATCTACGCTGCGCGAGCCGATCCGTTCCATCGGCGCTCGTGCGTCGGCCGGGACGTGAGTAGAATGCGTGGCGCGAGGTGGTATGACGTGGAGTATCGACAGGTCTCGGATCTCGATGCGGTGGCTGATTTGGCGAAGGCGGCGTTCGTCATTCGTCGTCCGAATCAGGCGGCTGCGGTGCAGTGGCTCGAGCGATCGATCGAGCACGGTCGGCAGCTGTACGGGATCTACGATGGCACAACGCTGCTCTCCGTCTACATGCTGTACGACTTCCGGATGCATCTGCGAGGTGCAGTCGTGCCGATGGGCGGGATCGGCCTGCTCTGTTCGCGGCTCGACGCGCGCGGTAAGGGGGCGGTTCGAACGATGATCTCCGCTGCGCTCGGCACGATGCGTGACGCGGGGCACGCGGTCTCGGTCCTCGATCCGTTTCGGCGCGTGTTCTACGAGAAGTACGGTTGGGGATTGTTCGACCGCCGGCAGGAAATGGAGATCGCACCGGGGGGGCTGTCGGTGCCCGACGACGCGGGGCCTGCCCATAACGTGGTCGATCTTCCGTTTCCGGACGACGCGGCCCGGGCCTTCTACAACGAACTGGCCGCGACCCGACTCAGCCTCGTCCAGCGGGGGGAGGCCGAGTGGGAGGCCCGCACGTGGGTTCTTCCGTGGCACACGAACATCGCGACGCGCGGGGTCGTCAAGATCGCGCGGGATGGGAAGGTCGTCGGGCTGATCGGATATGACCTGTCCGGACGAGCGGACGCGTGGCACCCGACCCTGTCGGTCAACCTGTTGCTCGTCCGGGACGAGCCGGCGAAGCGGGAGGCACTCCGATACCTGAATCGTTTGTCGCATCAAGTCAAGACGCTTCGGTTCGATCTCCCGCCGGACGACGACCTGTGGGTGTACCTGACGGACGGTCCGGACAAGTGGGAGCTCCGCGAGAAGTTCATGCTCCGTGTGGTCTCCGTCGACGCGCTGGATGGACTGGCGGTGGACGCGGACGACCTGTCGATATCGATCGACGTCGTCGATGAGCAGGCGCCGTGGAACGCCGGGATCTGGCGCTGGACGGTCGACCGTGGGATCCTGCGCGTCGAGCGCGCCGATCGGGCCGACGTGCGCTGTGGGATCGGAGCCTTGTCGAGCATCCTCTCCGGATTCACCGACTTCAAGGCAATGATCGCCGCCGGGCGTTGTGAGCCGCTTCCAACGTACGCCGGCCAGGATCTTCCTCGGGCGACGACGTTCCTCGCCGACTATTTCTAGGGAGGAAGCGGGCTCTCACCGTGCCGGGCAACACGGTGAATCGAAGGAGGAGACGATGGACGAGCGACGGGCCGCGCGGTACGAAAGGATCTACGAGCAGCTCCGGGACCTGATCGACGGGACCTCCCCCGACCTGATCGCCGCGATGGCGACGATCTGCGCGGTGCTGCACGCGAAGATGCCACACCACTTCTGGACCGGCTTCTACGTCGTCGACGGCGATCGGCTGCGCGTCGGGCCATACCAGGGGCCGGTCGCCTGTCAGGTCCTGCAGGGCCACGGTGTGTGCGTCGAAAGCGTTCGCACGAAGGCACCGGTCGTCGTCCCCGATGTGGATGCGTTCCCCGGACACCATGCCTGTGACGCGCGATCGAAGAGCGAGATCGTCGTGCCGTTTCTCTCCGGCGACCGTGTCGTCGCGGTGCTCGATGTGGACTCGGATACGCTTGGGCAGTTCTCGGTCTCGGACGTCGCTCCGTTGCAGAGAATCCTGTCGCTTCTCACGCCGTTCCTGTAGCGCCGTATCGTTCGATCAACCGATACAACACATCGGTTCCGAAGTCGACGGCGGCGATCGGAATGCGCTCGTTCGCGGCGTGGATCGTCTCGAAGAAGTTGAAGTCCGGCGGCAGGTTCATCGGGGTGAACCCGTACGTCTGGATCCCGAGCCGCGAGAAGAACCGCGCATCCGAGCACCCCGGCAGGAGGTACGGGATCGGAACGGCGCCGGGCTCCGCGTCGCGGAGCAGATCCTCGAGTCGATCGAGTAAGCCGAGGTCGGGTTCGCTCGGACCGGGGTCGTACAGCCGAACCTGCACATCGAGTTCCCGGCCGAGCCCCGCGTGGAGCTCGGCGAGGAAGTCGTCCCGCGTGAAGCCGGGCAGAAGCCGCGCGTCGAGGCCGACGACGATCTCGCTCGGGATGACGTTCGGCTTCTCTCCGCCGCGAACGATCGTGGCGTTGACGGTGTTTCGGAATAGCGGCTCGAGGTTTCGGCCGGTCTCGCCGAGGCGGGAGAGAATCCGATCGGTCCAGCGCGGATGGAGCAGGCGACGGAGGACGAAGGCCATTCGCCTCGGCAATGCGGCGGCCATCGCTTCGATCATCTCGCGGACGATCGGTGTGACGTGGATCGGCAGGCGGAGGCGATCGAGGCGTGTCAGCAGTCCGCCGAGTCCGGCCATCGCCCCGTTGCGCATCGGGCGGGCCCCGTGGCCGGCGGGCCCCGCGAGATGCGTCTCGAGCCAGCACGGGTGCTTTTCGCCGACCTGAATCAAGTAGAAGGTGCGCCCCGCAACGTGGAGCGGAAATCCGCCAAACTCGCCGATTGCGTATCGAACGTTGGCGAACAGGTGTGGCTCCGTCTCGACGAGGTGCTTCGCACCGACGACGCCCCCGGCTTCTTCATCGGCGAGCACGCACAGCAGGATGTCGCCGGCCGGGACGATGCCGTGTCGAGCGGCCCGCAGCAGGGCGGAGATCATCATCGCGAGGCCGCCCTTCATGTCCAGCGCGCCGCGGCCCCAGACATAGCCGTCGACGACGCGGGCCTCGAACGGGGGATGACTCCAGGCCTGGTGCGCGGTGGTCACGACGTCGGCGTGACCGTAGAGGAGAAGGGGCGACGCGTCGCCTCGCCCGGGAAGGCGTGCGATCAGGTTCGGCCGTTCGGGTGACATGGCGTACTGGACGGATTCGATCCCTGCAGCGCCGAGAAGGGCCGCGACGTATTTGATACAGGCACGCTCATTGCCCGGCGGATTCGTCGTATCGAACCGGATCAGGTCCCGAAGGATCTCCGCCGGCTGTTGCGCTTTCGGGTCGTTCATCGGAGTCGAGTATAGCCGAGCGGTCGACCGTTGCGTCGTTGCGACTTGGATCGAGGAGGTCGCTCGCTGTGTAATGGGCGCGGAGGTGATGAGTGTGAATCGAGCTATCTTGGCGGTCATCGGCCTGCTCCTTCTGGTCGGCGGCCTCGCGCTCGGCGCGGAAGATGTCGAGGTGTCGTTTCTCGGGCACTCGTGCTTCACGATCCAGGCGACCGATGGACCGGTCGTTCTGATCGATCCGTACGCGACCTATGTGCCCTATCCCGGGCTGCCGGTGCCGGCGGACATTGTCTTGATGACCCACCAGCATATCGATCACTGTCCGTACTGTTTCGGCGAGAACGATCGGGTGGAGGGCGACCCGATCCTCGTCCATCTGTGGGACAATGCCGGAAGGTGTCGCGAGAAGATCCCTCCCGCGACATGGATCATCACGCCGGAGTTCAAGATGCACGCGATCGAGGCGAGTCATGTGACCGAGAGCGGCGGCGGACAGGGTTGGGTCTGCCTGTTCAGCTTCGAAATCGGTGGAATCCAGTTTGCCCATCTGGCCGATCTCGGCAAGCCGTTGACGGAGGATCAGATCGAGGCGTTGAGTGATGTCGAGGTCGTCTTCCTCCCGGTCGGCGGTGCGTTCACGATCGATGCGGCCGAGGCGATGGAAGTCATCGCGCAGCTGCCGTCGGTTCGGGTGGTCTTCCCGATGCACTACTACGTGGACGGGATCACGCCGTGGCCGACCATGGCGCCGCTTCAGACGTTCACGGATCTCGCGGCGGAGACGTACGTCGTGCGCGACATCGACGGGTATCAGGTCGAGATGAACGCCTCGACGCTGCCTCGATCGGTCGAGATCTGGGTACCGGAGCACAAGCCGAGCTAGTCGTCCTCCAAGGTCGAAGCCCGGAGTCGCTCGTACGCACGTCGGACGAGGATCTCCTCCGGCTCGGCGAGGCGGGAGAGGAGGCGGGCGAAGAACAGGCGGAGCAACAGAAGGAGCGGGTAGGTGGCGATGAACGCGGCGAGGACGACCCGCGACCGCGTCCAGATGAACAGCAGCCCCGGTGCGAGGAGCAGCAGGTGAAGCGGCAGGCTCATACGGAGCCACAAGCTCCGTCGGACCGTTCGCTCGGCGCGGGCCAGAAGCAGATCGTCCTCCGTCGCCGGCGATTCCACGGCATGCCGACCGGCCCGGATCCGTTCCCGCTGGTCGTGCTGCATCTCGGATAGGAAGGTGACTCGCCTCTTTCGCATGCCGTCCTCTCGTCAGCGACCGGCTCGAACTCGTCGAGGCGAGACCTCCGATTCCGGGAGCCGCTCCATGTCCGCTCTTCGAGCGAGATCCTTGGCGCACCGCTCTCGGGTGGAGCGGCGGCTACTCGTCGGCTTCGTCGAGCGCGTCGTCGATCTCCTCGGCGAGGTTCTCGATTTCGCTTGCGAGTTCCTCGATCTCCTCCTGGAGGCGGGAAAGCCGTTCGACGAGCGGCCGAACCTTCTCGATCAGATCCTTCTTGGAAATGAACGCCATGCGGCCCTCCTTTTCCGTGTGGCCGATTCGGCTCGATTCTAGCCGAGCCGTCGCACGAGGCCAACGCCGACGGCGGGCGAGCGGGTGCTCGGGTACACTGGCGGTGCCGGGTGCGGCCGACGACGGCCGAAGGGGGATTCGATGACGGAGCAGGAGCGTCTCGAGGCGACCGTCCATGGCATCGTCCAAGGCGTCTTCTTCCGCTACAGCACCCAGATCGAGGCGGAGCGGCTCGGCCTGACCGGGGCGGTGCGCAATCTTGACGACGGCTCCGTCCATGTGGTCGCCGAGGGTCGCCGTGATCGGCTCGAGCGGCTGCTCGGGTGGCTCGGACGCGGCCCGGAACTCGCGGTGGTCGAACGGGTCGACGCGACGTGGTCCGAGTCGGCCGGCTCGTTCACCTCCTTCCGGATCGTTCGGTAGCCGCGGCGCCCGGGCGGGAAGCGTGTCGATTCCCCGATGTGGGCGCTTCGAGCGAATCGCGCGTTGAGCCGGTCCGGCCGAGCGGGTACCATCCTACACTAGGATGAGACTGCCAAAGGTCGGTGAGAAGGCCGGTTTCGAGATTTCCGATCACCTGACGCCGTGCGGCGATCAGCCGGAGGCGATCGCTGCGTTGGTCGACGGCGTTCGGAGCGGCGATCGATATCAGACGTTGCTCGGGGCGACGGGGACGGGGAAGACGTTCACGATCGCCCGGGTGATTCAGCAGGTTCAGCGGCCGACGCTGGTGATCGCTCACAACAAGACGTTGACGGCGCAGCTCTGTTCGGAGTTCCGGGAGCTGTTCCCGAGCAACGCGGTGCACTACTTCGTCTCGTACTACGACTACTACCAGCCGGAAGCGTACCTTCCGCAGACCGACACGTACATCGAGAAGGACTCGTCGATCAACGACGAGATCGATCGGCTTCGACACGCGGCGACCTCGGCACTGTTCGAGCGCCGGGACGTCATCATCGTCGCGTCGGTGTCGTGCATCTACGGCCTCGGGTCACCGGAGTTCTACGGCAACATGTCGATCGATCTGAAGCGCGGCGACCGACGGGATCGCGATGACGTCCTACGGTCGATGATCCAACTCCAGTACACGCGCAACGAGATCGGCTTCGAGCGGGGGACGTTCCGCGCCCGCGGCGATACGGTGGAGATCATCCCGGCGTACGAGGAGAAGGTCGTCCGGATCGAGTTCTTCGGCGACGAGATCGATCGGATCTCGATTGCCGATCCGATCACCGGACATCCCCTGCGTGAAGAGGACGAGGTACTGATCTATCCGGCCTCGCACTTCATCACGCCGGAGGAGCGGCTCCGGCTCGCCGTCGACGAGATCGCCGAGGAGTTGGAGGAGCGCCTGTCGCGGCTGCGCAAGGAGGGGCGGCTGCTCGAGGCGCAGCGGCTCGAGCAGCGCACGCGCTACGACATCGAGATGCTCCAGGAAATGGGGTACTGCACCGGGATCGAGAACTACTCGCGGCACCTCGACGGTCGCCATAGCGGCCAGCCGCCGTCGGTACTGATCGACTACTTCCCGAGCGACTTCCTGCTCGTCGTCGACGAGTCCCACCAGACGATCCCGCAGGTTCGCGGGATGTACCATGGCGACCGGTCGCGGAAGACGACGCTGGTCGATTACGGCTTTCGCCTCCCGTCGGCACTCGACAACCGGCCGCTGACGTTCACCGAGTTCGAGGAGCGGATCAACCAGGCGATCTTCATGTCGGCGACGCCGGGGCCGTACGAGGAGGAGCACAGCGACCGGATCGTCGAGCAGCTGATCCGACCGACGGGCCTCGTCGACCCCGAGGTCCAGGTTCATCCGGTGAAGGGGCAGGTCGATCACCTGGTCGCGGAGGTGCGCCAGGTCGTCGGCCGCAGCGAGCGGGTGCTGGTCACGACACTGACGAAGCGGATGGCCGAGGACCTGACCGAGTACCTCGTCGAACTCGGGATCCGCGCGCGCTATCTGCACTCGGAGATCGATACGCTCGATCGGATCGACATC
>Ga0272441_10013732_pt1 | contig 11608 bp, 9 predicted proteins | sample SSMProp6N_FD_193582 | JGI IMG/M metagenome (GOLD analysis project Ga0272441, IMG submission 193582) | Marine sediment archaeal communities from Little Sippewissett salt marsh, Falmouth, MA, United States - SSM-Prop-6N | ecosystem: Environmental > Aquatic > Marine > Wetlands > Sediment ... | reverse complement strand
CATAAAACACCCTCACTAACAGACAAAATTCCATATATCCAGCATCCTGCATCCTGCATCCTGTATCCAGCATCCTGTATCCAGCATCCTGCATCCTGCATCCTGTATCCAGCATCCTGCATCCTGTATCCTGCATCCTGCATCCTGTATCCTGCATCCTGCATCCTGTATCCTGCATCCTGTATCTGCACTACCATTTCCCCTCATCAATCCCAAGCTTAGCCAGCAGCGGTTCCCACCATGACGGATTTTCCTTATACCACAACACTGTTTCTCTAAAGCCCGTCTCGAAGGAGATCTCAGGTTTCCAACCAAGCTGAGAGCGGATCTTTGTGGAATCCAGCAGATAACGCCGGTCGTGTCCCGGCCGATCCTCAACGTAGGTCTTGTATGACTGATCCAATCCCAGTATATCCAGAATAAGGTCAGCGACTGTTTCAATATCCACCTCGATCCCGCTTCCTATATTATAAGTATCGCCGACCGTTCCCTTTTTCAGAATAAGGTCGATTCCCATGCAGTGGTCAGCCACGTGCAGCCATTCCCGTTTGTTGCGACTGCTCTTATACAGCGGCATTTTTCTGCCTTTAAGCGCGCGTATGGTGAAATAGGGGATAAGCTTTTCCGGAAACTGATACGGGCCGTAGTTATTAGAGCAGTTTGAGATCGTGATGGGCAGGCCATAAGTTTCAGAATACGCCCGAACAGCCAGATCGGCAGCAGCTTTGGAGGAATTGTAAGGTGTACGCGGTCGATATGGCGACGTTTCGGTAAAAACCTCCTCCGAATCCAATGGCAGATCGCCGTATACCTCGCAGGTGGAAATGTGATGGAATCTGGAAATCCCGGCATCTTTCGCTGCCTGGAGAAGCTTCTGCGTCCCCAGAACGTTTGTCTGGTAGAAAATCTCGGGGTTGACAACAGCACGGCTGTTATGGGACTCAGCAGCAAAGTTTACAACGTAATCCGGATTGTAGAGCCTGAAAAGATAGAGTGTCAGGTCATAGTTGCCAATATCCCCCTTGACGAAGACATACCGGTCAGCATACTTTTCTGTTACATCGTCCAGATTTTCCGGATTGCCCGCGTATGTGAGCAGATCATAATTGATAACCAGATCGTCCGGATATTTGGACAGCCAGTAGCGAATGAAATTGGAGCCGATGAAACCTGCCCCTCCGGTGACGAAGATGCTTGCCATATTAGACTCCTCAATAAGTATATTTCCTGCTCAATTGAAACGCGTTTTGGATATGCTCGATCTCAGGTTTACGCGACTCTGGCGAGAATGTAATGGCTATTACATCAAACCGGCAGCTCTGCCCATTCAGCCTTTTTTCTCTGATATAGCTCAAAGCCACTTTGGATATCTGTTTTCTTTTAGCAGCAGTGATAGCATATTGCGGAGGGCCAAATTCCAGCGTTCGCCTGGTCTTTACCTCAGTAAAAACAAAAGTCTCATCGTGCCGGGCGATAATATCTATCTCTCCCAGCTTACATTTGTAATTGCACTGGATAATCTTATAGCCTTTGCGTTTGAGGAACTTCGCTGCCAGCTTCTCGCCTTTTGCTCCCAATTCTTTTCGGGGGTTAAGCATTTGAACACTCTCTTTATATGGATTCCCGACCATCACAAAAATCATCCTCGATCATATTACCAGTTTCCCACCCGAATATCAAATGAAAAATCTCCATGGTCCTGCAGCTCTTCCAGAGGAATAATCCTTCATAAAATCACGTAATCCCTGGCTCACTTCGCTCAGGATTCCAAAAGGCCTGAAAGCATGAGGCTTGATCAGGAACCCGCGGACTCCTGAAGTGTAGATACTCGATTCCCCGATGAGCCACCGTGTCCGGGTATCGGTTTTCCTTTGAACAGCCTGCCATTCTCTCATCAACCGCTTTTCCTCGCGTCGTCGGCTGCGGGTTGTTATCAAGCTATGCTTTTCGTGAAGGCGATTGATGGCAATAGCGGCTTTGTAAGCCGTCTCCATAAGCGTATCTCTATCCATATGGGGCGTTTCATAGCCCATGGTCTGTGCCCAGGAGTGCTGTTTCACAGAACTACAATAGTCCTCCAGCGTGGAGTGAATATTTCTGTATCCATAGCGTTCGGGATCATCATAGGCGCGGCTTCCCGGTTCAATATACGGAGCCAGGACGGACACGAACGGGAAGAATCTGCCATCGCTTCCAAAGCGATCCAGTAACTTGCCGCAGTATTCCACAGTTTTCATCACCGAGGTCGCGTCCTGACCGGGTAGACCAATACCGAAGAAAATTCTCACCGTCCCGATCCCAGCGTCCAGCGCGGCTCCGATGGTCTGCTCCAGTTCAGCGTTAGTATATCCCCTGCCGAACTTCATCCTCATAGCTTCGTCGTGAGTATCCGCTGACATATGGAGCGTTACGCGCCCGGCTGCTTCCACTGCTGACCTGAAAAACTCAAACGGTGCCGGCCGCATTATCTCTATGACCAATGGATTGCTGACGCCAAGTGCTTTGAACTGCCGGAATATTTCCTGAGAATAACTACCCCCTGGATCCTGCATGTCGTACCCGATAAAAATCCGCGCCCGAAGGATTCGCGCTGCGCTGGCCATGTCCCTCACCACAGCTTCTGGTGATCTGACAGCCGGGCGTTTCCTGTTGCAGATCTCACGATAAGCATGAGCACTGCCGCCGCATATAAGACAGTCATAGGGACATCCCCGCTGCGTGAACACCGCAGCCGATGGATTCATCAGCCAATCCCGGTATGGAATACTCAGCAGAACGTTCAGCGGATCCAGATGTCTGGCGGCTGAGCGGATAAGCCACGAGTAGTCCGTTCGGTAGTCGTCAATGTTATCAGGAACCCAATCCAGTCCGGTGGTTTGTACGTTCCCGGTTCTGTCCCGCCAAGCCAGGTTCGGGACGTCCCACATGTGTATCTTATTTTCCAGAGCGTTCATGAGTCGGAGAAGCGGATATTCCGAGGAATCGCCCCGAATGACGAAGTCGATCTGGGGATAGCTCAGGAGTTCACGCCAGAACTGACTTGCCGTAAGGCCGCCCACGACTATCCGGGTGTCCGGATGGATTTTCCTGATGATGCGAGCGAGTTCCAGCGCGCCGTCAGTATGCGTTGCCCAGTGAAGGTCTATGCCCACCATCCGGGCGTGAATATGCCGTAGAAGTATCTCCGGTCGCAGTCGCGGCATAAGCGAGTTAAGCAGAGCGAGGTTGCAGATACTCACATGGTATCCATGTCTTTCCAAATACTCTCCCATGGACAAAAAGCCCAGCGGATAAGTCTCAAATACCGGCGTGGAAGGAACTGAAGCGGCTATCATGTTGTGAAGTCCCAATCCAGTTGGGCTTTGAAACGTCGTAGGAGGATGTAACAGCAGCAAATCCACAGGTCGCATAAGATGAAATCCTCTGGGACAGGTAAATAACCCAATACGGCAACATGCCAATAGAGGACTATTATACGTGGACTGGCTATGTCCGTCAAGTGCCCTCCGTATTCCACCAAGCACAAAGTTTCAGACATCCTGTTGACAGCACATGCCAGTAATGATATATTATGAGCACAAGACGCGAGAATTAGCAGTTGATGCTTTATTCGAGGGAATCCCAAGTGCATATAGTGAAAAGGTGGATTTTCGTTGTCCTTGTCCTGTTGATAGCGGGAACTTCGGCACAGGCATACTTCAGAGATTTGGGCGTGGGCGCGAGGCCGTTGGGTATGGGTGGAGCTTATGTGGCAGTAGCTGACGACGGCAACGCGGTACTCTGGAACGCCGCAGGCCTGGGACAGCTCAAGAGGCAGGAAGTAACTGCCACGTATGCTGCTCTCTACGTCGGGCTGGAACCGAAGCTGTATAACGAGAAAACTGATCAGTTAGGCTATCATTTTGTGGGCTACGTATACCCCTCTAATCTGGGCAGTTTCGCCCTCAGTTGGAGCACCTTCCAATCCCAGGTTTACGATGAAAACACCTTCTGCCTCTCCTACGGCAAGCAGCTAAACAAATACCTCTATGCAGGAATGAATCTGAAGAGGCCTGGATGGGAAATAGGGTGGAACGAATATACCAGACTGGATAAAGACATTCCTGATCATGGTACGTCCAGGTCGGGAATCACCCTTGACCTCAGCGCTCTTTACAAGACCAATAAAGGGTTTTCCGCTGGATTTTCCGCTGAAAACCTCCTGCCTGCGGACGTTGGGCTGAGCAAGAAAGAGAATATCCCTGTAAATCTGCGCGGAGGAATCGCTTACAGGCTGGATAATCCTGCAAATCTGGACTTGAAACTCCTTTACGTATTCGACATCACTTACCGGGCAGAGGATGGAACCAACATACGCATGGGAATGGAAAGCTGGTTCTTCAACGAAAGCGCAGGTGTAAGAGCCGGCTGGAACCTCACGTCCGCGACATCGGGACTAAGCTACCGCATTATGAACTCATGGCTGGAAACGCAGATAGACTATGCCTTCATCTATCCTCTATCCATCCGGGAGACATACGGCTCCCATAGAATATCAGTAAGCGTGAAGTTCTAACCGCAAAAGCGTCTTACACGACGCTACATTCGATCCCCAGCAGTTTCCCGATTTTCTCAACCTTAGTGGTCAAACGACCATACGCCAGGGCCTGATGATGCGATCCGCCTTCCATACTAAAGCGCGTCAGAAAATCACATAGATCGCCGTCCGGTGAAAATTTATAATGCGGCCTGGTAAATCCAGTGATTGGCGGAAAATCCGGCACTTGCCCCTCAGTTACGATGAACTTAAATCGTCCGTTGGCCAAAGTGGTAAGACTTACCAGCGTAACATCGCCCGGCTCTAAGGAAAATCCCAGCATTACAGGAGGAAACCGTAGATCAGCGATCCCCAGCGTACTTTTCACCAAACGCACCGGGCGATCCTTCCGGGCCAGCTTCCAATTGCCCTCGCCCATATGCATCATCAGAGCAGAATTACCGGCGAAATCCATACTAAACATCTCAGTAAAATTGGCTTTCCCAGCCAGTTTCTGCATCATGGTCACGGCTGCTGCGCTGGTTACATCGCCTTCGCCACCGTATCCGTACCCCTCACCCAGCAGTTTAGCTGCGGCCAGAAACGGAAGCGTATCAAGACGGCCATCCTCCGCTACCGCCGTGAAGTGAGCGGCAAAACCGTGCATATCACGTTCCTGAACTACGCTGCGGATAGCCCATTCCAGACGGGAGCCTGCCTCATGGATTTCCGGGGTCACGTCCTCATCTGGCTCGAAGGTCTCCCGATCCCATTCCATCTGTTTGGCGATCTCCTCATCCGGCGCGCCCTTTGCCTTTTCAGAGACCAGTTTCATGGGAATCCGCTGTACTTCAACGCCCATCTGAGCCAGGAAAGCGGTTTCATCAACTGCGAAGTCGCCCATCTGCTCCATGGGATAGCCCAACAGCCCGATGCGCATACTGCGCATGAAAGTCGCGATCCGGGCAGCATCACACCAGTCCCTCAGTTCGGCCAGAGCTTTTTCGTCTTTATAGTGTCCGGTGAGTATGTTAAATTGTTGTCCTGAACGCAGAAGAACATTAGCCAGATCCTGTACTCCGTGCATTCCGTGGTTCTTCGTAGTAGTCCGGGATTTCGTATCGCCGGTAATCGCGTATTCCTGCTGAGTGTTGAATATGAGGACAGGTAAGTTCGTTCTGCATAAGCCGGGAAGAGCGATGTGGCTGGGAGCGTAGGTCAGCAGCACTACCATCAGAATATCCACCTTCTCGCCCTCAAACTTCGCTATGGCATCGTTAACCTGCGCGCGCGTGTTGCAAACGCCGGGAAAGCTCACGTCAGCGAAAGGTGACATGATATCCACAAGTTCCTCGGCGAACTTGGCCATTTCAGGCTTAAGATCAGGAAAAAGATCGTAAAGCTTAAACATCAATCCCAGCAACCCTACCCGGGCTTTTTTTGTCTGTGCCATTTTGTCTCTCCTATGAAGTTCCAATTCTTAATACAAATTTTTCACCTACGACCATAATGGATTCCCGCGTATGAAGGTTCATAAATTAAACGGGTAATAAAACTAAAGGAATATAGCCACGGATTCTCACAGATTGACACGGAAAATTCAGTGAAAATCCGTGGTAATCCGTGGTAATCTGTGGCTGGTTATTCTTGAGGCTGTCCCGGTTATGAATCATGCAAGGTTACCCGATTATTTTGTGAATCTTCATTCGCGGGAATCCGCCAAATCCGCGTCATCCGCGTTCTATCTCCTGCCGTTTCCCCACTTAATCCTGAAGAGCCTTTTACTTTCCTGTCAGGCTTAATTCCGCTTCTTTTCCATCCCTTCGCCTCGATATGCCTCCACACCGAACTCCAGAGCCGGGGTTCCGCTCTCATGTGCACCCATATCCGGTGCAGAACCCGTATAGCCATCGTTGAAATTGGGCAGCACCATACCCGCATCGTAACCGGGACTTGATGGGTCCAGGGCGAACTCACCCTTGCCGTTGCCGGGGTCATAGATAGGATCCGCGTGGATACCGTGACTCTCAGCACCTTCCGCCGCTCCGATCTTGCCGTTATACAGGTCATAATCATAGTTACCAAGGGGATCTTTCTTTTTATCGTTGATGCTCCCATGCCAGGACTTGTATACGTGCAGGATGTTGTTGCGGGATGTAGTGTTGAGCATAGGGCCGCCCCAGCCCAGACCTATGGAGCATCCCAGGGGATACTCAACGCCCTGGGGCTGCGCCGGCTGTAGTGTGGTGTTGTGGAAGACATATATCCTGCCCCGGAACGTGAAATCGCGATCCGTATGCGCTCCATCGCTGGTCTTAAAGAAGCCGCCTCGCCCTGTGTCATTCCAGGATTTCAGATCGCTGCGGCGTGACAGCCCGTAGACGTTTTTCCAGACGTACAGCGGCCCTACAGAGGTGGAAGCAGTGGCTATCCCCACGAATGTTGACTCGATGTAATTTCCCCAGATGCGGACATTGCGATTGGCCCCCTCCGCTTCGATACCATCATCCCAGCACTGAGCTATAAAATTTCCGTATATGTCGGAATCACAGTTGGGAAAGCCCTCCAGGCTGTAATTGCTGCCTGCCCCAAACCCATCGTTGTAATAGTGATCCGCATCGGAGTATACGTCGTTGTAGCGAATGACGTGGTTTCCCTTGCTGTTGAAGAAGCACACCGTTTGAGGCCCTATGGGATGATACGTATCCCGTTCTTCCCGGTGTTCGTCCCAGCTATTGGAATCGCTGCGGGGATGGTGCAGTTTGTTTCGCTGAATGATGACGCGCTCCAGTTCCCGTGATCTGGAGTAGATCGCCGATTCGTAATTAACTCCCCATCCATCCTTGTCCACACGTCCCCATCCTGAAATATCACATCCCTCAATAATCACGTCATGGCAGTCATAGAGTCTGATGGCATGGCTGCTAGCGCCTATGAGGGTTAACCCACGGATGATGATATAGGACGCTCTAACGGTGATGCAGTGGTCATAGCGATCCTGAGCATCTATCCCGGATTTTCCGTCAGGTGAAACCGTATATAAGACGTATCCCCCCGGAGTTCCCGACTGGTCTTCGGCTATTTCCAGAGGTTCGGTGGACATACCATCAGGCAGGCGCACCGTGCGGGCGATGGGAAAGTCCTCGCTCCATGTCGCGGCTGTAAAGGTCTGAGTCGTGTTCGTGCCACGTAAGCTCAGTTGGATCTCATAGGTTGTGCCGGACTTCAGATTGACGATGCTGCCCCGGTATTGCTGATCGTGGGCGTCAAACCAGAGGGGAAGGGCTTCGCGCCAGCTATCCGACCCGGCGATCCGATAGCTAACGCGACACTCCGTGTCTGCCGAACCATCGGCGGGACTCCAGTAAATGCCGAGACATTGAAAAGTTGGTATGGCTGTGGGATCATCTGCCACAGACATAGCAGGATACATCATTGCTGTCAGCAAAAGGGCAATAGGCAAACCTGAAAAACAAAACTGCTCCTTACCACGGAATACATGATTCATGAATACACCTCCATCAATTTCCCAACCGCACTTTCCTTCGGAACTCACGTTCCACATTTTACAAATATGTCCGGGTCGGATATTGCCGCCTGCGCGATGCCAACGCAGTCCGCGCCAGCCTCAAATAGTCTCCTTGCACTATCGGCATCCTTCACATATCCGCTTGCCAGCAGGAACATCCCGGTGGCCCCTCGGATCTTTTCCAGAAGCTCCAGATCCTGCCTGCCAGCCTTTTCATCCCGAACATTGATGTGGAAGGCATGAACGCCCATCTGCTCCATTTGCTTGACATGATCAGTATAGTCAGGTATCGCTCCGCCCCTGCCTTTGATGATAACAGGGCCGCCAGCATCAACCAGCATTTTTGTCCAGCGCATCAGTTTTGGCGTGTGTTCGGGTATGAAAAGCATACTACCTGTACCGCGTTCCCGATCACCCCCTATGCCGCCGTGCGAGTTAAGTTCGTAAATGTCGCCTCCAGCTTCGATAAACGCATAAGCAGATGTCTCAACATCCTCGTCGGTACATGGAAAGACATTCGCTGAAACCACCGGAACATTGTCCTGGCCCAAAAGTTTTGCTGATTCAGCGCGGCACTTATCAAATTGCTCTTTCATAAACTTCGTCAGCCTGACGCGTTCAGGATCAGGCCAGTACGTATCGCGTTCTTCTCTCTCCTTGAGAAGTACAAAAGCGCCGAACTGAATCATTGCACACCCTTTGGCCCGCGATGCGCAAAATTCAGCGTCGCACTTACCCATCATGGACGAAAGAAACAGCTTCCCTTTGAGTTTGGCAGCAAGCTCATCGAACTTCATAACAATCCCTCCTGACATTACCAGTTCTGCGGCAAATCCGCTTATCCTGGGAATAACTTCAAATATTAAAGTACTCGAAGAAAACTCTGCACATCTGTTTACCCAACAATTCCCAGTCTTTTCCATAGGGAATTTTGCCTAACCCAGCGATCCAATTGCAATTGAGTTCCAGAATACAGGCAATGATCCCATAACGCTCAAAGAGACCTTCCCCAAAGGTAGCCGGATTCCGGAAATTGGAGCCGGTGCTTCCTTCGGTGAACCATGTATGCTGGAACAGCAAATTCTCGAATTGTTTCATCCGGGCAAGGTATCGTTCAAAACCATTTTCCGGGTGGCTTATGTGTAAGTTCCCGCCGCAATCATTATGAAGATCGATCCCCAGATGAGGGCACATTCCCATCTGAACCATACTATTCAACCAGTTCTCCAGAGCATGATTTTCGGGAGCATAGCGTTCGTCTGCCGGACGATCCCAATCTCTATTCAGATCCTTGCCCATGATATTAAATCGGGTATAGCCACGCACTACGCCGTCTTTATTAGCCATCGGCATGATGTAAACGCAATATCTATCCAGATACTGGCGCGCCTGATCGTCATCTTGCAGCAAACTCCTTATTAACCCCTGAATAACCCAATTTCCGCCCGGTTCCCACGCATGAGATCGTGCTCGCAGCAGAACCCGGTATGGCGCCTCCGGTTTGCCCACACGTATGATCTCCAATTCGCGTCCCTCAACAGTCTGACCTATCGTGGTGATGTCCACAAGAGGATGGTCACGTATATCCACTATCAATCTGTTGAGATCATTCAGTGTATAAGGCTCAAGCCGCGCCAGGTAAAGCTTATCCGTATCCATATGCACCTGAAAATTCAGGCAGTTGTCTTGAGTCTTTTCCGCTGGAACGGCATACCATGAACTACCGTCGGCAGATAGAAAGCAACTGGTTCGATCTGAAAGAGGCGAAGATTTTCTGCCGTTCCAGATATTGTCAAAGTTCTCCAGCATGATTGTCACATCAGTTCCTGCCTCGCCCTGTAATTGCACATACCAGTGTCCTGCTGCTCTATTGGGCGAACATCGCTCATGATCATAAAGAAGCTTGATGTGGACAACCCCGTCATCATCAACCTCCCAGTCAGCGGGAGAAGCGTTTTAAAAGCCTGTGTAAATAAAATCCAGAGACATAGATGGATCCCTTTCAAATCAGTTTGGTATAGAGTTTTTCATTTATAGGCCAGATCAGCCAGATAGAACATACTGCCAGCTGAATGGCACTGACTTAAGCAGAAACGCTGTAGAAATGCTCTGTCCCGTAGGGACATCCGACATTAGCCCAGTGATTCATCGCTGGGATGAAGACATACAAACACCACCGGTGAGTCCTGTAAGGACGACTGAGTCTTAGCGGTTTCATTTCAGTCGTCCCATACGCATTAAGCTAATCAGGATTCCCCCTTAAAAAACTAACCTTTACCCACAAGTCTACAAACCACTGTGCCATAAGGGTTTACCACCCTCACATTACAACTCCTGTAGGGGCAGGTTCTATTTGTCTACACCAATCCCTGTGGCTATGCAGACAACAGCCTTATATCTCAACAGACGTGCAATTTCATTGATAAAACCTGCCCTCCTGCTTTCTCACCACAATCCCCATCAATCTGGTTACATTCAGAATTGTGGACAAATGCCGCGAATGCCTACTGTTACTGGGATTCCCCCTTAAAAAAGGGGGATCAAGGGGGTTGTTTACTATTGGTTATCAAACCCAGTATCTAAGCCATTTTAACCGTTCAGTTAGCAAAAACCTGTACCTCACAGATTATCCCCAGGGGAAATAGGGAGCTGGAACATCCCCTAACCAATTCACCATTGTCCATAGTAAAGCCATACAAAACTCTCCCAGAATAAGTCCCAGGAAGAACGGCCGTGCCTGCCGATAGCTGCGGATTCCTCCATAGTGCATCAACGCGAACTTGATGACCCAAGCGGCAAGAATAGAAAGCCAGTATGCCATCAAATTCCAGGAAAAAGCAAGGGCGTATCCTATTGGATGTAAAGGCCACCACCAATATAGATGGCGCATCGTGGTCAGGAATATAGTGACCACTGCACCGATACCGAAAAACTTCAGAGGAACCAGGCCTAAATCAGGAGCGTATCCCTCGATGTACCTGGAATATGCTGAGTATACCAGGCGAGGAAACGACCGGTAAGGCTGGTGATTCATATGGTTACCTCCATAGCGATAAGGCAACCATGTTTGTACGATTGCTCCGAGAACAAACGCTACCATGATAGCAGTTATTAAAGCGGCCAGCAAAGAGCGTTTTTTCAATTTCACGCTGTCTGAAAGCTTCATGCTATCAAGAAAGCCCGTAAGCAGGAGGCCCCGTGTATCAACCACGAAAAGAAGATCAAACATGGGCAGCAGAGCAAGCGTCGAAGTACCCAGAGAAGCAGTCAGTGAACTACCACTATTGAACATGCGGTATACATTCATGGGGCGAAAGGGTCTTTCTGCCATCAACATGCCGCATTCTGCGGTACTGCGCGCCAGGATAATTGCTAATACTCCCATGTAGACAAACAATTCGAATATGGCAAACCACCAGGACATACCTGCGTAGTGACACCACATAACCGTAAGGAAGAAACTCATTACCAAGCCAAGCACAGCCCATCGGTAGGGCATAACCTCGTTTTCACTGACTTTGCCCTTTTCGGATGTTGAGAATGCGTCCCGGAGCAACTGGCGA
>Ga0272441_10013731_pt1 | contig 11609 bp, 14 predicted proteins | sample SSMProp6N_FD_193582 | JGI IMG/M metagenome (GOLD analysis project Ga0272441, IMG submission 193582) | Marine sediment archaeal communities from Little Sippewissett salt marsh, Falmouth, MA, United States - SSM-Prop-6N | ecosystem: Environmental > Aquatic > Marine > Wetlands > Sediment ... | reverse complement strand
TCATCTCTGATAAAGTTTTGTTACCATTTCAAAGAACTTTTATATATTTGTCTTTGTACCCTGTGGTAACGCAGGACACACAACGCCACACAACACGGCACAAAAGGAAAAACCTGTGGGCTAGCTCTTTGACAATGAAATGAGAATACTTAATTTTGAAACTAAAATAAACTTAGAGAATACGCAACGGTTTCTCCTTCAGTGCCGGAACCCTTGGCGTCAAAATGAACAGATACAGCATATGGATACAGATAATTTATCAAGAGAATCTTATGAAGGAATTATAATTGAGGCGGAGAAACTTTCTCATGACTTGACAATACAGTTCGGCGTACTCTCGGGTGATTGTAAAAATGAGACTGAATATATTGATAAAGCGGAGAAACTCACCAAAGACATTATGAAAGCGGAAGATTGGGAGATTGACGATTTATTTTGGGGCAATCCACCTGAAAAAGAGAAACTAGAATTAACCTGCATTAAAATATTAGAAAATATACAGAAAGTAAAATCAATTCCGATTGAGAAACGTAAATTTGATTTTTAAACATCGCTGAGATTTTATGATTATATATTTAGTTGGTATTAGTTGTGTAGGGAAAACCACCATTGGAAAAATGTTGGCTGACAAAATAAGATTTTCTTTCTTCGACTTGGATGAAGAAATTCAGAATTATTATAAAAAACCAATTGAGCGGATTCAGAATGAATGTTTAACAATGAATGGGTACAGGGAAAAAGCCAGTGTTGTGTTGGACAAGTTATTCTCGAAAAACATTAACTCTGTAATTTCTGGGACACCATCAGGATTAAAGTATTCATATCTTCAAGTTTATAAAAAACATAAAGCAGACAAAGACTTATATTCAATTGTGATAAATGATATGCATGAGTATGTATTGGACAGATTAACATTTTATGACAAAGATTCAAATCCTATCGAGGAAAAATTAGATGATTCAAAGAAAAAGAGGTATTTGAAAGAGATTAAAACTGATTATAATTTTTTCAAAGATTCATATGACCGTGCGGACTTTAAAATTAATATTAATAACATAAGTCTGTTAGATATACCAAACATGATAATTAATGAATTACAAAAGACGATAAAAATTGCCAGCTGCCAACACCGCATTTAACCAATTGCCGTGGGCTAGCTTGTTGACAGTTAAATTATAATATTTAAATTCGTAGCTATGGACAAAGTACTAAATATAACTCGGCAACTCGTTATATGCGGGAACCGTTGGCGTCAAATGCTAAAAATATTTGAAACATTATGGCAAGGCATGGAAGACCACTAAAAGTAGATTCTGAACTTGAGTATTTTGATAACTTAATTGTTGAGAATGATATAAAAGCAATTGATAAATTAATTGTAAAATGAAATATAGCTCTCTACCCGTCCTCCTTTTGTGGATTTTCACAACTATTGGTTTAGCACAGCCAAATACCAAATTTGTACCTCTTCCTTTCGAAAAAGCCGATCACCTTGCAGATTCCATCCTGTACTTAATGACCCTTGACGAAAAGCTTAATTATATAGGAGGTCACAAAATATTTTTTACTCAAGAAATCAAACGTTTAGGTATACCCAGCCTGTCCTTTGTTGATGCAACCCAGGGAGTTAGGATCAATCCCGCGCTGCTTTATAAGGGGTGGAAAAAACCTTTGGATAAAAGTATTGCATATCCTTCGCCAATCCTGCTTGCATCAACCTGGAACAGGAATATTGTGTGGCATTATGCGTTCAGTATCGGTGAAGAATGTCGCGCTGCAAACCTTCCTGTACTACTTGGCCCGGGATTCAATCTTTACCGGAACTCACAATGTGGACGGAATTTTGAGTATATGGGAGAAGATCCATACCTTGTCGGAAATATGGTAGCACAGTTTGTTACCGGATTACAGGAAACCGGGACCATTGCTACCCTGAAACATTTCATTGCTAATCAGACCGATTACTACCGAAAGAAAAGCAATTCCATCCTGGATGAACGGACTCTGCATGAGATTTATTTACGCCCTTACAAATATGGAATCGATGCAGGTGCAAGGGCTGTTATGACTTCATACAACTTGGTCAACGGAGAGTGGGCAGGGCAAAGTGAATACATGATCAACCAGTTGCTACGCGAAGAACTCGGTTTTCAGTGGCTTGTTATGACCGATTGGTTTTCAGTATGGGATGGAGAGAAGGTGATCAAATCGGGGCAAGACCTGGAAATGCCATTCAGAAAGGCCACAAAAGATGCTGATAAACTCCTTCAGGATGGGACAATTAGTGAAGATGATATAGACCGCATGACAAAAAATATTTTGCGAACTTTTATTTCCATGGGATCGTTTACACGAAAAAAACAACCTTTGAGTGATGCGGATTACAGGAGGCTTGAAGAAATTTCCCTGAATACGGCCCGGGAAGGCATTATATTACTAAGAAACGATAAACAACTTTTACCTCTCGATAAAAGCAAAAAACAAAATATTTTGGTTACTGGTAAGTTTCTTGAAGAACGAGCTGCTGGCCGGGGAGCTGCCAATGTTAAGGGATATAAAAATATTTCCGTGATGGATGCACTTATCCTGGAATTTGGTGACCAGATCAACTTCGTTAAAAAACCTTCGGCGGAACAGTTAAAGAAGACAGATGTTATATTGCTTAGTGTTGGTACCATAGACAGAGAAGCTACTGATCACCCATTCGATCTGCCGGAAGAACAGGAAAGAATGATTCATCATTGTTCAAAGTTAAATCCAAATACCGTGGTGATTGTGACATCAGGCGGAGGAATCAATATGAGCCATTGGAAAGATGTAGGAGCTATTATTTATACATGGTACATGGGACAGAACGGCGCTACCGCCCTGGCTGAGATCATGAGCGGAAAGATAAATCCTTCCGGAAAATTACCAATTACCATTGAAAAAAGGTTTGAAGATTCACCCGCTTTTGGCTATATCCCCGAAGGCGAAGAACTATACAGACGCCCAAGGATGATTAAAGAAAAAAAACACGATGTGTATGATATTCATTACCATGAAGGCATATTCGCTGGATATCGCTGGTACGAGCATCAGAAAATCGAGCCCCTGTTCTGCTTTGGTCACGGATTGAGCTATACAACATTCGAATATTCGGATTTGGAACTCTCAGCAAAGCAAATTCCCAAAACTGGTAAACTCACGATAAAATTGAGCATCCAAAATACCGGGCAGATTTATGGTGCCGAGATCGTTCAGCTCTATGTATCGGATCTGGCATGTTCAGTAGAGCGTCCCCTGAAAGAACTGAAAAGTTTTAAGAAGGTTTTCCTTGAAGCTGGTGCAACCAAAGAAATTGCTATGGTGCTAAATCCGGAAGATTTCGCTTTCTGGCACCCTGAAAGCAGGGAATGGACTGTCGAGAGCGGTGAATTCGAACTGCTGATCGGAGCTTCTAGCCAAGATATCCGTTTGAAGCAATCAGTAATTATTCAGTAATTTTAATGTAGATAACCCTTACCTAAAATTGCGACATCCTGATGCGAATCGACTCCTAAGAAGTTCGAGGGTAGCATACTCTTCTATAAAGCTCTATGTTGAATGAAGCTCTGAAAGCCTTGCAAAAAAGAGCCTTAATCTACATGGAAGATATCCAAGAGATTTTGGAAAAACATTGTATGGAAATAAATTTAATAAACTATTAAATGATTTTTTTAAGCACTGCCGCCAACACACATGCAGAGGCAGAGAAAGTGCTGGAGGCTATAAAAAGGAGATTAGTGGAATGTAATTTGCAGGTAAATGAGAAGAAGACCAAAATAGTATATTGTAAAGATGCAAACCGTAAAGGCAGTTTTAAGACAGTACAATTTGATTTTTTGGGTTTTAGTTTTCAACCACGCCCGACAGCGACTAAAGAGGGAAAGATGTTTTTAGGGTACGATTGTTCGATCAGTCGTAAGAGTGAGAAAAGAATATCAGATGAATTACGAAAATCAAAATTTCATTTATGGACTAACCTATCCATTACTCAAATTGCAGAGAAGTTTGCTATTTGCATAGCGATGGAAAAAAGCAATGCGCTTTAATTCTTTGTCTTTATTAAAAGCAATGGTATTGTAATTCCAAAGACTTATTGGCGTGTTTAATTTTTTGTTTTCATTATTCATTATCAGCGTGCGAGAATACTATTGCTGAAAAATTTAATATTTGCTATTATTAAAGGGCATTGCTTGTGTGTTAGCGCAAATTTTGTTGAGAAAAGCTCCTGTACTATTCAAAATATAATGCGGGGAGCCTTTATGATCGCTGTTGCAGGTAACGGTCCCGGCACTGAAGGAGAAACCGTTGCGAATTTTAATAGTTTATTTTAGTTACTAAATTAAGTGATCTTACTTCATTGTCAAAGAACTAGCCCACAGGTTTTTCCTTTTGTACCGCGTTATGTGGCGTATTTGTTTTCAAGGTATTTAATAATCTGGTGCATTCCTCCAATTGCTTCTCCGTTTCCTGCATTAAGCATAATAAAAATCACAATTTGGGAATCTCTAATAATTATTGCTCTTGCATGAAAATTTCCCACACTACCACTATGACTATAATAGTGTACTCCATTTACAATATCATTTCCCCAGCCCATTGAATATTCTTTTGCTCCATTGAAAATGAAATCATATGTTCTTGATTTCAAATAGTTATCATGTCCAGTCAATCCGTTTAAGTTTAATTGCAAATATTTTAAATAATCCAACACCGTAACGCTATGATGACCAGAAGGTATATTGTAAAACAAGAAATCTTCTCCCCAATCAGTAAATCTGTCCCCATTCAAGACTTTAAGTTTGTTACTTTCACCCCAACCTGATTGTGCAGGGATTAAGTGTCCACTCGGTTGATTTTTATTGAAATCCTGAGGCCAACCAATTATAAAGTTTATTCCCAAATCTTTATTAGTCTTCTCCAATAATTGGGCATAGGTTAATCCACTTGCTTTTTGAATCATCAGATTCGCTAAAACATAACCCATACTTGTGTAATTGTAAAATTGTCCTGAATCATATTTTACTGGTTCTAATGTAAGTGCATATTCTGCAAATTTGTAATAAGAAAATCTATCCTCAGGGTATTTCTCATTGTATCCATCTATAGTTTGTTTTACACTCCAATCATTTAAACTTCTAAGTGTTGTCCTCATCGATAATAAATCTGATAATTTTAAATCATAGTATTCCTTTCTTGAGGTTACTATTAATTCAGGAAACAAATCAAAAAATCGTGTGTCCCAAGAAATTTTGCCCTCATCCACTATTTTTCCTGTAATAAAGGAAAACAATCCTTTTCCTAATGAGGCAATATGAAAATAATCATTTATTGACACAGAATCTATAGTGTTTATTTGCCTTATTCCAAGTCCACCTACAATTAATATACTGTCATAATTGGCTACTCCAAATGAAATTCCTGGAATGTGAAAGCCTATTCTAATACTATCAACGTCATGAATTACTTGCTGTTTTTCATTCACCGTCTGGCTTTTGCAACAAATTATCAAGGTGAAAAATGTAAGAAATAATAGTGCTTTTTTCATTTTTTGTTTTTCCTTTAAAGACGATTCATTTTGTTACGTGCTGCAATTCTGACTAACGGTAAAATCTGTTTTTTGTAAGTTACTAATAATCAGTGTTTTAATATTTTTTTGCATTTTTATATTTTAAACTCAAAAAGTATCCATTTTACAGTTAGCTTGGAAACTCAACCGGGTTCCATGCTAGGGGAATTGCCCCGAACGGTCCCGGCACTGAAGGAAATGCCGTTGCATATTCTACTTGCCTGTCATTGCCTACAAACTACCTGTTTGACAATTACCTGTCAAACTGCTAGCCACAGGCAAATCCTTTTGTGCCGTGTTATAGCCTGTGCATGCACTTAGTTTTTAGTTAATTCGTAATTTGTACTTCTACCACCAGAATCTTCTTGTTTTAAAATCCCTTTATCTATCAAATCTTTAATATCTCTTAAAGCAGTATCACTGGAACATTTTGCGATTTTTGCCCATTTTGATGTTTTTAATTTTCCATCAAATCCATCCAAAAGTTTATTTAACATCAATCGTTGTCTGCTATTTAGAGGTGTTTCATTGTGCATATCCCAAAACTCTGTTTTATAAAAAACTTTTTTTAATGTTTCTTCAGTAGAAATCAGTGTACGGTAAAGACAATTTAAAAACCAATTTAACCATGCGGAAATATCACCGCTACTATGCTGAACTTTTTGTAAAATTTCATAATATGTTTTTTTCTCTATCAAAATTTGATTAGATAAACTATAAAATCTCTGAGGACTATTTTCTGAACGAGCAAGCAACATATCTGATATTGCTCTTGCTACACGTCCATTTCCATCATCGAAGGGATGTATAATAATGAACCAAAAATGAGCAATTGCAGCCTTTAATACAAAGTCAATTTTTATCTCACTATTAAGCCAATTTAAAAATCTATCCATTTCTTGCTTAACTATCTTATATGAAGGTGCTTGGTAATGAACTTTTTCTTTTCCCATAGGTCCTGAAACAACTTGCATTTCCCCATTTCGATAATTTCCAGTATCAATTCTATGCATCCCACTCCAACCAGTTGGAAATAATGCTGCATGCCAACCAAATATGCGTTCCTGGTCAAGAGGTTCATTGTACTTTTGTGTTGCATCTAACATCATTTCAACAACCCCTTCAATATTCCTATCAACATGAACCATTCCTGCATATTTTAATCCTAATTTTTTCGCAATTGAAGAACGAACTTGCTCATAATTTAATATTTCTCCTTCAATTTCTGACGATTTTAAAACATCAAGAGTTAATGTTGTAAGAATAGTTTCTTCTTTTATAGAAAATCCAAGAGCTTGCATTTGCCCTAAAATTTTACCTTGAAGATGTCTAACTTTTCCCAAAGTCTCATTAATTTCTTTATCATCCCAAGTAAATTTAGGCCATTGATCATATTGATAAATGTATTTTGGCATATATTTTAAATAAATTTGCAGTAAATATACAAAATAATCACCGCATATTTAATGAAAATAAGGCTTTTTTTCTCCGCATGCATTGGCTATAACGGTTTCGCCATATGTGGAGTTGCCGATGCGTATTTTGTGGTTTATTCATAGATTGCAAGTTAAACATTTTTAGTTAAGTGTCAAATCGCTATATACCGGCAATTCCATATATGGCGTGTTACCTGCTTTAGCGAAACTTCCTTCAGCTCGAACAAGAACGGTTTTATTTGTCAAAAAGTTACTGAACTATTTTCTTTTCACTTCAGTTTCAATTAGCATTGCAGTTTGCATACTATTTTTCACAGTTACTTTTGATTGAATTCCTGCGTTGGCCATTCTTTTCTTAGTCACTTCGACTATACTTATTCAGTGTCAGTTTGCTATTTGCATAGCGATGGGAAAAAGCAATGCGCTTTAATTCTTTGTGTCAGCTTAAAGCAATGGTATTGTAATTCCAAAGACTAATCTGCATTCTTGATTCTTTGTTTTCATTTTTCATTATCAGCGTGCGAGAATACTATTGCTAAAAAATTTAATGTTTGCTATTATTAAAGGGCATTGCTTGTGTGTTATATGCCGTTGCTCCGCCTTTTTTTAGTTTCTAAATGAAACTCTATGTAGAAAAAAAAATTATATTTTTAACTAAGGCTTCAAATTTAATTACAAGTCCTATAATTAATACTAAAAAATTTTATAGTTATCTGTCTATAACATTTTCCGAAAAACAAAAGCACAGAGCAATCGAGTTGGATACTATGTTAGAGCCACTATATCAATGAATATTCTTTTAAAATAACCATGGAATCATTCTCCATTTCACTTGTTGCTTATATTTAGTGTAATCATTAGAAAATTTTGATAACAATATTGCTTCTTCTTTAATGGAAGTAATAATCCAATGAAAAATTGTTATCAATGAAATAATAAAAGTTATCATTACACCAAAAACAAGAGCTATTCCAATGTTCTGTATGATAATAGTAAGATATAATGGGTGTCGAATCTTTGAGTATATCCCTGTTTCTACTATCTTCTCAATTTTTTCTGATTGTTCATGAGCTTGTTTATGACCTTTTTCAGCTCTCATGTGAAAAATTATACCAAAAATGATAAGCAATCCTCCAATAATATTCATTATTGGAAAAACATATAATTTACTCCATGAAAAAAATAATCCACAAATCCCCGTTCCAATAAGAATAACCTTTTCACACATCCCTCGGTAAAACGGGTTGGAAAGAAAAAAGCGATTTAATATATTTTCAGACTCCATTAAACACCTCCTTTTTATATCAAAAACTGTTAACTTATTTTATGAAAAGACAAGCGGGACAATGGCATATAGCGGTTCTGGCATAAAAATTGGGCAGGTGTGAACCCGGACAACTTGTCCACCGCTAGTTGGTTTATATTTTTTATTTTACTTATCATACTGCTACTGCACCCCGCCTTGGTTTTATGCCGTGTTAGTTACTGTAGCCCCTTTATCATAATGTATCGGTTAATAGAGTGGATGCCACAGGATTGGTAAGTTATTTTTGCATCTTTGGATTTTTCGGTTAATCTATAGAAATGCTTAAAATCCAATAATTCTAATGTAAAATAATAATTTTTATTATTTCTTTTCAGAAACATTATAGAATGTTTTACATACAATTTGCCATTCAGTATTAAATTTGAATAGATTAAGATAATCAATATAAGTTAGTGTTTCTCCCTTATAAAGTTCTAGCTTTGCCAAAGCCATTGTTCCTTCAATGTCTATTGAAATAATCTTGGCACTAACCATATTTTTTCCCTTTTTAGGTATTTTTCCTTCCTCTTTTCCCTTGACATAATATTCCTTGAATTTCCCTAAATCCCAACTCCATAATTTTTGTCCCTTACTTAATCCCATTAGGACAAAATCTGAATGAAAACATTCATTCATTATAGTTGTATCACCATTATTAGCCATTCCTTCGATATAGCATGTTTGGATTAATCTTGTAATCGCTTTTTGTTCATTTTGAATTTCAGCATTTGTTTGCGAAAAAGAAAAACACACAAACACGCAATAAAAGGTTCCTGCTAGAATTAATTGTTTCATTGTATTATGAATTTAAAAATGTTTTACATATATAATTGCAATATTAAAACTTATAATTATAGAAAAAATATATTGTTTTTACAATTGTAGTATTATTATTTATTTATGTATTCATAAGCTCCCTAACTATTGAAATAACCGGGTGATCGTTGGTAAGTCACCATCAGGGGCTATTGTAACTAACGGTCCTCATGTAAAATTTGGGCGGGTGTGAACCCGATCAACTTGTCAGCCTGTAATTGGTTTTATTTATTTTGTTTACTTGTCAAACCGCTAAAAGCTCTCGCATTGTTTTTACATGATGTTGGCAATTGTAGCATTTACTTAATGCTATAATTAATTTTATTTGTTTTCTCTAATATTTTCAATATTTTTTTTAATGATATTTCTGGCTTGTCAACAGACTTACTACCTATTATAATTTTTTGTTCTGTATTGTCTTTAAACTTAGTTATCATTAAGTATGTTCTAATTTTGTCTTCATTTGTTTGCCAAAGTATTTCTTTCATATGCTTATGTAGCAATATTTCTTTTATTGTGTCAATTGACCAGTTCTCTTTTAAATCTCCTATTGACTTTTGCACACTGAATTGTGAGAATTCTATTTCACCTATCTGTCTTAACCTTGAAATATAATAAATTGCTAGGATCAATAACATCACGATAAAAATGATAAATAAAAAAACTGTCAAGTTGCCATTATCACTTGAAATGACATTATTAATTAAGATTAGTATCCCTCCAGAAAGAGCAGATATCAATGATATTATCCAAAATAATAAATTGTTCCTTTTACCTATCTTATCTAGTGTAAAGATTTTTAATTAGACGAATTATTTTTTTTCTTTCCATCATAAGTCCATTCAAATGGCTTTGCCCGTTCTTTATTATAGGTATCAACATACTGGATTATTTGTTTTGCCAATTGTTCTTTACTGTGCCATACGGCTCCTTTTAATACATCTTTGGTTAAGATATTGAACCATATTTCAACCTGGTTCAACCATGAAGAATAAGTTGGTGTGAAATGGATTGTCATTCTTTTTTTTGAGCCTATCCATTCCATAACATCCTTATGCTTGTGTACGTTTAAATTGTCTGCAATCACATGGAGGTGCTTTTTAGGGTACTTCCGGTATATTTTCTTTAAAAATTTAAGAAAATTCTGTGAATTATTTTTATCAATTGTATTTGCAGTAATTTCACCATCATGAACCGAGAGGGCTGCTATCAAAGATACGGTGCCATGCCTTTTATATGTAGCGGTTAATCGTTTAGGATTCCCATTCCTTAAAGGCAGTTCCGGTTGTGAACGGTCTAAAGCTTGAATCTGTGTCTTTTCATCAACAGATAAAACTACCGCATTTTCGGGAGGGGCCATATATAACCCCACCACATTGAGCATTTTTTGTTCAAACTCCGGATCGGTACTTTTTCCACACCAGTATTCAACTTTGTGAGGTTTTAAATCATGTGATTTTAATATTCCTTGAACCGTACTTTGGCTCATTCCTAGTTCTTTTGCGATCCTTCGCTGACTCCAGTTAGAATATCCGCCTTCGGGTTTAGAACATGCTTTTTGTATTACCCTTGCCTTGTCAGCTTCCGTGTAGATTGCTGGTTTTCCAGGCCTTGGGGCGTCCTTAAGGCCATCAATGCCATGTTGGATAAAGCGTTTTTTCCATTTGGCAATTGCTTCGCCCCCGACCTTTAATTCTGATTTTATAAAATCATAACTATGCCCTGCGTTTAGCATTAAAATAATTTTTGACCTTACAACTGAACGGTGGTCAGCGCTATGGGCTCTTGACATAGCAGTAATCGTTTTGAAGTCATCTTCTGTTATATGAATCTTTTGTCCTGTTCGTGCCATAGGACAAAGATAATATAAATTCGGTTATTAACAAATCTTTACACTAGGGCTGCGTGGGGATAGCGAAGTTTCTTCACAAACATTCCTTAATCTTTTCAACCACATAATCAATATTATTAAAGATTTCTTCATTTTTAAACCTTATTATTCTAATACCATATTTTTCTATTTCAATTTCTCTTCCTAAATCATATTCCTGTTGATTTTCATGTATTTCACCATCTATTTCAATAACCAATTTTGCTTTATGGCAATAGAAATCTGCAATAAACCGCTCGATAGGATGCTGTGCCTTAAACCTCACTCCAAGTTGATTTTTACGAAGCCTTTCCCAAAGTAATTTTTCTGCTTCTGTCATATCAAGCCTTAAACTTTCAGCCTTTTTAAAAATATCCGGCTTAGCATTATAAAACATTGTTTTTTCAATGGAATGCTTCTTCATTTTAAATGTTTTTTTATAAATATTTATACCTAAAAAATACATTAAAATCAATTGCTCCCTTTAGGGTTAGGGGCAAGTCAATTGATTTTAATCTTTAATATACTTAGCTATATAAATGGTTCTTTTTCCTGAACACAAGATAAATTCATTAAATGAAAATATCA
>Ga0272441_10013730_pt1 | contig 11609 bp, 17 predicted proteins | sample SSMProp6N_FD_193582 | JGI IMG/M metagenome (GOLD analysis project Ga0272441, IMG submission 193582) | Marine sediment archaeal communities from Little Sippewissett salt marsh, Falmouth, MA, United States - SSM-Prop-6N | ecosystem: Environmental > Aquatic > Marine > Wetlands > Sediment ... | reverse complement strand
GAGTGCGCTGGATTCCATTCGCGGAAACCATGACCCGTATGCTTTGGGCGTGGAAGCGTACATCCTGAATCCAAACCAGCGGGGAAGTATCTCTGGAATCAAAACCATGGGCGTCTACACCGGAGTCTTATGGTGGGGGTGGACACGCAATCTGTATGCGGCTGGGTTTATCCCACAAGATTTGAAGCGTCGATTCTGTGGCAAGTTGAGCGCTTCGAAGAAGGATGTGGAAAAGGCGCTTTTGAAGCAAATCGTGGGCCTGGAGGATTTGGTAGCCGACTTTCCAGAGAAGGTCCATGAACACCTTTTCGATGCGGCAGGGCATGCGGTGTTGGTGTTGGAAGAAGGCGATGCCATGCGCAAGATGCTGGGGTTGGTGTGACCATGATTTTCCTCATCAACGAAGAGCGAGTTGTTGCCGAAGTCTTGGAGTTGGCGCGGCTCAAGATTTCTGGAATACTTGGAGTGAAGCCGGATGACGTTGAAGCAACGGTCGAAGTAAAGGACGGGCGCATTCGTCCCAATTTCAATTTGCGGATTGCCTCGGACAAAAAATTCGAAGTGGCCTTTGTTCAACGGACCATGGCTGCGGTTTGGCAAGAAGAGATAAAGCCCGAGTTGGTTGCAAGACTTCGCGGGTTGACGGAAGGTCGGTATGGCTTTGAAAAAGCAGCCCCCGAAAAAGAAACCGCCGAAGAAGAAACCTCCGAAGAAGCGTCCGCCGAAGAAGGCAGCGGTTCGGAAATCGAAGCGGAACGGGGCACCGAAGGCGAGTGAGGTTCCAGGGCTCCAGTGGCTCAGGTACTATGCGAGCACCCGGTACATCACAAGTCTGGATGACGTGTCGATTCGCCAGATGGCGGAAGACCCGGAGTTCGCAGCCGTGTCGATAACTACTCTGGAACGGTGGTGCGCAGAAGACCAGTGGGTTGACCAGCGGGTTCGGTATTTTGAGAGCTTGAAGAAGGGCATGGAGTCGAAGCTTGGCGAAAACCTAGTCAATGAGCGGGTGAAGACCCTGGAGGAAATCAATTCGCTAATGACGAATGCGCTGAACAAGCTTTCATCGAACATAGTGGAGCCCAATTCGTTCGAGGGTCTTATGTCCGCTGTGGTTCGCATCGCAGAATTCCGTGAGAAGTTGTTGGACAAAATCATGGGAAGCATTGGCCCGATGGAAGTTGGCGGCGAAGTCAAGAACCCTTCCAGGGCGCGTCCGAAGTTGACGGTCGATGAGATTCGGGACATGGCGAAGGTGGTGTTGCAGAAGCGACGAAACCTTCAACGGGCTGGCGAAAAAGTCAAACCAAAGTTGCGGCTACTCAAAGATGGGAAGTCGGATGGCTAGGCATTGGACCAAGAAAGAGTCCATGGCTTTGTTGCAGGGAGCCGGGGTGTACGGGTTTCGATGGTTCGAAACGCACACCGGGGATTCTTACGATTGGCCCAATGCCCCAGAAGGTAGAAGCCGTGAGGCTATCAAGGCGAAGGCGCAAAGATTGTACCAGGGCGGGTTGACGCGGGGCTCGTACACATTACGACAAGTGTGCGCGATGAGCGGTTACGATGCCAGTCAAATTCGACGGGCGATGAAAGCGCTGGCGCAGAAGTGGAAGCGGACCAGCGCAAATGGGTCTTACCTGATTTACGAAGAGCAAGTGGATGACATTCTCCAATGGCTACGGACGGACTATTGGGCAAAAAAGCATCGGCTGTATAATTGCGTTTGGTGCGGGTCGAATGTGCGGCCCCATCGGTCGGTGGGATTGTGTGCGCGGTGCTACCCGAAGTACGCTCAGAGATTGATTCGGGCGGGTTTGCCTGTGAGTGCTTCGAAGCTATTGGGAGTCATTCGGTCATGGAAAATGAAATCTCTGGAAAAAGCAGAACTGGAGTTGAGCCGGGGACGGGCAGTACCGATGAGCATACTGGAGAGAGTCTTGTGCAAGTCGAGCTAACAAGGAAAGGTCTTGCCTTATTGGTCAGGGCGGCTAGTATTGGCCGTGTTGTCGAAGGCGAATTTTCTCTGGAAGAGAGTGAGGCGTTGAAGCTCATCGCTTCCAGGCTTGATAAGCAAGCACGGTCTCCAGACGGAAGTGACGCATGATGCGCGACGAAAGAATCCATGACCAAGTTCGCTATGCGGACCAGTTGGTCAACACCCTCATCCAGCACAGTCAGAGGGCTGGGCTAGAGTTGGATGACGTGGTGAAGGGTGTCGCTATTGCGCTGGAGCTTCTGAAAGCTATCTACCCGGACCCTGTAAGACTGTTCCAGATTTTGCAGGAAGCGGAAGGCGAGTTGGATTTGCTCGTTGACCCAGCCGGGGAGGCATAGTGGACCTAAAGAAAGCTATTCAACAAGTCACAAAAGTCATTCCGAAGAAAAGCGAGCTTGCACAAGCCTACGGGTTTGTCCGGTTTGTTCCGCCAAGCAAGGAAGGGGGGCTTTCCAGAGTTTACGCAACGGATGGTTCCAGACTTCATCTTGCGCAAGTGGAAACAGAGCTTCCCCCGGCGTTGCTGGAAGCGGCTTTGCTGATGCAGGCCGCAAAAGACCCCGGAGAAATGCGCTTGGAGAACTACGGGTATGGGAAGATGGAATTGCAGACTGAGCACAACAGGTATGCATTCCAGAGCGCAGACCCGGATGAATTCGTTTCTCCGCCAGTGGTTCCAGAAAAAGCCCAATGCCATTTGGTAGAGCGTTGGGCGGAAGTTCCCCAAGTGCTGCATGCTGCGATGCCGGAAAAGGAAGACCCGGACTTGGCAGTTGTTCGATTCACTCCGGAGTATGTCGAGGCCATGGATAAGAACAGGTTGGCCCGCGTGGAAGTCGAGCAAAGCTGGGCTGGGCTTGTGCAAGCCAATCTGTTCAAGGCTTGGCCGAAGGGGAAAGTCCATTATTGGTTTTCGGAGGAAACCGCTTATTTCTGGATTGGGGATGAACTACGCATGGCCCCCATTCGGAAGTCGGTTTACCCCGCAACGGATGCGGTTATCCCGAAGGTTCATCCAGGCCCATCGGTGTTGGTTCCGACTAAGGCGTTGGATGTTGCGGTGAAGCAGGGGACAGCCGTATCCGGGCTTGGGCTAGTCAATCTTGCCATTGAACCGGAGCGCGTGATTGTGCGGGCATGGCAAGAGGGGGAGGTTGGCGAAAATTACGAAGCGGACATTCCCGTTTATTGGGGGGGCAAGGAGCATGGGAATGTGTTGGTGAACGGGAAATACTTTGGGCAAGCATTGAAGCCGGTGGAAACTCCAAATGTGAAGCTTGGCTACGGGCACATGGCGGACCCGTTGCGGTTGGAGTCTGGAAACTACATCGCATGCCTGTGGCAGATGGTGTATTAGGGAGGCGCAGATGGGAGCTTTGTTCTTTTCGCAGTTGCAGACTTTCAGCGAGCGGGTGTTCGAAGTCATGGGGCTCAAGGCTACGGAAACACCCTGGACGTATGGGCCGTTTGTGACAGAGGTTCCGGTGGGGGCGGTGTTGCATTTCACAGCCGGGAACATTCCAGAAAAAGCGATTCGGTGGTTCATGGTCCAGAAGTACGATGCGCGGGCAAGTGCGAACGCGATTGTGTTGGATGCATGGCAGGGGGAATGGATGCGGAAGTTGGCAAAGGACTTGCCGCTTATCCAGGCGTTGCCCGCACCGATTGTCCAATGCATGCCTCCGACGAAAACGACATGGCATGCGACGTGGAAGAATCGGACGCATTACGGAATCGAAATGGTGAATGCTGGCGAAGTCCGGCCCGCTGGGGAAGTGCGAAAGGACGCATGGGGGAACATTATCGGGGGAGCGGAGGCTTGGACGTATTCCGCAAATGACTGGAAGACGATTTGGGAATCCAGCAAAACCCCTGTGCTTATGAACGGACGCTATTGGGAGCCTTACTCCCCGGAACAAGTTCACGCGGTTGCTATTCTGCTTCGGAGGTTGCGGACATTTTGCGGTGACGTTCCAGACTTTGAAATTGTGGGTCACGAAAACGTGTCCCGAAAGAAGTTTGACCCGGGGCCTTTGTTTCCCATCCATGCTGTGCGGTGGACTTCCTCATTCGAAGTTCAGTCGCTTGTGAGCTATCCGTGGTTTACGCATTTCTGCGCAGATGAGAAGTACATGCTTTTCTACCGGGACGGGATTGCGTTGGATTGGGCTGGGAGCCCTACAAGGAGCTTAGAATCAGTGAGAAGTGCAGAGGCTAGGGTGGCCTACCAAAAGCTCATCGAAGCGATTAGGGGGGAGTTACAGGCCCCTGAGAATGGGTTTGGGGCTACTGGCAAAGCTGGGTTGTCTTTGTTGGGGTATGAAGTGTCCAACGTGGTTTCTCCAGACCTGTACCGGGAGGATGTGGAATCCATCGGCACATTCCAGAAGATGATGGGGTTGCTTGTGGACGGCATCCCCGGAAAGAAGACACGCGAAGCGCTATGGACCAGACTGAAAGAGCGCGGATTCGACGCAGCATGGGTATAGACCTTGCGGGTGAGCACGGTCTGGAATACGATTCCAGAAATGCTTTCCAGAGAGGTTCCGATATGCGAGCACGGGTTGGTGATTTGGTAAGACGCATCAAGCCAAACGACGGTCGCAAAGTCGGAGACCGATTCTTGTTGCATGTGTACCGGGTGGTAGGCATGCGGGACCACAAGCCTGTGGATGCTCCGCGTGAGAAGGGGGCGTTGGTGCAGCTCGAAACTCTGGATGGTGAGGGGGCCGGATGGGACTTCGTTTGGAATGTGGAAGTGGTGACAACCGTTGCCCAGCAAGAGTTGGAAAAGCTCAAAGTCAGTCTGGCGAGAATTGCGCAGAAGCTTGGGCTGAACGGTGCGGTGCCTGGGAATGTAGACCCCGATGACTATTCGTTCCAGAGCCTTTGTTTGCAGGCGAAGCAGCCTAGAGGCTGGAATGCGCTTGCAGCGCGTTGCATCGTGACCATCGATGCGCTCAAAGAAAAATCACAATAGCGTTCATTTTTTCCTTGACACGTCCGCCAAAGTGCCGTATAGTGGGGGCAGATAAAGGGCAATCCCGCCCAAACAAGGTGAACGAAAGGAAGAAGAAAATGAGCGAAATCGAAACCAAGAACGAAGAAGTCAAGACCGAAACCTGCAAGCTGCAAATCATCGTGGAAGGGATGCCGACTCGGTTCCGCGCAGTCCCGCACAAGTCGGACCCGGAGAAGATGGTGCTCAAGACCTGCCCGTGCGAGGCCCACAAGGATGCGTTGTTCGAGTTCTGCGAATTGACCAACCTCCCCGCTGGGAACCGCTGGCAGGGTGAGCGCTTCTTCATGGTCGAAGTCGAGAAGGATGCGTTGCTGGCGGCTCTGATGAGGGTGCTGAATTCCGAAGTCACGGTCGAAGTCCCGGTCGGCCCGTCCTCCGCCGAAGCTTTGCTGATGATGCTGGCGGGCGCGGGTGACTCGGAAGAGTTGCCCAATTGAAGGGGGGTGAGTTGCATGAAGCTTTCCGAAGTCGAGAAGGGCATGGCAGTTCATGTGTCTGGCCGATTCATTCTGGACAGGCCCAAAGCAGACAGACGGTACGTTGTAGTGACAGCAGTTGACCCGATGGATGTGTCGGGCGAAGCCGATGACTACGCGGCGAAGCGGTATCCAGTTGCACCCGAGGGGTTCCCCGAAGACGGGTGGATTTTCCTCGGTTGACGAAAGGTTCGAATGCGCCCAGACGATGTGCGGGCGGTCGGTGCTTGCGAAGTCGCTCTTCGCCTAATGAGTCCGGCAACGGGAGAAACATCGTGACAGCCGGGAAAGACCGGCCTAAATTGAAAATTCTTGGGCTTGCCGAGTCCAGTCTTCATTCGGAAGACAACCTTTCGTTCACCAGCTAAAGGTTCCCCCTACTCGGCAAGCCCTTTATCTTTGGAGGGACGGGTAATGCTTGGCAATCCTATCTTGTGGAATCTGGACAGGGCAGACGAAAATCTGGAAGCGGTGAAAACGCTGGCGGAAGAAAAATCGCTGGGCATCCGATTCCAGAATTACATTCGGGATGCGCGGCAAATGCTGCGGTTGGCACGAAAGGCTGCGCTGGAAACCCAGGGGGCAGGTGATGAGTGATGATGGGAGAAAGAAGAAACCTTCGGATGCGGTCTATGTGCCATGGGATGCGGGGAAACCTCCTGAAATACGGATGCCGGAATGGTACACAAACCCAGCATACCCGCCACAGGACTTGAAGACTTTCACGGAAGTTGTTGGCCCCAAATCAGCAGCACGCGAGTTTGGGCGCGAGTTGGACCAAGTTTTCAAGGAAATTATAGAATCGGTGTCCAGAGAATTCACCCACCGGCTAGGCATTCCCATCGGGTTTACTCTTCGGGAAGGTCGGTGGGTAGAACGGCCACGTTCGGGGGATTGGTACGAGTACGAGTTGGGGGCAACGATACGCGGGCACGTTCGGGTGTCCGCGATGGCTTTAGTCCAAGCTACAGGTAGGCCAATCGGTCTTCGCCAGAACGTGGGCAGTCCGGACGATGTGCGGGAGGTTGCAGTCCCCATCGAAGTCCTGCGGAACCTAGAATTCCAACACGATGAGTTGCGAAATCAAATTGCAATTTTGAAGACTAGGGAACAGGCCAAAGATGAAGCCTTGCAGGCGCAGAACGAAGAGCTTGCGAAGCTTCGCGGTGCAACAGGGGAGTCCGGTCTTATCCAGAGATTGCAGTTGAAGCTGCGGACGCAATACGGAGACAAAGAGCGGGCAGTCTTGAAGGACTTCTTCGTATGGCTCATCGAAGAAAAGCAGGCACGGTTTCCAGACGAAAAGAAGGTGGACCCCAACGCGGTTTACTCTGAGTTGGTTTCTGGAATCCGGATTGCGCCAGACCGGGCAATCGAAGTCGAAGCTTTGCTGGATGAGTATCTGGACACCATGGAGCAAAAGGACTAGCGTATGCGCATGGAGGTTGCCATGCGCTATGCATTACGGGTTCTGCAATTTCTCTGGATTCTTCCCGCCTGGATTTTGATGTGGCTATTCTACGTTTTGCCCATGTGGCTCATCTTTCGAGATTTGGTGTTTGTGCGGTGGGCTGATTTTTTGGTTGCTGAGTTTGAGTTGGCGACCGAAAATCTGGAACCGTGGTTTGCCAAACTGTGGCGGGGTTGGATTGGCTTTGGCGGGCCAGGCGTGATTATCCGGAAGGTGATTTGGAATGAAGCCAGCCGGGAGCGAACGCGGAAGCATGAGTTGACGCATGTTCAGCAACAGTACCGATGGGGGCTTCTGTTCTATCCAGCTTATCTTCTTGCGTCCGTATGGATTTGGGTATTCATGCGAGACTTGCATTCCTACTACGACAACCCTTTCGAAGTTGAAGCGCGGCGGGCGGCGGGGCAGCAAGTCAAAATTCCGAAGAATCAATGGCGCGATGGGATTGCCGACCGTTGGGCATGGTGGTGAGAAAGTTCTTGACATATCCGCCAAGATGCCGTACAGTGGGGGCGTGAACGAAAGGAGAAGCGGATATGCCTACAAGGAAAGAACGAATCGAAGGTGTTGTTTTGGGAACGGCGATTGGGGATGCGCTTGGCTACCCAACGGAGTTCATGTCCATGGATTCCATCCGGACGCTACACGGGCGGGTGACGGACTTTCTGAATGACCCCCCGCTCTACACCGATGACACGCAGATGATGCGGGCGGCGGCGGAAGGGTTGCTCAGGGCGCGCACCTGGGATGACTTGGATGCTGCGGCGGAAGAAGTAGCGGAAGAATTCGTTGCATGGTCTATCAGTCCAGAGAACAACCGGGCACCCGGAAACGCTTGCATGCTGGGTTGCCGCAATCTTGGGGCCGGGCAGCATTGGAAGGTTTCTGGAAAGCTAAACGGCGGAGGTTGTGGTGCGGCGATGCGGTCCATGGCTTACGGGGTTTGGCATCCGGAGCCTGTGAAGGCTGCGGAATGGGCGGCAGAGCATGCGCTGATGACTCACCGAAGTCCGCCAGCAAAAGCAAGTGCTGCGGCGGTTGCGGCGATTGTGTCCGCATTGTGCGCAGACTACACCCCCGAAGAAGCTTGCGTGCTGGGGGAGGAAATGGCCCGGCGTTACGAAGACCGTACAGCCGACATGATTCGCCAGGCGCGGGAGGCTGCAATCAATACGCGGGAACACCCCTGGGAATTCCAAGTCTGGATGACTGGACGTGTGCTGGATACTTGGCGGGGCTGGACGGGGCATGAAGCGGTTGCCGCGTCGGTCTACTGCTTTTTGCTTTCCCCCACAGACTACGAAAAGGCGGTCTTAGACGCTATCAACAGCCCGGGGGATAGTGACTCCCTTGGAGCTATCACCGGGTCTTTCAGCGGGGCTTATTTGGGCTCTCAGGGCATTCCCGAAGGTTGGAAGGTGCGGATTGAAAAGTCGGACCAGCTTCATGCGTTGGCCGAAAGAATTTCCGAAGCGGCTTGTTGATTCTACTTCCCGAAATTGAAGAAAAAGCGTCTTAGTATATGGAAGGTCTTTGCCCGACTGGACGGGCGGGACAATTCGAACTAAGGTGCGCCCATGACTGAGTTCCCAAAGACATGCGTTTTGTGTGGCAAGGCTTTGGAGCCCCCGATGGTGTCCGTTCAATATCTGGAAAATCCAGTCCATGCAATTTGCTGGAATAAGGCGACGGGGGCTTTCCGGTGGTGTCCTAGTGGGGATTGCTCAGGCCCCATCATGTGGTTTTCTGGGAAGGGGTTGAAGGCGCAGTTCACATGCAATCAGTGTGGGAAGGTGGTTCCCGCGCTGGAGCATTTCCAGAAATACTTGGAGGCGCATTATGGCAGATGAGCTAGACGTGTCCCCGAAAGCAGTCCCCGGGGAGCGCATAACCACGAAGGCGCAAGCGCTGGGGTGGGTTCAAGAGTTGACCAACGAAATGAACCTATGGCGGGAGAAGTGCAACGTGGTCTTTCCAGGCAAGCCCGAAAAAACGGTGCTCTTTCAAAAGCGGGCGATGTGGACGTTTCTGGAAAAGCACGGCGAAGTCATTGGAGCACTCAAGACGTTGCGGCTCGTTGGGCTCATCGATGAGCGAGCTTATCAAGAGTACAATCAAAGAGCGCTGAATACCCTTATCCCCGATGTTGTCGGGCAAGCGTGAGGTTGGGTTCATGTCAGACCAAGAACAAAATCTGGAAGCCCTTCTGGAAGAGCTGGCGACTGTGCAATCGAAAATCGAAGCGTTGCAGGATGAGCTGAACACAGCGCAGTTCGAAATCGATGAGCTTCAATCGGAGTTGGATTCCAGAGAGAGCGAGATTGACCATTTGGAATCCGCGCTGGACCGTTGGGAGAATGGCGACGATGGGCGCGATTTGCAAGTGTGCCGTCTTTCGTTGCTGGATGAGTTGGTCGAGCGGTTAGACCAGGGGCCGAAGAGTCCAGAGGTTGCGAAGCTTCTGGCGGAGATTCAAATTCTGGATTGCATCGAACGCAACGAGAATTTGCGTTACGGGTCTTGACCTCCGATGCGACGGTGGCCGGAAGTTCCACCGACCCCGTGCGGCTGGGATGAAGAGTTGCAGATGGTGGTTCATCGGTTTGCTCCCGGCGCGTATGTGTGTCGGTGCGGGGAGCGCGTTATTCCGAAGCCGGAAAAGAAGTGGCGGGCAGGCGTGTACGGTAAGTTTTCGGGGGCTACCCATCAAAAAGAATCCGAATAATTTTTTCCAGAGAGTGTCGTTTTTTGCTTGACAGGTACGGCACGATGCCGTATCATTGGGGCATGGTGAACGAAAGGAGAAAAACAATGTCTTACGAAAATGCCCCTCAAACGAAGATGGTTGCTACTCACTGTGCCGTGTGCCACAAGCCCTTGTGCGATGCCGTGTCCGTCGAAGTCGGGATGGGTCCGGTGTGCCGCAAGAAGTACATCCAGAGCGACTTGGATGCGGCGGACGAAGAGAGCCGGGAGGCTGCGAACAAGCTGATTTACGAAATCGCGGCAAAGCAGAGCGGCCCCGAAGTTGTCGAGCATCTGAAAGACCTTTTTGCGCTGGGCTTCCCCACGGTGGTCAAGGCTGTTTTGAAGTCAATCGCAAAGGTCAAGATTGCGATGACGGATGACGGACGGTACGCGGTCAAGACTCCCTACGATGAAGCGGCAGTTGCGGCGATGCGGGAAATCCCTGGACGCCGATGGGACGGGGAACACAAGGTCAACACCTTCCCGGTGTCCAGCAAGGTTGCCTTGTTTGCCTTGCTCTGCAAGTTCTACGAAGGCGAAACCGCGATTGGTCCGAAGGGGCCGTTCATGGTGGCGAAGTCTGGAAAGGCGTCGGATAAGCCCGACCGGAGCCCGGACTTGAACGCGAACTACTGCAACGTCCCTGAATACCCCGGCATGGCCGAGCAAGACATTCTGGAAATGAACAATAACTTGGCTTACCAGAAGGCGAGCGGCAAGGGCCATGTGGTGAAGGCGAGCGAGTTCGCAATCGGCGGAGCGGCTAAGGCTGGGTTCAATGTCTGGAAGCTCAAGTCCGAGAAGTGTGAAGAAGGGTACAACGTGGGGACGTACTACGTCGAGCGGAAGAAGAAGACCGTATGACGCAGACCACACATTACGAGGCAATCGTTGCGCGGGAACTAGCAGGTTCGCGCAAGTATTTCTCTGGAGTCCTAGACCGGGCAAAGGCAGAGGGTATCTCCGCCGAAGAGCTTGCGCCCGAGCTTGGCGCGATGGCGTTGGCGATGGGGATTTCAAAACCCGGCTATGCATCCGGTTATGCCGTGGCGGCTCTGATGCAGGAAATTGTTGTCAGGCACATGCGGGAGCACAAGATTTTCTGCTACGGTGCTGTGCTGGAAAACCGGCTGCTAACAGACCTCATCGACGCTATTGGGGGAGAGTTCGAACGGATGGGAGTTCCGAGGGCGCAAGTTCTAGCTGATATGAGCTTGGCCGTGGTCATGCAATTTCAGGTTGCGGCTTACGAGTTGTCTGGAAAGCGTACCTACGATGTTTCGCCAGGGCTGGCGGAGCAATTGAGCGAAACAGAATTGCGCGGGGTGATGGCGGACGATTTGCGGTTGCCCTACGAAGCTCTGTACGTTGTAGTTCCGGCGCGGGCTGGATTGCGCGTCTACAATCAAATGACCGGGTGGCATAGGTGCGTAGGGTTGTATCTTGCAGAAGACCCGGACTTGAATCGAAGCGAGGGCGTGAAGCTGCATGGGAAGTGGGGTGCGGACGGGAAGCCGGTGCGCGGTTGGCGGGTGATGGCGATTGGTGATGACCGGGGAGAGTTGACCAAAGGCGATGACGCGGTTGTCTATTTCAACATCCCCTTTCCAGACGGTGAATCTCTGGACAGCATTTTGGAGTGGGTTGAAGGTAACTTCCAGGCGATGACGGAAGACCATCGGGAAGTGACCGGCATCGACAAGATGGCCGAAGAGTGGCGGCGCATTTTCAAATGGGCGATGAATGTTGCGCTCTATGTGACCCACATAGAACCGGGGGAACGGTGGATGATTAACACCGAAGCCCAGCGCTTATGGGACCGCATACAGAAGCTTCCGAAGAAGTCTGGAAAGCGCCAGAAGTTGAAGGCTCGATTCCAGAGTTTAGACCCCC
>Ga0272441_10013729_pt1 | contig 11610 bp, 7 predicted proteins | sample SSMProp6N_FD_193582 | JGI IMG/M metagenome (GOLD analysis project Ga0272441, IMG submission 193582) | Marine sediment archaeal communities from Little Sippewissett salt marsh, Falmouth, MA, United States - SSM-Prop-6N | ecosystem: Environmental > Aquatic > Marine > Wetlands > Sediment ... | reverse complement strand
TCCCGAGGAGAGGGCCGTCACGTCAGATGACGGCCCCAAGGTGAAACAAAATGGCAACCCCAGTTAAAAAGTACAGGGCCGGTAGTATTTCTTGTGCCCTGTGGGAGAACCAGGCCAAGGTCAACGGCAATGTCGTGACCATTCTCAAGGCCACAGTTGAACGGAGATACAAAGACAGCAGCGGCAACTGGAAGTCATCCGGCAGCTTCAGCAGGAACGAGATTCCGCTGGTGATCTACTGCCTGGAGAAGGCATTCGAGACCATGGTCGAGGAGCGCAGCGATGAAGCAAGCAGCAACGTCGAAGAAGAAACGGTGATGTAGAAAGCATGAACGTGGATTTCAAAGCGGCTCTCACTAAGTGGAGAGTCGCTTTTTCATATTCGAGGTGATGTCAATGGATTCAACAAACACGAACAGGTTCGGCAAGGTCATCGCTGCTCGCGCTGCTGATATGGTACAGGAACAGCAGCTGGATGAGATTGAGCGAGCCATAAGGAATGCGAAGAGAACAGCCTGGGACAAATGGTTCCGGAGACAGTTCTATAGGGCTGCTGCTCAGCGGGAGAGAAGGTATCGAAGGATGGCAGCATCACGGGCACCGCAGAGAAGTGAACGGTGCCCGTGGGCACGGAGGTGGATGAAATGAATGAAAAAGAACAACGAAGCAATCTGGCAAAGGCGATGGCGGAGCTCGACGCAGCCTGGCAGCGACGGAAGGCCAGAGTGCTGCGATCGCTGACTGAGTCGCCGTTGGAACGGTGGCTGCGAAGAAGAAGGTGAGAGAAGATGTACTTTGAGCGATTCCGCGAGAAAGCGGATGGCACCGTCATCCGCCAGGCCGAGGTCCAGACTGAATTGGCGGAGTGGTATCAGGTTGAGCCGGGGTGGTGGGAGAGGCGGGTCAGGGAGTGGTGACACGGCTGAGTTGGCGAAGCGCGGGGATGGCACGCCTGGGGGGGGAGGGTGACGGGGGTGGTGATCACGGATCATCCGCTGTGGCGTTGCGCTGTTTCCGGTACATCGAGACGCGACTCTCGAACAACATGCTCTTGTCACCGGGATAGTCCGTGTCATGCCAAGGCAGTGCTGTTTTGACCCATGTATTGGGGCTGGCGCTGGTGCCAGCGAGCATCAGGCCGTCGTCACTGAAGTCCAGTTCAAGGGAGAAGTAGTTCTCATCGACCATCGACAGCAACTGCTGACCTGACTGCCAATCCCAGACGCGCGTCGAGTAGTCCGTACTTGTCGAAAAAAGTCGGCTGCCATCCGGACTGAAAACAATGGCGGTGACAGAGCCTGTGTGACCCTTGAGCTTGTGAATCAATGTCCCTTCGACAAGATCCCACACGCCAATTGTGCCGTCCCGGCCACCAGTGGCCAGAAACTTGCCCCTCGGATGGAACGTCACGGAATCCATGGGCGTGGGGTAATGTCGTAGGTGCTTGATCAGCTGTCCCGTTGCTACGTCCCAGACACGAACGTGGAAGTTGTGCCAATGAGCCATGGCAACCTGTGTGCCGTCCGAACTGATCGCGACGACCACATCGTCGTCCACTTTGAAATGGCGATGCGACGTCTGGTGTCCATGCAGGTCAATAAGGAACGCATCCTTTCCGCAGGGTCCGAAATCCCCGTATGTCACGGCAAGGTGATGGCCAGACGCATCAAATTCACCCTGTGTAACCAGCCCCTCTACAGGGATTTCTCGTACCGCTTTGAGCGTTTTTGCGTCGTAGAAGCGAACCCTGTTATGTACCCCCACAGCAAGTTGCTGTGTTCCCGGACGAAATGCCAAGAATCGGTAGTTGATATCTTCGTCGACAAGTTCACCAATAGATCTCCATGTCCGGGTATTCCAGGCCCGAACCGTGTGAGAGTAGTCCAAGCTTGCGAGAATGTTGCCATCTGAGCTGAAGGTGACTTGTGTACCACCCGCAGGAGACTGCCCCAAACCGATGTGGGAGCTATCCTGCGTACCATTGTGCGGAGGTTTTCCTGCAAACTCTCTCATATTACCATCATTGTCAGCCACAACAAGCTCGTCACCGTTTTGTGGCAATTGTAGTGCACGAATGGAGCTGTTGTTCTCCAGGGTCAAGAGAGCATTTCCGTCAGCAAAGTCGAAGACGGTCGTCGTCCCATCCAAACAGCCAGCCGCCAGAACATCTTGAGAAGGACTGATGACCATCGAGGCAATATCCTGAAGATGCATGTCGTGCGAATATACACACTTCCTAGTCTCCATATCCCACGCAGCGATGCGGCCAAGTGCGCTGCACACGATTATCCGAGATGTCATCGTCAAGGCCGACACCTGTGCCCAGTCCTCAAAGGCTTGGAAGTCCCATAGCAACTGTCCGCTTCGCGTGTCCCATATGCGGATTTCGCTGGAGGATTGGCGACCACTCGCCAAGAAGCGGCCGTCTGGGGTGATGGCTAGCGGACTATCGTGTCGAGCGCCGGCCGTCGCAAAGACCCGGGTGACGCGCCACCGGTCAGTATCGACGAGGTGGATTTCCTCGTTCGACCCGCAATAGAGTTGACGCCCGTCAGTAGTGAAGGCCATGCTGCTAACGACAAATAATGGATCCAGAATGAAATCTTCGCTTAGAAACGTGCGCTCGCCAGTGGCCAGATCGTACTTTTTCAGACGTCCGTGCTGTGATGTTACGAGCATATCCTCTTTCGGATGAAACGCGATGGCCTCACACTCCGACGGAAGGGTGGCCCGCCAGTGCTCTCGGCCTTCGACCAAATCCCAGAGAATGAGTTCTTGGTCACTAGTGTTGGCTGCGTACCATTGGCCGTCGCGACTTATTGCGCATTTTATCGGGGCCTTGATGCCTGTTTCGATTCTCCTTTCCTCAAGCGGGCACTGCGCCAGCAGGAACCCCCATTCCCAGCCACGGAAGCGCTCAGGACAGCTCTTGAGGAGCTCCGGAACTTTGCCAAAGCGTCCCTGCCGGGCTTCGGATTCGGCCAACGCGATCGTAGTGTGGTAACGCGCACGCTGCTCGTCTTCCCGCGCTGTGGCTGCCTCGGCAGCCCTTTGGTTCGCCAACACTCTGTTACGTTCGGCTCGCGCGTACAGCCAGGCCATAGCTACCGCGAAGGCCACTAGGAGTAGCAGTATTCCGGCTGCAACAGAGAAGCCCAATCTGTGCCGGCGCAGGGCCTTCTTGAACACGTAGATGCCGCTGTCTCGTTTGGCCTCAATCGGTTCGCCGGCAAGATATCGCTGTATGTCGGCGGCCAACTCGCCGGCTGATTGATAGCGACGCTCCTTCTCTTTCGCCAGGGCCTTTAGAACGATGGTCTCTACTTCGTTGTCGACGTCCGAGTTGAGTGCGCTCGGGGGCCGCGGTTCAGATTCAGTGATATTGCGTACGACGTCTCCGATCTGGCCGACAACGCGATACGGAAAATGGCCCGTCAGCAGCTTGTACAGAACCAGCCCCAGGGCATATACGTCCGTGCGCACGTCGACTTCCTTGTGCGAGGCCGCCACCTGTTCCGGAGCCATGTAGGGAAACGTGCCAATTACCTGGTGGCTGACGGAAACCAGCAGTGATTCGTCGCCTGCGGGCTCGACCATCTTGGCCAAGCCAAAATCGAGGATGTGTGGCTCGCCGCGGCTATCCACGCGGACGTTACTGGGCTTCAAATCGCGATGGATGATTCCACGCTGATGGGCGTGGCTTACGGCCTCGCAGACCTTCATTACTAGGCGAAGTCGATCCTTGATCGACAGATCGTGTGAATCGACGTACGCATCAAGCGTTTCGCCGTCTATGTAGTCCATGGCGAAGTAGTAACGCCCCTGCCGCAGACCGCTGTCGTAGATAGTTGCGATGTTGGGATGGTCGAGAGTGACTGCCAACTCCACCTCGCGCTCGAAACGACGCCGGCTGGCCCGTCCAGCAAATGGGCCTTCGAGCAACATCTTCAGGGCGACTGTTCGCCTCGTAGCTTCCTGCTCGGCCTGATAGACCACACCCATGCCGCCGCGGCCGATCTCCCGCAGGATGCGGTACCCGACCACAGGTTGAGGCAACACTGCCGGGCGAGCAGTAGCGTCCAGGTCTTCAACAGCCGTCGATGAGTGAGGAAAACTGAGCGAACCTTCTTGGCCAATCTTCTGGTGTAGACTTCTCAGTAACTGCTCATTTGCGCGGGCCTCTTCGACCCACAGCCTGCATGCCGGACACTCCCGTATGTGGGCTGCTATCTCACCGTCGTCGCCTCCAGACGCAACATACCTGGACAACTGTTCTTCTGTAGGGCATTCCGTCATCTGATCCCGACCTTGCGCAGTCATACGTCAATTTGCCCCCCCCCCGGGACCTGCACCCAGTAGTCAATTGCACACTTGCAGCTCGAACCTTTCTCCAGATCGGTTCGTATCAGGTCGCTCAACTGGTCTAGAAAATCACCAGATATCGCGCACCTGGGACAACAGTTCCCGAATCCGCTTGAGGATTCGATGTTTGGCGATGAAGACGGCGTTGGACGTTATTCCAAGCCGTTCGGCCACTTGTCTGGCTGGCTGCCCCTGCCAGGCGAAGAGCTCGAAGGCCTCGACCGTCCGGGCATCGAACTGCTGTCGGATCTCAACCATGCAGGCCTCGAGAACGCACAACTCCCATTCCTGATCCCAAGCACGCTCCCACTGCCGCTCGTCAGGGATTCGCACGAAGTAATCGGTCTGGCCGCCCTGTTCGGTCATCTGCACCTCCCGCTGGGGCAGAAGCCTGATGATGCGCAGGATCTGATGGCGAGCGACTCCAAACAACCAGTTGCGGAGACGTCCCTTCTCCCGTTCGTACTTGTCCTGTTGGTAGCTTTCGCAGAACTCCATCAACGTCTGCTGGGCTGCGTCGAGGGCGTCTTCATGGCTCAAACCCATGCGCCGGCCGTAACGCACAAGCAGTGGATGGTAGCGATCGACGAATCGCTGCCAGGCTCCCTTGCTGCCGGAGCTCTTAAGTGCATCGAGCAGGGCGGTGTTGGTGGCCGTGCTAAGAGAGACGGCTTGCCCGCCAAGCGACGCATCTTTCATTGACCACATATCCCATGCGGTGAGCGACTGACTCACCTTGTGAACGGCTAAGGGTCACAGAACCCGTCGGCAGCGGGAGACAGGAACTGATCCGTTCCACCCCGCTTCTATCCCTGATTCCATTAGGAGATTATACTCCCCGGATCTACTGCGCCAACCCGCCTCCGGTGAGCAGACGTAAGCCTCTGTCATTACAGCATATAGTAAGCATCCCTTCGCTCTGGTCCCGGGCCTGCTGCGGGAAAACGTACTGTGCGCAGAAAGGTTCCCCCTGCTTCTAGGCAATAGCCAATTAGCAGGTCGCTCAGACTGCCGCATCTGGCGCAGTCGATGCTCGTGCGGCAATGACATGAACTGGTCGACGCCGGTCATTCCATTCCGTCTTGAGCGCACGACCGATCCTCTCACCGCGCCGTGCGGTGACGGACGTGCCTTCGATGAGCAGCAGGTCTTACGAGTAAGGAGTCCACAGATGCATCAAGGTCAGAGAATCGGGCTTTGCGTACTTGCGGTTACGCTTGTGATCAGTTGGGGAACCAGTGCAAAGGCAGATCTGGATGATGGGCTGGTAGTGTGCTATCCGTTCGATGGCAGTTCTCAAGATGCAAGTGGCAACGGCAACGACGGTGTGATCAACGGCGGCGTGACCTTCCCGGAGCAGGGCGCCTACTTTGACGGCACGGGCTGGATCGATCTCACGAGAGCCTTCGATCCAGGCAGCAACGATTACACGGTAGCCGGGTGGATTAAGACGAGCAATCAGAATTGCTACGTCCTGCAGAGCGGCCATCCGGACGGTGCAATCGACGCGCCGATTATCTGGCTGATCCACGTCGGGCTACCTGAGGGTGATACGATCATCTATCAAAGTCACACGCAACGGGTCGTCGGTGCGACTGGCGTGGTAGATGGTACTTGGCACCACGTAGCGTTCACGAGAGTGGGCGCTACTATGGAGATCGCCCTTTACGTCGATGGTCGATTTGTCGAGTCAAACGTCGCCACCACGATGGGGCTCACAGCGACAGTAACTCGCATTGGGGCAGACACAGTCCCCGATCACTACTACACCGGATTCATGGACGACTTCAGGATCTATGACCGTGCGCTCGCTGTCGAAGAGATCGTGTCGCTCGCATCCTCCCGAATGGTGATGGTACCTAGCGGACCGTTCGCCTATGAAAATGCTGCTGATCCCAACGACTGGGTCCGGTTGCGAGACTTCGAAATTGGGAAATATGAAGTAACCAACGCCGAGTACTGTGCCTTTCTTAACATGGCCGACCCAAACAGCGAGCACTGGGATGCGAACCAGGAGATCGTGCGGTCGCCGGGCGACGCGCCCCATACCTACGAAGTCGTGAACGAACGCGCGAACTGTCCAGTGCGATTTGTGACCACGGGGGACGCTGAAGCCTACGCCGATTGGCTCAGCGCTATTACGGGTGATATCTACCGCTTGGCGACCGATCAGGAATGGGAGAAGGCGGCAGGATGGGATCCCGACCCGAACTTGCCAGATCCCAACGGGCCTCTTTGGACCTACGGTTTCCAGCGGGACGACGTGGACTTCAGTTGGTGTAATTATGACAACCACCTCAACGAACCGCTACCGGTAGGATATTACGACGGAGCAGGTGGGCGCAATGACGCGCACAGCTTCTACGGTTGTTACGATATGAGCGGCAATGTGTCTGAGTGGACCAGTGACGACTGGCTGTGTGATTCGGGCTTTAGGCTCAATCGCGGCGGGGCCTGGGGCGACAACGCTGATGGTGTGAAGACAACACAAAGATGGTGTGATAATCCCTCCATAGGGGCTGGGGCCATCGGATTCAGGCTCGTGCGCGAGGTAGTCGAGCCGGAGATGATCCTGGTGCCGGCTGGTGCCTTTCCGTACGACAGTACCGAGGATCCTAATGCGTGGGTCTGGTTGCGCAGCTTTGAAATCGGGAAGCACGAGGTAACCAACGCAGAGTACTGTCTATTTCTTAATGCCGCTGACCCCAACGGTATACACTGGGACAGCCAGATGGCAATTGGCCTTGACGGTGACAAGTGGGTAGTCCAGCCAGGACGAGCGTTCCATCCCGTTCGCTTCGTAACCGCGCACAACGCCGATGCCTATGCCGCCTGGCTTAGCAGTGCTACTGGCGACACTTATCGCTTGCCGATCGATCAAGAGTGGCAGAAGGCTGCGTTGTTTGATCCCGACCCGAATCTGCCAGACCCCAATGGCCCGCTGTGGACGTACGGCTATCAAGAGGATGTCATTGGGTGCGAGTGGTGTAACTACAACTTCTGTGTGGGCGACACAACACAGGTGGGCACCTATAGTGACGCGCACAGCTACTATGGCAGTTACGACATGACGGGCAACGTGCATGAATGGCTTTCCACCATGTGCGACGCGACGCGACGAGCGTTCCGAGGAGGTTCGTGGCGAAGCGACGCCGAGCACTGTAGAACTTTCGGCTGCGACGATCCCAATGGAGCGTACGACTACCTTGGCTTCCGGGTGGTTCGCGAGGTGGCTCCGCAGTTGGTTGCCAGCGATCCGGAAATGGACGGCACTCTGTGCAAGGAGGAGAACAACGTAGTCACGCTCGTCTTCGACAAGCCCATCACGTTGCCGGCAGATCCGAACGAGTTCCCCCTGAGCATCACCGCAATTGCGGGCGGACCGGAACTGGGATCGCAATTCACCTATCAGATCGACCCCAACGACGCCACTGGACAGACTCTGAAGGTGGTGGAAAATGGTGAGGTCCTCACAAATCTGGTCTGGTATCGCATCACACCAAGGGCCGGATTTGATGTGATGCCGTTCGCGCTGGATGTCGCGACGCTTCGAGGCGACGCTAACGCTTCGTGTCGCGTGACTACAGCCGACTATAGCGAGGTCAAGGCTCATATGGGTGAACGGACCGACGCCCGCTACGATCTGAACGGCAGCGGACGCATTACGACCGCTGACTACAGCGTCGCGAAGGCTCGCATGGGCGACCGGTGTCCGGTGGTCGGTGTGTTGCCAGCCAAGCCGAGAGCATAGCACGAGAAGGCGCTGCCATCATCGCTGCGAGAACGGGACCGAAGCCGGGTTCGACAAGAGGTCCGACCTCGGTCCCTGCTGGCCACCAAGTGATCGAGGATGAAGAATCTTGAGCGTGATCAGATTCCGACCGAGATCGCCGGCTACCTTGGTGGTTAAGAAGAGAATGGGTGACCGCCTTCCTGGGGAAGGCGTGTTACCTGCTAAGCCGAAGCCTTGGGGCTAGGCGGAAATCGGTTTAGCAAAGCTCACGACCGAGGTCGGGCCCCGGGGGTCCGACCTCGGTTGGCGCTACGTGGCCCCGTTGGTCGGCGTGGTGTGGGGAGTGAACTCAGGTCGAACGGCACACCTACGTAAGGGGGGTAAGGAGAGTGGGTGAGGCACGGGTGTCCGGTGGCCAGTCGCGATGCTCACTTCTCTGCCTCGATCAGCCCCTTGAGCAGATGCCGATGGCAGTGGGGGTCTTCTTCGCGCTCGACGCAAATAAGCGTGATGGTTGCGCTGCGTGATCGCTCGGCGAGTTCCGCGATCCTGTCCTGCTGGTCTGACATCTCCTGATGGTAGCGCCTGGTGTACTCTTCCCAGGAGATCCTGCCATCCTTCCAGTCCCGAAGCAGCTGAACGCTGGGAGCCAGTTCCCTGAGCCAGCAAGTCAGGCGCAGCCGCTCCTTGGAGATACCGCGGGGCCAATACCGGCTGACCAGGAACCGGTCGCGATCGGTTGGCTCGGCTGGATCGTAAACGGACTTCGTCTTGATCACCGCTAGTTCCGCCTCACAGCGTCACACGATGATAGCGCCTGGCTGGTGGTGACAGCAAACCGAACCACCCAAATGAGCTTCACGGGGATATCGAACAGCCGATGCCGTCTTGCCATCGCTGGAGCAGGCCTCCACCAGATCGGAGCGCTCGGTGCACTCAGGTCAGGGCGCACGGTCCACGCTATTTGCTGTCGCTGGCCGAGCGGTCCGAGCCAGTGTGCGCCGCAGTCAACGGGCGCACAGATGTGGCGGCCCACGCCTTCCCGCGCGCTTCATCCACCGAACCAAATCTCGAAGTTGGCCGCCCTTGGCCAGACTGATCAGCAGTGCCAGCAGGAACGAGACGCTGCCCCAGAATAGCGCCAATGAGCCCTGTGGTCGGTCAGGCCGGCCCAGGAGTCTGTAAAGGATGCCCATCCAGTAGATCAGATGCGCTGTCAGCTGCAGGAAAAACACATACAGCGCCAGATCTCGCCGTGTGGCCAACCAGTACGCGAACGTGAGTGCGGCTGCTCCTGCCCAGTACACCCACCATCCCCAGTTAGGGAGATCCGGCACCAGCCACGGACCAGCGAATCGCGCTGTCACGACGGCGCCGGCGAGAGTCAAAAGAGCAGCACCTTGTATCAGACGGGCGACCCGATCGTGCCAGACCAGGCCAATGGCGAGCCCCACCGCAATTAGTAGATGCCCGGGAATGGCGCCATGGCCGGCCATGAACCACGTGTCCTCCAGCAAGACGGCAGCCACCAAGGCGGCTGCGACTGCCGCGAGCAGTGCCCGTAGCGGGCTTCGGTGTCGATAGAGCTGGGCCAGTAGCAGGAGCGCGACACAGACGACGGGCCACGCTTCCGGCGACGCAGGCTGCGAGAATCCCAATGTGCTCGGACCAACAACCGACAGGGCCAGCAGAGCCATGACCACGCCGATCTCAGCAGCGCCAACGCGACGCAGCCACGCGTAGATATAGAAGCCGGTGATCACGACGAGAGCCAAGAACAATGGTGAGGCCAGGCCGTCAGTGATGAGGATGAGAAACTGCCGCTGCAGGCCGGTGTGCACCCAGGCTGGAAAGGCAGCCACAAGAGCGACGGCCGGCAAGAGAAGCGCCCCCGCGATAGCCTTCCTGCTACCAGACACAAGACCCATTTCCAGCAACAGCACGGCCAGCGCTACGAGGAATGGCGAGAGGAAATAGGGTGCCCACGGGCTGGTCAAGGCGTCGGCCGGATAACACGTTATCGTCAGCCAGTAGGAGCGAGCGCAGATCAGGGCTGCGAGAAGGCCGAACAGCACCCCTGGAAACGCCGGCCATCGCCAGGGCGTGCCGTTGTTCTCGGCGTACCAAGCCCCTGCACGAATGGCGGGTATCAAGGACAAGAACACCACCGCGCCTGCCATGGGAAAGAAGAAAAGTCCCCAGGAGACGGGCACTTCGCCCTCGCCGGGGTACTCATGGAGCAGCTTCAGGAAGGCCAGAGGATGCAGGAAGAAGAAGCCGAGGATTAGATGGTAGGCACCCCGGTACAGCAGCGCCATGCGAATTCCAGCACCTCGCATCAGCCCTTCGGAAAGCGCAACAGCAATCGCCAGGCCGGTGACCAGCAGGGGCTTGCTCAGCGAGCGTTGCTCGATGATCAGTTGGTCGAAGCTGCCGGCCATCACCACCAGTAGCACCACCACACTCAGGATGATCGTCCTCGCATCATCCCAGACGCGGCCGAGGCGTACGATCAGCACCGCCGACAGCACAAGCAGCAGGCTGTAGCCGGCCAGAATGCCCAACAGGGTCCAGCCGTACAGCGTTGGATCACGAGTGGTGAACATCAGTCGTATGCCATAGAGAAACAGGGCCGCGCTCACCACGTAGAAAGGATTGTGGGTGTAGACACACCGTGCCACGGCCGCGAGGTCACCGGACATGCTACGTGGCTTCGGCCGTGGCTTGCGCTGAAGGCGTCTGCCGCAGGCATGCTCACGAAGCGCCGCGACTGTTGGGAACATCCATCCGCACGTCGGGCAAGTCCGCGTCGCTGACTCGTCCTGCGAGCCGGGCGGCTTTTGTTGCTGCTGTTCAGCTTGGCCTTTGGATTGCTGGTCGACGTGCTCGTGTTGGGTTGTCTCGTCCTCACTCATGCCGCACCTTCCTTTCCCAGCTTCACGACTGCTGTGATAGAGCAAGTCAGAAACCCGCAACTCACTCGGCGCGAAGCGCAGTGATGCCGTTGCCCGGCGCGGTTCGTGACCACACCGTGCTGCATATAGGCACGTCGGCGCGTCTCAACTGCAGGTGTGCATCAGGCGGCTGGGAGGAATGAAACGGTAAAACAGTAGTTAGAACGCTAGGCGATTCGTCGGCCGAATGGCCAACCTCAACTACGCTTGGTGGCCATCGTTACCGACATTGACGCCGCCAGCACACCGCCGCGCCGTCGTGTCCCCTTCAGGTATGATTTACATCATATTCTACGCCGCCATCGGTGTCCGGTAAAGGCTGAATCTGTTGTGCTTCTGCCGAAATATCGGGCTCGGGCCCTTGGTTCGCCCGATGCCGTCTTGCCAATCCATGAGCAAGCCGCCATCAGAGCGGTGTGGCGAAAAGACTCAGGTGGGGATGCACACCCGGGTGAGAGGGTGGTAATGTACCGAGTCGGCGCATAGCACTGGGCTCGACAGAGGCCGAGTTAGTGCTGTTCATGGAGACGGCCAGCACAGTCCACACTATATTCATCCAGC
>Ga0272441_10013728_pt1 | contig 11611 bp, 12 predicted proteins | sample SSMProp6N_FD_193582 | JGI IMG/M metagenome (GOLD analysis project Ga0272441, IMG submission 193582) | Marine sediment archaeal communities from Little Sippewissett salt marsh, Falmouth, MA, United States - SSM-Prop-6N | ecosystem: Environmental > Aquatic > Marine > Wetlands > Sediment ... | reverse complement strand
AAATCGACAACCGGCCATCGAAAATGATGGGAAATACTATGTCGTTTACAAAAGGAAATCCTAATCCGGAGATACAAACCGCAAGGCACGAGCGACGAGCGACGAGCGACAAGCGACGAATTCGTATCGGCTTTACGATCGTGGAATTGCTGCTCGCTCTGGCGATCTCGGCGATGCTGCTGGCGGCGGTCGCAGTAGCCTTTAATGCTTCCGCGATAAACTACCGGGAAAACGAGGAAATCTTCAAAACAATCAACAACGCGCGCCAGGCCCTGTTCAGAATGACAAGCCAGCTTCGCACGGCCGATACCGTCGATCCTTGTGCGCCGATCAACGAATGTTCGCTGATGACTCCTGCTAGCGAGAATATTACGTATCGCTACAACAATGTGGATAACAAGCTTTACCTGGATACCAATGGTAATTCATATGTGCTCTGTAAGAATGTGACGTCAATGACCTTAACGAAAAATGCGGTCTTTGAAGATCCGTACTGGATAGTCAAGAGCGTACAGATTTCGATGACCGTTTCCTGTGGCGATATGGAGCGAACGATTGCGGCCGCGGCGGTCGTCAGAAGAAATTTGAACTAACTATAAAAATCCTTGCTTTTTGATTTTTCCCCGCTATAATACAAGCAACGTTCATAGGGGCGATTAGCTCAGTCGGCTAGAGCGCCTGCTCGACACGCAGGAGGTCACTGGTTCAAGTCCAGTATCGCCCATTCCATTTTCCCCATTGCCTACCGGTAAAAATTAGGCTTATTTTGTATCAGAAAGCCGGTTTTTCAGTTTTATTAACCGATCCAATTCCATTTTGCTCTGTTTCCCATGTTGTCAACAAATGACAAGAAATAACAATGCATACCGAAGCATTTATGAGAAGATGAAAAAGCTCGGTAGAAAGTCTGGTATTGGTAAACTCCATCCGCACGTTTTGAGGCACGCATATTTGACCAGACGATACAATGTAGAAAACGATTTCCGGTTTGTTCAAGACCAAGCAAGCCGTGCAAGCCCCACGACAACGGCGATTTATTCCAAAATGAACAGCAAGACTCGTAAAAGGCAGGTGGAAGCTTTGGACGAAGAGTAAGTTCAAACCACAAAAAGCAACTGCATAGACAATCCTGAGCCGGTCCAATGCGTGATTTTGTGCTTTATTCGCTGTTCCTGCAAAAGATTCTCATTTGATGAAATTTTCTATTGACAAATTCCTTGAAGTTGGGTATGAACCAGAAAGCTTGTTCGCATGGAGGAGTTGGGGAAGATTTCTCTTTTCTTCCTACCGTGCATTCCTTCACGCGAGAACTGGGATAGTCAATCACTGCAACGCCAAGCACATTTTCGGTAAACGCATGTTCCAGACACAGGACCAGCGTGAACAGGAAGTATTTGGATTAGCACGCTCACGAGGCAGAACTCTGGACAGAAAATCGTGTATTGTTATGAAATATCGACAAGTTTTTGAAAGGAAAGAGAAAGATGGAAAAGAAACAGAAAAGAAAAAGAGGACGAGTAATTTTAACAATCATTCTTCCCGTTCTTCTCATTATGGGAACACTTGCTATTTCAGGACATGCTGATAAACCGCCGTCGCCCCCGGGCTTGTCGAAAACTGTCGAAGTTAAAGTTACAGGGGATATCGTGGGTACCGGTGATCCTGCCGGAATGAGAATTACTTTTTCAACTACATTCCGCGATGAATCTCGCGATGAATCTGGAGACAAAGTGGCAAATCCAGATGGTCCCTTGAGCGTTTCTGGTCCCCGCAAACAGAAGAGGTTAACATATTATTACTGTGATGGGGAGCATGAGCCTACAGACGAAATATGTTCAAATGAGGACCATGACCCCTCTAACTACAAATCTTTATCGATTATGGGTGGCACAGTAGTGGGCAAAGGACGTGACCAAAAAATAGTCTTCCCGGCTGGCAGCCCGTGGAGAATAGGTTGGAAAGAAATCATGGGTACCATTTTGGAGGGTGTACTGACTGAGGCTGTAACCTATGAAGAAGTAGACTAATGTACCTACCATAATGCGACGACAAATTGTTGTCGGCAGGGCTGTGAGCATCTGCTTGCAGCCTTTTTTGGCCCTGGGAAATACAAAGGATGCCTCTGCGCGACTCACTGGGCTAATTGCACTCATTGACAAACACGCCTTCTACTGCTTAGAATTTCTACTGGCCCAAAAAAATAGTGAGTAACAGGGTGAGGTCAATAATGTGGTGAAGTCGGGCTACAGTAACATCACCCCCGCGTTCCTGCAACGCTTGGCCAGCGAAAAAAGGCACTCGACATCGCTGTAGCCGTCATCCTTTATTTTGAACGCCGCCTTGCCGGATCCTGGAATAGGACAGGATCTTTATGACGTCATTAGAAATCTTCCCTCTATTGTAGATGACAAATTATACCGTTCATGCCCCAAAAACCGATATATGAAAAGGGGGAAGCTTATTTAGTCGGATGCGTGAACCAGTATGAAAAGCGGAAAGTGGAATGAAGACAGAAAAGAGAATGGGAAATAAACGTCCCGTATTGGGCGCAATGGCCAGGAAGACGCTCCTTACGATCCTATCTGTCCTGCTGTGGGCGAATTTGCTTCACGATGTGAAAGCGGCCGGTACGACGGAAGTTGAAAAAATCCTTGCTGTTGCACGGCTCAGGAAGGTTGCGGAGGACACGTATGCCCTCGCGCCGTATCTTCTTGGTTTCCTATATGAGCATGGCTGTGTCGTTCCACAGGATCCCAGGGAGTCCGCCCGGTGGTATCGCATGGCGGCTGAATGGGGTCATGAACGAGCACAATTTGCCCTTGGTTCAATGTATTACGATGGCCGGGGTGTTCCCACGGACTACAGGCAAGCGGCGAAATGGGTGACGAAAGCCGCGGAGCAGGGACATGCCCGGGCCCAGTACAATCTGGGTGCGATGTATTACTATGGCCGATGCGTTCCACAAGACTCCGGCGAGGCGGCAACGTGGTTTCGCAAGGCGGCTGAACAACATCTTGCCGAGGCGCAGCGTTGTCTTGGCTGGATGTATGATTTTGGCCGGGGTGTTGTACAGGATGACAAGAAAGCCGTTCAGTGGTATCAAAAGGCGGCCAGGCAGGGGTACGCACAGGCTCAATACGATCTGGGTCTCAAGTATTATCATGGCCGGGGAATGCCGCGAGATGACACGAAAGCGATGGAATGGTTTTTAAAGGCCGCGGAGCAGGGACACGCCGAGGCGCAATACAAGCTGGGTGTGATGATCGGTCGTACGGAAGCCGTTGTCCAAAATAATCAAGAAGCCGTGAAATGGTATAGGAAGGCCGCCGAACAGGGCCACGCGCAGGCCCAGCACGATCTGGGTGTGAGGTACTACAACAGCACCGGTGTTTCCCGGAATTATGGACAGGCGGCGTTCTGGTTTCGCATGGCGGCGGAGCAGGGGCTTGCCGAATCGCAAGGTTACCTTGGTGTGATGTATTATTACGGCCGGGGTGTCCCCCGGGATCACACAGAGGCGGCGCAGTGGCTCACCAAGGCCGCCGAACGGGACGTAGCGCTTGCCCAGGATATGCTTGGTCGAATGTACCGCCGCGGTGATGGTGTTCCACGAGACTACGAGGAGGCGATTCGATGGTACACCCGGGCGGCGGAGCAGGGCCACGCACAGGCCCAGCACGATCTGGGCCGGATGTATCATATCGGCTTGGGTGTTCCCGGGGATCGGGAGCTGGCCGCTCAATGGTTGATCAGGTCCGCTGAGCAGGGATTTGCGCCGGCGCAATGCCGTCTGGCGACGATCTACCTTGAGGATGGCAGCGTGCTTCAGGATGGGCGGTTGGCCGCCATGTGGTTTCGGAAAGCCGCCGAGCAGGGATACACTCCGGCGCAGAATACGCTCGGCTTAATGTACCATTCCGGCACGGGAGTGGGTGAGGATCGCATCGAAGCCTACAAGTGGTATGTACTGGCAGCAATGCATGGCGGTGAATTTACTTCGTTCGCTCGGCTCGCTCGGAATCTGAAAGAGCAACTTCATAAGAGCATGACGCCCGCTCAGATCAAAGAGGGGCAGCGACGAGCATGGCAACGCCTGGCTATGATAGATGAAAGCCCCAAAAAGAGCGAAAAAAGCACAGAGATGGCGACCGAATAGCTCAATACTTGCCGGAACGACACTACCGTTTCTGAAAGCCGATTCATTTTGAGTGCCCCGAATATCTCCACATCCTGATTGTCCATTTGACAAAGTGCCGTAAATGTCCTATAAGATGATTTGTTCAAGGTTGGACGAGTGTATGAACTAAGGAGCGTATGTTTTGGACGGCGTGAAGATACCGGGACTGGTGGACCTTCAGATCAATGGGTATAAAGGGATTGATTTTTCGGATGTGCGTCTGACGCCGGACGATTTTGTGCGGGCCTGCCGGGGGGTTTTGGACGCCGGAACGACCGCTTTTTTAGCCACAATCGTGACAGGTCCCAAGGAGTTGTATGCGCATAATCTGCCCATCATCGCGGCGGTATGTCAGCGGGATGAATTTCGCGGTCGGTTGTTGGGCATCCATATCGAGGGACCTTTTATCTCGCCAAAAGACGGGGCGCGAGGGGCGCATGATTCGCAGTGGGTTGCCCAGCCTGAGGTGGGATTTCTCGAACGGCTAATCGACTGGTCCGACGGCACGGTGAAGCTCATCACCATCGCGGCCGAGCTCGAAGGGGCCGAGGATCTGGCTCGGTATGCGGCCGGCCGAGGTATCGCGGTTTCGTTGGGACACCAGATGGCGAGTGAGGACGATTTACGCCGGCTCGTGCGGGCCGGTGCGGTTTCACTGACACACCTGGGCAACGGCGTGCCGACGATGCTGGGCCGGCATGAAAATCCCATCTGGGCGGGATTGGCAAATGACGATCTGGTCGCAATGATCATCACCGACGGCCATCATTTACCGGCTTCTCTTCTCAAGACCATCATCAGAACCAAGGGTGCCGAGCGGTGTGTCATTGTCAGTGACGCGACCTCTCCGGCCGGACTTGAGGCGGGCCGATATCACGTGCTGGGGCACGATGTCGTGCTGGAAGAGTCGGGCCGGCTGCACGATCCGAAAACGGGGTATTTGGCTGGCTCGTCAGCCATGATGCTGGATTGCATGAACCATCTGGCGTCACTGGATTTGGTGAATATCGATGAGCTTGTCGCGATGGGTTTTGCTAATCCGCTGAGATTAATTGGTGTCAAGCCGGACCATGTCGGTCGGGGCCGGGACATATACTTCGACGAGGAAAACAGGGTGTTTTATCTTGGCGAACAACCGTGAGAAGGCGACAGTAGAAGAAGGGTACAGATTGTCTTTTCGCTTTACAAAAATGTCGCAAGTTGTTAAAATCCCGCAGTTGTATAGAACATTTGTAATGAGACGGATTGTATTGGGGGGCTCATAAAAATGGCCGGCAAAATAGTGATTGACACTGAACGATGCAAGGGGTGCGGATTATGTGTTGTCGCATGCCCGAGACAGATCATCGTTATTTCTGAGAAATCCAACAAAAATGGTCTTTTCCCGGCCCAGACGGACAACCAGGGTTGTACGGGGTGTGCCCTGTGCGCCCTAATGTGCCCGGAAGCGGTGATTGAAGTGTACCGCGACGAATCCGAAGAAACCGAGGCCGATCCGGAACCAACCGAAAAAGCCAAGGCAGTTCTAATTGAGGAGAAAGCGTGAATTAAGCGTTTCAATATCGGGTGGAAAATGGACCAAAAGATAAAATCCCTGGTAAAACGAGTAAAAGAACATCTGACGAAGATGTACGGGGCAAGCGTAAAGAAAGTTATACTATATGGTTCTTGTGTCAGGGGGGAAGCTACGAAGGATTCGGATATTGATGTGCTTGTGCTAGTGGACCAGTCCCTCAATCCTTTTGAAGTTAGAGACAGCTTGAGCGAGCTTTTGTATGACATACTTCTTGAGGAAGGGGAGCTTGTCTCAGTTATTGCTATTCCCGAGCGTTTATTCGAAAGTTACAACTCTCCATTTATGATGAATGTGAGAAGAGAGGGATTGGGCGCGTGAAGGAAATACGGGATCTCATCAAGAAAGCTGAGAAGTTTCAATTCACAGCCGAGCAGGCGTTGAAAACAGAGGATTATGATTCTATCTTGGAGAGTGGACATAAGCGCTAGAATGGATAAACGGACATTAATGTGCGGCAATGAGGCGCTGGCGGAAGCGGCGATCCTTGCCGGGTGTGACGCCTACTTTGGCTATCCGATTACACCGCAAAATGAAGTCCCCGCCTATATGTCCCGCCGTATGCCCGAGGCGGGCCGGATTTTTGTGCAGAGTGAAAGTGAATTGGCCGCGATCAACATGGTCTTTGGCGCTTCGGCCACGGGCAAGCGCGCGATGACCAGCTCCTCCAGTCCCGGCATCAGTCTCATGCAGGAGGGCATCAGCTATCTGGCGGGCGCCGAGCTGCCGGCGGTCGTTGTGAACGTGATGCGCGGCGGACCGGGCCTGGGTAATATCGCCGGCTCGCAAAGTGATTATTTCCAGGCCACGCGCGGCGGCGGGCACGGCGACTATCGAACCATCGTGCTCGGACCGGCCAGTGTGCAGGAACTGGTGGATTGCATGGCGCTGGCTTTCGACCTGGCCGACCAGTATCGAATGCCGGTGATGGTCCTGATCGACGGGATTCTGGGCCAGATGATGGAGCCGGTGGTCCTGGAGAAGAAGCCGCACCGAAAACTACCGGCGAAGGACTGGGCTTTGACCGGGGCGGCGAATCGAGAGCAAAACATCGTCCGCTCGTTATGGCTCGGCGAAGGCGTCCTGGAGGAGCTTAACAAAAAGCTCCTGAGACGATACGAGCAAATCGAAAGAGACGAAGTGCTCTGCGAGCAATACGAAGTGGTTAATGCCGATATTGTGGTCGTGGCATACGGCGTCGTGGCGAGAATCGTCAGCCGCGCCGTGGATAAAGCGCGCGAAGAAGGAATCCGGGCCGGCTGGATTCGTCCGATTACCTTATGGCCGTTTCCAACCGAGCAGATTCGCCGGGCCGCGGACGAGCCTCGGATCATCCTGACCGTGGAAATGAGCAACGGCCAAATGGTCGAGGACGTGAAGCTCGCCGTGGTGGGCAAGGCGCCGGTAGTCTTTTACGGCCGGCCCGGCGGCGGCACGCCGACCGTCGATGAGGTCCTCGATCAAATCAGGCAATTAACGTTGAAATCAGAGATAAAAGCATGAAAATGGTATTTAAGCGAACACCGACGCTCAAGGATTGTCCGACGCATTATTGTCCCGGATGCGGGCACGGCGTGGCGCATCGCCTGATCGCGGAGGTCATCGACGAGCTGGACATCCGCGGCCGGACAATCGGCATCGCCCCGGTGGGGTGCGCGGTCCTGGCCTATGATTATCTGGACGTCGATATGGTTGAGGTGGCGCATGGCCGGCCACCCGCGGTGGCGACGGGGATGAAACGGACCAATCCGGATAAAATCATCTTCTCCTACCAGGGGGACGGCGACCTGGCGAGTATCGGTGCGGCCGAAATCCTGCACGCCGGGCATCGGGGCGAGCAAATCACGGTCATCTTTATCAATAATGCCGTCTATGGCATGACCGGCGGGCAGATGGCGCCGACGACGATGCTCGATCAGGTCACAGCGACGACACCCCAAGGACGAACGGCTACCGAGCAGGGCTATCCCCTCCAGGTCTCCGAACTGTTGGCGACGTTGCCGGGAACGATTTATATCGAGCGCTGCTCGCTGAGCAACGCCGCTCGGATTCGCCGGGCCAAAAAAGCCATCAAGCATGCCTTTGAATTGCAGCTTAACGGCGCTCCGGGTATGTCCCTCGTCGAGATACTCTCATCCTGCCCGACGTATTGGCGGATGAGTCCGGCTAAGGCTTTGGAATGGATCGAAAGCGAAATGACGAAGGTCTTTCCGCTGGGACGTCTGAAGGGATGAGAATGATAGCGGACAATTTATACGAAGAGATTATCATCGCCGGATTTGGAGGGCAGGGGATCTTGCTGGCGGGTAAGCTGCTCGCCCAGACGGCGATGAAAGCCGGCAAAGAGGTCACGTATATGTCTTCCTACGGCGCCGAAGTTCGCGGCGGCACGGCCAATAGCATGGTGGTGATGGCCGAGAATAAAATCGCCTGCCCGCTCGTGAGCGAACCGGATTCGCTGATCGTGCTTAACAAGGCCTCGCTGAATAAATTCGGCCCGAAGCTGAAAAAGCACGGGCTGCTCATTATGAACAGCTCTCTGATTGACGTCGAGCCGCAACGGGATGACTCGATTGAAATCGTTGCAGTTCCGGCCGACGAGCTGGCGGTCGAGCTGGGCAGTCATAGGAGCGTCAATATGGTCGCGATCGGCGCGTATTTGCAGATGCGGGGAGATTTGAGTCCGGATGCCGCCGCCGAAGCGCTGCCGGACGTGCTCGCAGAGCGCTATCACAAAACGCTCCCGGTCAACGCCGCGGCGCTTCGCAAAGGGGCTGAGTTCGCCCGGAATTACGGCCGGGTTAGAACGTAAACAAGAGGAGCGATAAACGTGAATCGGAACGTGATATCGCGCTCACGAAAAGTCAATTGACCCACAAGAAAGCCGGATGACGAACGGGCGGATCGAATGGTTTATTGAAATGATTTGATGATATCAATCCTTTGGTTTATAATAACATTGTGTTTACATTGGGTGTGACGATAACAATGGAAGATTAAAATGGCCAAACAATCAAATACGAGAAGACCCAAGTCCATTTGCAGTTTTTGCGGTCGGTCGGGCAATCAGGCCGATACCCTCATCGAAGGGCCGAACAACGTCTTTATCTGTCCCGAGTGTGTCGAGCTCTGCCATAACATCATCCGGCAGGATCGCAAGCGATCGAACAAAGGAATTCTGAGCCTCGATCAAATGCCCCGCCCGAGGGAGATCAAAGAGTATCTGGACCAATACGTCATCGGACAGGAGCACGCCAAACGATATCTCTCCGTTGCGGTGCATAATCATTACAAGCGATTGCTCCATAGCGACAGCGACGACAGCGACGTCGAATTAGATAAGTCCAACGTTCTTCTGATCGGCCCGACCGGTGCGGGCAAGACGTTGCTGGCCCGTACGCTGGCCCGGAAGTTGGAGGTGCCGTTTGCGATATGCGACGCGACCACCGTGACGGAGGCGGGCTACGTCGGAGAGGACGTCGAGAATTTCCTGCTGCGATTGCTCCAGATTGCCGACTACGATATCGAGGCCGCCCAGCGGGGCATCGTCTATGTCGATGAAATTGACAAAGTCGGTAAGACGTCTCAGAATGTCTCCATTACGCGTGACGTTTCCGGGGAAGGCGTTCAACAGGCCCTGCTCAAGATGCTCGAGGGGACGACGGCGAACATCCCGCCTCAAGGCGGAAGGAAGCACCCGGAACAATCCTATATCCAGATTGACACCTCGCAGATCCTCTTTATCTGCGGCGGGACGTTTGTCGGGCTTGAAAATATTATCAAGAAGCGGCTCGGCCAAAAGATGATCGGTTTCGATTCGGAACTTTCCGGGAAAAGGGATGAGGCCACGGAGTTTAGCGATGTCCTCGAACAGGCCGTCCCGGAGGATATCATCGAATACGGTATGATTCCGGAAATGGTCGGGAGGCTTCCCGTCATCACCACGCTGTCCGTTCTCGACGAAAAAGCGCTGATCGATATCTTGACCAAGCCGAAAAATGCGCTCTGCAAGCAGTATCAGCGGTTTTTCGAGCTGGAGGACGCAGAGCTTGAATTTACCGAGGACGCCCTGCACGCGTTGGCGCAGAAAGCGCTCAAACGCAATACCGGGGCCCGTGCCTTGCGTTCCATTACGGAAGAACTGATGGTGGACTTAATGTATCAGTTGCCGGAAGAACCGAAACCCGCCAAGTATGTCATTACCCGGGATGTCGTGGAGGGCGAGGCGGATCTGTTCGCGGCCAAACAAGACGCGAAAAGAGAATCGGCATAAAAACGCGTCCCCCAAAAGCCGGACCGTGGAATTCCCGGAGTGAAAGGCCGACGGGACTATTGCCTGCTTGCTGTAAAACGTGGGAGAAGTGTATTCCGGGAGAGGAACACGCTCGGTGGACGAAAATATAACGCATGGAACAGATGAGCATTCATAACGATGCGTTATCCGTATTGGCTCCGGCTAAAATCAATCTCTCTTTACTCATCGCGGGCAAACGGCCGGATGGTTTCCACGAAATAGAAACACTGATGGCCAAGGTCGATTGGTATGATGAGATTCTCATTCAGCCGGGGGCAAGGGTCGGCATCGAGCTCCTCTGTGAAGGACCCTGTTGGGCCCCAACGGGAGAAGATAATCTTGTTTATCAGGCAGCCAGGTTACTTCTTAAAGATTCTCGCCCGGATGTCGATGTTCGAATCATCCTTCGAAAGAACATCCCGGCGGGAACGGGCCTCGGCTCGGCCAGCAGTGATGCGGCGGCGACGCTGATGGGATTGAACCATTATTGCAAATGTCATCTGGACGAGCGACGTCTTCTAACACTTGCGGCACAGTTGGGCAGCGATGTCAGTTTTTTCCTGAACGGTCCCCTGGCCTTTTGCACGGGGAAAGGCGAGAAAATAAAAAAAATAAATGACGCATTTCATTTTGTGGCCCTCTTGATCCTTCCCAATATAAGTGTTTCTACAAAAAAGGTTTACAAAAACTACGTGCATCGTCCCGATCTCTATCGGAAGCTGAGCGCACAAATTAACCTCTATCTTGAGAAAAAGAGGATTGATTTAGCAGCAAAGATGTGTACAAATATGTTGCAGGAAAGTTGTTTTGATTTACAAGAGCGTCTTGCCGAGTTGAGGGAAACAGTCGAGTCGTTGGGTCTCGGACCATGCTGCTTAAGTGGTAGTGGTTCGGCGATGTTTTGTCTGTTCGAGAGCAAAGATGAGCGAAAAGCCATCCGATGCAAACGAAGCATTGAAAAACAGACCGGCTGCGGGAGCATTATTGTAAGGAACAATAATTGGTAATGTATGAAGCGAGGCAAGAGAAGATGGTCATTAGTGATGTGAAAGTCAGGTTGGTGGACAACAAGGATGGCAGGTTAAAGGCTTTTTGTTCAATCACCATTGATAAGGAATTTGTCGTTCGCGATATCAAAGTCATCGAAGGGATCGGGGGATATTTTGTCGCTATGCCATCGAGGAAAATGTGTGATCATTGCGAAAAATGTGGTGGGAAAAACCATCTGAAAGCTAAATTTTGCAATAATTGCGGGGCGAGCCTCCAAGAAAACCGAGCCAGGAGGAATGTGAAAAGCAAGATGAAGTTGCACGCTGACATCGCCCATCCCATTAAATCTGAATGTCGAACACGGATTCAGGATAGAGTCATTGAAGCCTTCCATAAAGAATTGGATAAATCAAAGGTACCCGGATATAAACCCGTCGCGATCGATGAATCGGAAGATGATATCCCGAAAATCATCTCGTAGTTCAGGCGATCCTTTTGGAGAAGAAAATTGCTCCTCTCAGAAGGGGAAAAGGGCGGAGCTTTCCCGAGATTAAAGAGTCAATCGTAAACCACAATC
>Ga0272441_10013727_pt1 | contig 11611 bp, 16 predicted proteins | sample SSMProp6N_FD_193582 | JGI IMG/M metagenome (GOLD analysis project Ga0272441, IMG submission 193582) | Marine sediment archaeal communities from Little Sippewissett salt marsh, Falmouth, MA, United States - SSM-Prop-6N | ecosystem: Environmental > Aquatic > Marine > Wetlands > Sediment ... | reverse complement strand
GCTGCGTTCGGGACGCAGAGGTCGCAAGTTCAAATCTTGTCTCCCCGATTTTATCACAGGCGTTGGCAGGGGTTGGCAACGCCTGTCTTAGTCTTGTCTATATAATCACTTACAAAAACATATAAATTTACCCTTAACAGCACCTGTTTTTTTGATTGTTGTCCCTGAGATATCCAGATCCTTAACCTCCGCGAAAACACCAACCTCTGCTTCCTTTACACTGAACATATCCTCTTCCAAATCCAAATGACATTCTTATCTCCCTAGGTGTTTCCCTCTCCGGATTTCGTCAACGCAGCAAAAACAAGTTCGGCCACGCGTTTGCCGGAAAGAAGCATGCCGCCAAAAATTGGCCCCATGCGCGGTCCACCTAAGGCGGCACAGACACTCATCCCTGCCAGCCATAATCCAGGGAATATTTCAGTGACTTTCTCAACGACAAAGGTTTCTCCAGCCTCAGCATCCATGGGACCTTCACCAAATTCGTTGGCCATGGCAGAGTGTGCCAGCAGACCGCGCCGGTGAAGCGAATTAACCAGAATGGCCTCATGGCCGGTGGTATCCACAACCGCTCGGGCAGAGAAAGTTACAGGATCAACCGGAAGGGCCTCGGCAATCATGGTGCGATTAGCCACCACACCATAAACTCGGCCTTGATGTAAACAAATATCCTCTACCGTCATTAGATTAAGCAAGGCAACTCCGGCTTGAAGGGCCTGTAAACAAAGCCCGGAGGCCAATTCAATGGCATCCAGGCTATATAATCCTTCGAGGCCGGCCTGGTGCCTTATGCCGATTTCATTTAGCAAAGGCAAAGCATCTTCTTGGACAACAGCTTCATTCATGGCCATCCCACCGCCCCAAATGCCACCCCCGGGAGACAACCGTTTTTCCAAAATAGTCACCTTAAGGCCTTTTTGAGCGAGATAGAAAGCGCCTGTCATGCCTGAAGGCCCCGCGCCTACTATAATGACATCACTTTCAATAGCATTTAAAAGTTTGTTATGATATGAATTTATGATTGTTTTTGAGACTGCCTTTTCATCAAGTCTTACCATTTATTAGTCTCCAATTACTCCCGATTTTATTTTTTATTATGCCGGTCATTACGTTTAAGAAAAAAGCAACGTTCCACTATATTTTTTATAATCCTCGATAGTCTGTTGGTGAATAGGAACAAGATTATCCGGCAGTTGCGAAAGCGGAAAGAACCGTACTTCAGAACCTTCTACGCCATCAGGACGGGGTTGACCTTGCCATGCGCGCACGATAAAGGCAACCGAAAAACATTGTATTTCATCACCATTGGGATAACGGAACCATTGACCTGGTCCGGAATATAGAGCCATTGGTTCGGCCTTGAGAACCTTTAGCGATGTTTCTTCCCACACTTCGCGTTTTAGGGCATTCAATGCTGATTCATCTAGTTCGACGGCGCCGGCGGGCAAACCCCACAGCGGCATATCTGTTCGTCGTTGTAACAGAATATCCTTTTGCTCATTAAAGATAAGGGCCCGCACGCCGGGCAAATGGATAAGAGATGTACCCACCAATTTTCGCATGTTCTGGAGATAATCTCGTTCGGCGGCGAATTTTTTACCGTTAATATATTTCTTTCTCATAACTATCCTTGTGGTCCTGTTTTTTTGCTTTTTCCAGTTTTGCCTCGAGTTCTTCCAAGTGTTGGATCATTGATGGTTTTACCGAGTGAGCCGGCAGGCTGCTTTTCAGTTCAGCAATTTCTTTTTCCAGATCCGAAACAATACAACCGGCAAGCAGGTTTTTCAGTCTGTCCAAGGTAATCTTGTATGGTTGGATTTCTATACCCATCCAGTCGGATAATTCAAGGACTTTCTCTGGATGCTCCTGGCAATATTTATCCCAGAAGTCTATCCCGTCCAACAAGACAGCTCCTCCGGTGTGCTGAGGGAAGTTCTCGTTGGCTTTGCCTTTATCCCAGTCCTGATAGACATGGTTACGATATATTATCCATCCCGGCGTAAGCCAAAGGACCTTTTGGCCGCCGCTAATTTCTTCTCTTTCTTTTTCGCCCGCCAGCATATCCATGCAATGTGTTGCATTTATTCTGGAGATTGAGCATCCGTTCTCCTGTTCCTGTATTATGGTATCCATTGTCCGGTAGGGATTATCGGCGTTTACATAGCAGAATTTGCCGCCATAAACTACTATGATTTTCTTAGCGTGCTCTTTAGCGGTGTTTATTTTTTGTATCAACTGGTTTTCCAGCTCTTTGATAACCTCGTGCCGCCCGGGGGTGGTATAGACAATATTTTGGGCGTCCAGAAAACCTTCTTTTCTGAGGTAATTCAACTCCGGGGCCAGCGTTCCGCAGGAAATCAACACATAATCATTAAAAGAAATCTGTTTTTCCATTTTTTCCACCATTATTTTCTTTCTCCAAATACTGCCGTTCCGATTCTGACCATATTGGAACCTTCCTCTATGGCGGTCTTGTATGAATTTGTCATACCCATGGAAAGATGCTTCATATCCACGTTGGGCAAATTGAGGGCTTTGATTCTTTCAAATATCCTTTTTGTCCTTTTAAAATATGGTCTTACATCTTCAGGATTTCCAAAGCGAGGTCCCATAGTCATCAACCCAACCAGCCTTAAATGACCAAGAGCCGATACAGCAGCAGCCAGTTGTTCCATATATTCCTCAAAGGGTTCATGTTCCGCCGGTTTTATGCCTGCTTTGGAAAATTCGCTGCCTATATTTATTTCTACATAAACCGAAATAAAATTTTTTCCTTCTCTTTCAACTCTTTTATTAATAGCCGCTGCTTTTTCCAAGGAATCGACGGTTTGGATAACATCAAAGATTTTTAAGGCTTTGTTTATTTTGTTTGTTTGCAAATGGCCTATCATGTGCCATGTGACTTTAGCAGCTTTCTTTTGCAAAGCACGGTGCATTTGCCCGGCTTCCTGAACGTAATTTTGCCCTATATCGGTAGCACCCGCATCAATAGATTCTTCTATCTCTTCTGCTGTTCTGGTCTTAACGGATAGAACTATGGTTACATTGTCCGGGATTTCTCCCCGGATTCTCGCATAATTTGACGAAATACTCATATTTTCAACCTACACTTATCCAATTTACCGGGCTATTTTTTATTGATCGTCATCTTTTGTACAGCTTCAGGCTGACAAATAGTAATTTCACCGGCCGCTTTGGCTGTTGGGATTCTTATGCGTGATTTAGGGATCTATTTTATCCACAAAAATGTCGGAGTTCATAAAGTCTATCTCCATTATTTTGGCTTGCATAATCTCAGTTTCCCCCTTAAGGTTCTCTGTCACTATTTGATTGCCGTCGATTTTAAGGTAGGCAACGCTTTTTATCAGCGGCTTGCCGACCTTTCCGTTCTGACGAATGTTTGCCAGGCACATATCTCGGTACTTTTTGTTAATTAGGTTAAGTTAGATTGGACTTTTCTTTTCCCGGATTCCAGCCTGTCGGCAATTTGCTTAATTCCCTCAAGGGATATTTTTAGTTCTTTGCCGGCAAGGCCGGACATAAATATTTCCCTGTTTTCCGGAATAGCGGCTATTACATTTTCTTTGCCTATCGATTCCAAGAGCAGCTTTTTGGATTCGTGATTAACTCGGTTTAGAACTAAATATGTTGATTTACCCAGTTGTTTACCCAACCGGGATATCTTCCGGGCCAAGACTGTCGAATCGTAGGACGGTTCGATGATTACGACAAGGGAATCGACGCCGCTTTCAACGCCTCTGCCAAAATGCTCAATGCCGGCATCGGTATCTGCGATCAAAAATTCGTCCTCCTTGATATCAAGAATTTCTAATATCCTCGAAGAAAGGGCGTTAATAGGGCAGGCGCATCCTTCCCCAAATTCGTAAATTTTGCCCATCGAGAGCAGTTGAATATCGCCTTTCTTGGATAAATACTCTTTAGGCAAGTCATCCAATTCCCATTTACCCGTTATCTCTTTAGTTTTTTCAAATAGAATCTTTTTGCCGCCAAAGTAATTCATAAAATCCTCCGGTCTGGTCATTCCCAGGCGACAGTGAAGGCCAATATTTGACTCGTCATTGTCAATCACTAAAACCTTATACTTTCTTTCCGCCATCTCCTGGGACAGCAGGGTTACTATCGTACTTTTGCCGCATCCGCCTTTGCCACAGACCAACACTTTCATAATATCAATCCTTTTTTTTCATTTTACTATATTATTTCTTGAGTTTTGCTGCATATTGTCTTGGGACAACTTGCCAAACTCCTCATCCAAAATCTCCTTTATTTGCTCCTTGGTCTGAATACTGGACGTAGCCGCCATGACTTTCCCATTTTTGAAATAAACTGTAAATGGCAGCCCCATGAAAGACGAACATTCCGGCAAACTTTTTATAAAATTTGCCGCCGGCACATCAAAATCCTGATCCCGAAAGGCAACATGGGAATATTCACCTTCCAGTTGTTCCATGAAGCCATAGACAGGAATACACATCGGCCCCATTCTGCCACAGCAAATCACAACATTTTCGTTATTTCCCAGTACTTCTTTGTTCTCTTCTTCGGTTTCGAGATGCTTTAGATTAGTGTCAAGCATGTTATCCTTTCCTTTCCAAATAATGTTCCACATCAATGGCCGCCATACATCCATGACCGGCAGCTACGATTGCTTGTTTATAAACAAGGTCCCGAACATCACCGCAGGCAAATACTCCCGGCATTGATGTCCTGGTAGAACCTGCTTCAACTTGAATAAATCCATTTTCGTCTGTTTTAACCAGTTCTTTGAAGACCTTGGTTTGAGGATCATGACCGATAGCCACAAAAATGCCGTCACACCGGACACGATGTTCCTCGTTGGTTTGAGGATTTCTCAATATAGCGCCGGTTACAGAGTCATTACCAAGTATTTTCTCCACAACCCTGGGGATCATCCATTCAATTTTTGGTTCTTTTTTTGCGCGCTCGACTTCGATAGAGGCTGCACGAAGATAGTTACGCCGGTGAACAATCGTCACCTTGCCGGCAAACCGGGTGAGAAATACAGCATCCTGCATAGCGGTATTTCCTCCACCTACAACCAGAACCTCCTTGTCACGAAAGAAGGCCCCATCACAAGTAGCACACCCTGACACACCTTTTCCGTAAAACTGCCGCTCCGTAGGAATGGGCAATCGCCTTGCTTGAGCCCCGGTTGCGATTACCAAGGATTTTGTCGCTATTGTTTGATTGCCTGTACCAATCTCAAAAACGTCGTCCTGCTTCTTAACCTCTTCTACGGATTCTGATTTAAAACGCGCTCCGAATCGTATCGCCTGCTTTCGGAACCGATCCAGCAATTCTATACCTGGTATCGGTTCGGTAAAACCAGGATAGTTTTCCACTTCATTAGAAACAATCAGTTGGCCGCCGGGTATGTGTCCTTCCAGTACCAGCGGGTTCATATCTGCACGAGAAATATATATGGCCGCCGTCAACCCGGCAGGGCCAGATCCTGCAATTATTACGTTTTCCATATTTTTTTTTGCTCCTTCGACAACTTATTAACTAAAGTTTTGCAAAATTGAGTTTAGGCATATATTATTTAAGAAAATCTCAAAAAAGATTTTCTTAAATACTCTCTTAACTGCCTGCCAAACAACAAGTTACAAGTTGAAAAGAAAAAAGGAAAAATTTATTTTTTCTTTTCAAAACATGCCTAAACTCAATTTTGCAAAAGTCCTGTTATTAACTCAGGGACACGCATTGGAAATCTTTACGGTCATTACTGCCTTATATTCTTCAGCTATCCGTCGGCTACTAGATCAAAATCGAATCTGGACGCCTTCGATTCGCTTGTTTTCAGCTTCTGTTCAGCCGAGGGCATAAGTAACCTTTCTCCATAATGCCTTTATTTGTTCTGTTATGGCGCCACCGGTATATTCGACAACACTGGCCTTGATAATCTGGGCCTTGGTGAAAGCCTCGTCGTAAAGGATTTTGGTGATAACCTTTACTCCGCGCTGTCGGGCGTCCTCGGTTATTTGATCTGCGATTTGCGGGTTGATATCCGCTTTGTTGATACAAACCAGCATCTCAATGCCAAAGTTTGCGGCTAACTGTGCCACCCTGTCTAAATCATGCCGGCCTGAAAGGGTTGGTTCGGTAACCACCAGCACCAGATCTGCCCCGGTAATTGAAGCAATCACCGGACATCCTATTCCCGGCGAACCATCGACAATCAACAAATCTCTTTTTTGCTCCTGGGCTATTTTCTTCGCTTCTTTGCGAATAGTCGTCACTAATTTGCCGCTGTTTTCCTCGGCGATTCCTAATTTGGCGTGGACCATTGGGCCAAACCGGGTATCGGATATAAACCACTGTCCGTTGATGCTGTCGTTAAACTCAATCGCCTCGACCGGGCAGAATTCCACACATACCTTGCAGCCTTCGCAAGAAACCGGATCAACCGTAAAGGTTTTATCGACCATCTCATTGGCGGGACCTTCGAAATGTATGGCGTCGAATCTACACATATCCCGGCACTTTCCGCAGCCGGTGCATTTTTCCGCAATTATAAAAGCTTGTTTGCCGCCGGAAAAATCCGTGGTTTGCTTTATCATTGGGTTTAAAACCAGGTGCAGGTCCGCCGCATCGACGTCACAATCAGCTAACACGGCATTTTTCGCCAGGGCCGCAAAAGCGGCCACCATGCTTGTTTTACCCGTGCCGCCCTTGCCGCTTATTACTACTAATTCCTTCATAATGAAATTCCTTATCAACCAAAAACAGTTTTATTTTAAGACAATTCCTCGTCTGTTGTTTTTGTTCTTTTCTTCTATGATTTCATTGATGTTTTTACGCACTGTTTGAATCGCATCATCGATAGTATTCTTTCTAACAACCGCACATACAAATTTATTTCTTAGCCTTGTTATGTTCGGACCAAACATTTGTCCAACAAGTATATCAACATTTTCTAAAGCGGAAGTTGTGGCTTTAGCCTTTCCTGGGTCCCCGTGTGTTTGTGTTTCATCCTCATCGTATTTGAGATTGCTTCTTTGTTCAGTGAAATTTTCCTGGCCCTCAGAAAATCGATACAGGCTAAAATATTTTGACATTCCAACATGATTATCGCTTTTTAGTATGTTGCCGTCATCTGTTCCAAAAGCCACCACAAGATTAATATTTTCAAAATAATTGATCGCTTCTTGTGGGCATTCTTGTAAACAAGACCGACACTCTACGCATTTATCTTTATCTATTTGTGCTACGCCTTTGCTTAGCGTAATGCCTTCTTGGGGACAAACATCGACGCAAAGCCCGCATCCAACACATTTATTTTCACTGACGTGCATCATTTTTCACTAACTCCTAAAAAACCTTAATTACACTTCATCAACATTCTCTCGTATAATTATGGCTGAAATTTAATTTCCGTAAGATGATTATAGTCGATTTTTGCTATGATGGTTCAAAACTATTTTGTTTTACAGCCCTTAGCAATCTTATAAAATTACCAAAGAAAAAGTGTTCCCTAAAGTCTTTGAATCCTATATCGGTTAATATTTTCTTCCAATCTTTTTCGATAAAATCAAAGGCATAAGGGCATTCCATAGACTTAAAAGCCAGCCTGAAGTAAAAAGGGATATCCGGCAGCGAGAATTCGTTATAATCCAAGATAAAAAACTCCCCTTTTTGCTTTAAGGATTTAACGGCATTTTCCATAATTACTTGCCGGGCATTTTGTGGGAACCCATGCAAGACAAATGAGATAAAAACTTTGTCAAAATCATTTTTATAAGGCAAGGTCTGGTCGATTCTTCGATTGATAATTTTAATGTTGGGAAAACTTGCACATTTCCTTTCAAACTGAGTAATCATGTCTTTAGAAATATCTACACCTATCAGTTCGCCGTTTTCGGACAGGTATTTGGCCATAAGGCAAGCATTTCTGCCTGTGCCTGCCCCCAGGTCAAGAATCCTGTCTTCCGGTTTAATCCTTGTCATACGTATAACCTGGTTCATAAACGGTAGATACCTTCCGAATGTGGCTATATCGAGGCCGATATTGTAGTATCGAGCCATAAATCCCGTAACCTCAACTTTTGATTCAGGATATATTTTTTTCCGTTCAACCTGTGATTTTATTGTGTTCTTTCTCATCATATCCTATTGTAATCTTATGATTCTTTGACCTGCACCGCCAAGGAATATTGAATAGGACAGGCCGCCGAGCGGGAAACCAAACAATATTTTTCGGCTAAATCCCCCAGTTCACGAGTTTTATTAATCAGGTCTTGTTGTCGTATTTTAACCTTTGCTCGAACTTCCACGTTAGTAAATCGAAACCCGTCTTTTTGCTTTTCGATTCGACCTTCGGCATCTGAATAATAGGAGACAATCTCAATATTTAGCTTTCGGACAAAATAGAAAAAGGTTGTCATCAGGCAACTATTAATTGACGCGACAAACATTTCCTCCGGATTTAACGCCTCCGGACTTCCTTCAAATTCAGGCGCCGGCCCAACTTCCAGCTCCCCCGGACCGGTAAAGATCGTTCGCGCCGCTTCATCAGCTTTTTTAAATACCGTATTTTTGAACCAGTAACTCTCTTGTCGTTTCATAAGCTTCAACCATTAAAATTTCTGTCTTTCGATTTAATCTTATCATAAAATATTTCACTCAATTTTATAGCTTCCATTATCATTGGGCGGCAATCCTCGCCTTGATTTTCTGATAGAGCTGCGAAAACCTTTCTTGGTAGCCGTCTAAAGCATCAATTATCATAAATCCCTGCGAATAAGCTTCCGCTATCAATCGGTCGTTCGGTATCTCAAGGATAACATCTATGTTTTCCTCATCACAGTATTGCAGCACACCGTCATCACCTATATCAGATCGATTAAGGGCTACAGCAAATGACAGTTTCAACTCCCTTACCATCCCCACCGCCAATTTCAAGTCATTTAAGCCAAACGGCGTAGGCTCGGTAACGAGTAAAACAAAATCGCTGCCCTTTATCGCCTCTATCACCGGGCAGGATGTTCCCGGAGGAACATCGAATATGGTTATTGCCTTATTTAGTGTCTTTTGCTTGACAAATTTTATAATAGCAGGTGTCTGAATAGCGCCGATATCAAGTTTGCCGTGACCGAAAGCTATGCCGTCTGATTTTCCAAATTCAGCAATTCCTATCCGGCGTTGTTTTTCCTTTATCGCCTCTTCCGGACATATAGCCATACAACCGCCACAGGAATGACATAGCTCCTCAAAAACCAAAACTTTTTCCTTTATACATGTAATTGCACTGTATTGACAAAGTTGGCCGCATTTGCCGCAGCCGGTGCATTTTTGCTCGTCAACTTCAGGCACTCCCACCGTAACATCTTCCCGACTTTCAATTACCGGTTTTAAAAAAATATGGCCGTTTGGTTCCTCTGCATCACAATCAAGATATTGAACACTCAGACCGGTTCGGGAGATTGAGGCGGCTAAATTCGTGGCTATCGTGGTTTTGCCGGTGCCGCCTTTACCGCTGGCTATTGCTATTTTCATGATCTATATCACTCCTTGCTCGTATTAAGCTTATCTCTCCAAAATCTCCGGTTAGGAAAAAGTTCGTCAACCTTCGACCGGTAATCCAAATAAGCCGGCCCAAACTTGTCTTTCAGATAGTCATCTTCCTTATGAATAAAGGCCTTAAAACTGACATACGCTGTCAAAGGGACAAAAAGCATAGGCCATGACCGAAAAAACAGGACCAAGCCCGGGCAGATTAGCAATATCCATGCCGCATAAATGGGATGCCTCACCACCGAATACGGTCCGTCAGTGACCAATAGACCTTTTCGGTAACCACGGTTGAATATTCGAAGAGAATACATATAGACCACCGTGCCCACTCCTAAAAATCCGATTCCAAGTATGGCCGGCGCCCAATACGGAATACCGCGTATGGTAAGCCGATCCGGATACATATAGGTCAAACCCCCGGTCAATATTCCGGACAGGACCGCAACTATGGAAAATGCCGGACCTATGCCGCACCTGGTCATGGTTTTGCTCATAAAATACCCCCGCTCCCAAAGATGGCGTTCAATGTCCTGGTCATCATGCCCTCAAAAAATATTCAGCACTTGCACGGTATAACGCACTAACGCTAAAATCGATTTCAACTCCTATTTTTACTATTCTACTGTTGTTTTAATGCAGGCGCCTGTCGCCGCCTGTGGTCTTTTGATAATTTTTTCTATAAGGTTTACATTTACCTGTTTATTCCGTATGATTTGGGTCCAGCGCTTGTCGAGCCAATTCCACCACATCTCCGGATGTTCATGGAGAAAACCATCTACTCGCTGGGTCCATTGTTGCGTAGCCGCTTCGACCTGCTCTTTGATCCGCCCTTTTCTGGTCAGGTTAATCGGAGGATCGTATTGGATATGGTAGGCGCCGTCCTGCCAATACCAAAAAACCGGCACCACCGGCGCCCCGGTGCGCAGGGACATAACGAACACCCCGGTGGGAAAATATACGGTTTTACCGTATATGGTGACCGCAACGCCCTGGTGTGGTTTGCGGGGCGTGTCGGGCGTAATAAAAAGTAACTTTCTTTGCCGTAATACATCAATGGCAACCTGAAGTCTTTGCGCCTTACTTGCTCCTTTGGGCGGATAAACTAAGTCACCTTCGCCTGCTAAACCTATGGCGTCATTGATTCGCATTTTGCGAGGATCTTTATTATGTCGAAGGTAGATGCTGCAAGGAAGCCGCCTCGACACAACGGCGGGGTACACGGGATAACCACAAATATGGGGGGCGATGTTGATTACCCCCTTACCCATAGCGTAAGCCTGCTCCAGGAATTCATAGCTATCGTCGAACTTGAATCTCTCCGGGCAGCCGCTTGCCGGAAAGCCCGCGCGAAAAATGTGCGCCAACATGATAAGTTGATCGGCGGCTCGCTCAAAATGACCGTCGATAAGCCCTTTACGATAAACTTTCGCTAACTTCATGTTCTTGGCCAAACGCCTCCGCAGCGGTATGGCACATCGGGAAACACCCAACGCAATATGCCGAAGCCTTTCGACGGTCGCCATATTTCCCTTGCAGGCAAGTTCCATTCCATTTTTCAGGACTTGGTATGTGATTGCTTTTCGTAATTTGCGTGTTATTTTCATTACAGGATTATTACTCTTGATATTTGTTTTTAATCCAACCTTCGGCAGGTAATGAATCAAAACATACCGGCGCGGGATTTTTCCATTCGCCCTCGTGAGAGATTTCCCAGTGGGTGTAGAAGTTCAGAGGCGATGCCTTCTTGTCTATCCGGAAACCGTCCGGGTGATAACCAACTTCAATTTCTGTTGCCTTGAACGTACCTTTTTGCTTAAATTCATTATCATAATCACAGATAAGTACGCCGTTTAGATGATCAATTTCGTGTTGCAGCACGCGTGCCTGCAATCCATCCGTTTTTATATGAATGTCTTTTCCCTGGGGATTTTGCCCGCGCACCTCCAGATATGACATGCGCTTTACATCAACATTGACGCCCGGCAGACTCAAACACCCCTCGGTCATAAAGTCCCAATCCGAAGCAGCAACGATTTCAGGATTTACGACACTCACT
>Ga0272441_10013726_pt1 | contig 11611 bp, 12 predicted proteins | sample SSMProp6N_FD_193582 | JGI IMG/M metagenome (GOLD analysis project Ga0272441, IMG submission 193582) | Marine sediment archaeal communities from Little Sippewissett salt marsh, Falmouth, MA, United States - SSM-Prop-6N | ecosystem: Environmental > Aquatic > Marine > Wetlands > Sediment ... | reverse complement strand
ATCTGGGCGATCTCTGGAGGTGGCGGCCCCTGAGGTTGCTGCGGCATCGGAGGAGCGGGCTCCATCTCGGTCATCGGCTTCTTGTCGACGTCGCCGGCCCACTTCGGTCGCCGGCGCCTCTTGTTCTTACCCATTGTCGGCCTCCAGAGCCTTCCGGACGCGCTCCTCGACGGCATCGAGGGCGGTGGTGTCGAGGGTGAAGCCATCGTTCTCGACGTGGACGTTCTCGACATGCTCCTTGGCGATCAGGAGCCCCTCGTTGGCGTCGCCGACGATACCGTCGTCGAGGTTGAGCTCGATGCGCCCGACCATGTCGTTGAGGACGTCCTGCGCCATCTCGGGCCGCCTCCACGGCGACACCATGTCGGAGTGGACCTCGACCTGCGGACCGAGCATCCACAGGTTGAAGTGGTCCAGGCAGAGGTCCACGTCGAAGAGGAGCCCGTTGGGGTCCCTCCAAACGATCTTGTGCGTGGCTTCGTTGATGCAGCCCACGCTCCTGCACTGCGGCTTTTCCTTCTCACTCATCTTGATCCCTCACTGTCACCTTGAGATGGATGTCAAATACTACGCGCGGTGGCGTAGCTTCGTCACGGAAAATCATGATGTCGGAGGCTGCACCCTCAACGGCGTCCTGTATTTTGTTGCAGATGCGCTCCGACATCCGCTTCCTGTGACCAAATAGTTTGGGAAGGCACACCTCGACATCAACGCACTGACGCTTCACGCCCTACCTCCTTGGATTGCTCGATGATCTTATAGCAGCTAGGCCGCTGCTTTATCGAGGGACTGGAGGCTGGTGAGGACTTCCGGGAACTCCTCATCGGGGAGCGGCTTGCCGTTGGGGACGTACTTCGCGACCGAGGTCGATCCCTCACCCTTCAGGGCGGGGACCTTCATGCGACCACTGTTCTTCAGACGCCAGCGCCAGTACACCGTCAGCCGTATTCCGAAGTCCCGGAAGTCGCGGGTCGTGATGTATCCCCGCTCGCGAAGTAGCATGCAGAGACGGACAGCAGAGACCTTCCACTGCGTGACCTTCACCGGCGACTGGACACCGGCGGGAACCTCGACAACAACCGGAGGTGTCCACAGCGGTTTGGAGTGGTTCCACAGCATCGGGTTGTCGAGCTCCTCACTGAGCCAGCCCAACCTTAGCCTGAATCGATCTATGGAGTTGGCGCCGAACTTCGTAATGTCCTCGTAATCGAAAACGATCACACCGAGGATGTGCGCCAACTTCTTGAACTCAGGGACGGCCTTCGGGACCAGCACCGCGTGGTAGTCCGGACCGATCTTCTTGCAGCCCGGGAATCGGTCCCCGTGGAGCGCCTGGTACAGGACCATGATGTTGGCCCTGCCCTTGGCTTCGACACCAACTTGTACTCCACGGGGACCGACGCAGACGAGGTCCCAATCAGAGGTCTCGGGGTAGACTACCCACCCCGAATCCTCCATGAGCGCCTTGAACTTCTCGCAGACCTCGGCTTCCTTCACAACAGCCTCCACTACTGATTGTAGCAGATCACCGCTCTCGGTTGGGATTCCTGTTGAGATCGTGCCGATAGGCCAGCAGGGCATAGCCCGCGACGTCACGCCACGGGGACTCGCCGAAGGCGTCTTTGTCAGTCGCGATCCTGGAGAGCTTGTCCAAGATCGACATCATGCACCGAAAGTCGTGAAGCTGCTCGGGCTGCACGCCGTTGGGGTACAAGATGCCCATGATCTTGGAGCTTTTCTCCGTGCTGTTGCCGTAGGCGGCGTTGCCCATGTCGACAACGCGAGCGATCTCACCGCCCAGAGCCGCCCACGTCTTGTCCCTCAGACCGAGCGCCTCCGCCACAGCCTCCATCTCCATCGTGTCGAGGATGGCCTTCTTCATGCCTTCTTCTCCTTCTGGCCCTGAAGGCCGTAGCCGATAGTAGGCCTCATGATCTCCTGTAGACGCTTCCGGAACTGGCTGGTGTCCTCCTCCACCGATGATGGCGGGATGTTCTGGAGGTTGGGCTCACGGCTGCGGAGGCGGCCCGACGCGGTGACGCCGAAGCGACGTCCGAATGTTGCGATCTTCTCGTACATCGGGCGGTCCTTCTCGATGATGGCCCTCCTGAGGACCTCGTCATCGGCGCCGTCGTACGCAGCGACGTCGATGCCACGGAGCGCGGCGTGGAGCCTGAGAGCGTAGCCATGCCTGCCGTCGATACCTATGACTCTGTCTCCGGCCTTCTCCATGAGGTAGCAGCGGTTGGTGTGGCCGCGGTCGCAGAGATCGTTGGGATGCTTCGGTGAGGTCTCCCGAAAGTCCTCTCTCACAGAGCAGCGAAGGAGATCAGTGATCGGCGGCTTCCAGTAGCCACCACCCACGGTCTTGGCGTAGGGACACTCGCCACAGGTCATCGCCCACTGGTGATTGCTGACCCCGCACCAGTCATAGTCCACGACCCTCTCGGCGAGGTTGGCAATCATGCCGTAGTCGCGAGTCGACCTACAGAGGTCGCTGACGCCACAGAACGAGCACATCTCGGCGTCGGCACCTCGCCCGAGGCACCTCGGCATACTGTCGACGAATGAGGTCTCCTCGTGAGCGGACGACGCCATCAGGACATCCTCGTGGACCTCGGCCCAGGTCTTCGGCAGGCGGACCTCACCGGTCTTCAGAGCACGCGCCAGGACGCCGGCTTGAGCCATGGTTCGGCCTCTGCCCATGTGGTTGACCTCGATGAGGGCGTCGTAGGCCCGCTCCTCACCGGGATCACGAACCTCGGTGTGAGCATTGACGAAGTCTTCGTAGGTCAACGAGTCACAGCGGTCGAGGAAGGACTCCAGGATAGACCGCATGTCGAGGGTGAAGGCCGCAGGACCGGCCTTCTGGTGACAGACCATGAACAGAGCCTCGACGACCTCGGCCATCTGCTCCTCGCCCAGACCCACCCCACACTCCAGGAGATCTTCGAGGAACTCACGGGTGATGATGTTCGGCACGGCCTTCAGGACCTTGCTGCGATACTTCTTGGCGGTGAAGGTCCCCTTGACGTCGTCTCGATCCTTGACGAAGCCCCGCTCGAAGTCGAGGGGCGACGCACCGAAGGCTACGGCCGCAAGGCCAAAGGCAGTCCACCAGTGCGAGCAGTGGTCCTTGGCGTTGAGACCTATCTCCGACGCCAGACTCGTGATCGAGCACTCCCGGTGGAGGTGGTCGTAGGAGCCCTCGGGTTTGGTGAGACCGAAGGTCTCCTTGATCTTGTCTCTGACTTGCATGTCTTTCTCCTGTTGTCTTTCTGCAACCGTCTTCGTATCGACCGTCAGCTTGATGAACAGCAACGGATCGTGTGGGACATAGTTCGGGGCGAAGTGGGTCCAGGGCCTGTCGCTGAAGTCGATGGACTTGCGGCGCCGATAGATGTCTCTGAACATGCCGATGGAGGTCTCGTGTCGCCACATCTCGACTTGGGTATCGTAGACCTTGACGACGAAGTCGTCCATGTGAGTACCGATCCTGAACAGGTCGAAGGACTGCTGTGTCGATCTGCTGGCGATCTCAGCAAAGAAGTGCTGAGGACTGGTCCTGCCCGCGGTATGGATCGGTGACAGAGCATAGTGCAGGGCACAGCAGGCATCAGCGGCCTCGGGAAGGGACCTCAAGGTCTCGTCGTGGAGGAGCTCGGAGAACCAGTTCAGGAACATCTCGACGTCCCGGCCCTGCAAAAAGAACCTGGGGACGATCTTGAGGTCAAGGGCGCTGTGATAGGCGAAGTCGACTTGAACCATCGGGGGGTAGTGAGGGTACTGATTGAGCCGGCGCGCGACCCAGCCCGGACCCCGCATGCAGTAACTCGGTGATACCCACTCTTCCATTATGCTGACACCGGGACACGGCATCGGCTTCAGGACGTCATCACTCACGTCGACCTCCTACCCCGAGAGTCCCCTCGGAGTCCTGATAGTGAGAGCCCAAGCCCTCGGTGCCGTAAGGACGCTCCACGGGACCGACGACTGGCATGAAGCAGATCTGACTGATCTTCATGCCGGACTCCAGCCAAATCGGGTACTGGTTCACGTTCTTGAGCTCTAGGGTTATGTTCCCACGAAATCCAGGATCAATGAAGCCCGCCGTGACGTGAACGATGAGACCGAGCCGCCCCAGCGTCGACTTCCCCTCGACTCGTGCCGCCAACGACTCCGGCACCTCGACTCGCTCCGTCGTTGATCCCAGCACGAAGGCCCCGGGACCGAGGCGGTAGCCTCCACCCAATTCCGCCTTGTCGATACGGACGACTCTATAGATCGGTGGGTCGTCCATACTGATGGCCTGGGCGATCTGTGGACCCCGCTGCACCAACACCTCGTGGTGAAGGTGCAGATCAATAGAAGCTGGTTGGATACAATCATCCGGTGGCTCCGGCTCAATCACGATGCGGTCCTTCCGCATCGACATGCGGCGCCGCATTTCAGTGTCACTGAGTATCATTGGTCCTCCTAGTCGTCTTGTACCCCTAAAAGCCAGGGATGTGTAATCCCTGGCTCTGGGTTTCAGCGGTAGTTGTGGCCCCGAACCGGCCCCCCGTTATCGTACCTGAGGTGGGGGTCGATCCAGGTCTTGCGTCGTAGTGACCATTTCGGCCCGTGGGCCTGTTGCCGGTAGTGGCCGCGAACGAAGACCGGGTCAGTTGGCTTGCGGCGCTTGACCGGCGACTCACCCATGATGTGAGCTCTGACACCGGAGCTCAGCTTGACGTCTGTACCCAACACCCAGTCCCGGCTCCTCATCAGGGCCTTGCCCCTGGCGACATCGCTCCTCGCCTTCTTCCCCTTCGGCGGCTTCCGACGGCGCTCCGTCTTCTGGCAGTTCTCCGTAGTGAGGTAGACGAGGACGTTGACGACATACTTCAGCGCGGCGAGATTCAGCTCGGGGTGACTGACGTCCTTGCCGAAGACCTTGCCCCACGACGACTTGAAGTGTGCTCTTGCCTCCGGGCTCCGGCGCTCGTTCACAGCAACGTGCTCGGCCTTCAGCATCTCGGCGATCTCAGCCCCGGGCCTCATCGGGACGTTGAAGCTGTACGTCGAACAGTCCGTCATGTCCCGGTCCCCGGCCAGGGGCTCCTGGATCAACGTGATGCAGAGCCGGTCTCTGCTCTGCACAACATCCCCGATGTCGACGTAGTGCGACACCGAAGATAAGGGCGATACCGAAGATGCCGCCAGCTTGGTGTTCGTCGGGACGACAGACGTTGTGACACCGATGGCCAGCACCTTGTGGTAGCCACGATCTGTCCTCGACTCGAAGAAGCCCGGAGGGACCTCGATGTAGAGACCAGGGGCCGGCAGCTTGACGTCCTCGGTCAGGACGCCGTCAAGATCGGTTCCCATAAGGGAGTAGGCCAGGGCCTCTGACGGAACGAACCAGTTTGGGGTATCGGACATCTCTAGGGCCTTGAGGTTGAGGTACATGAAGGGACCCTCATTATGGATGGCCTCCATCAGCGCCCTTTCCAGGGTCTCTGCGCCATACCTCATTCGATCTACGGCACCGCGCTCCCACATCCCCTCGAAGAACCTGGCGATGGGGTGCGCCTGCTTGTAGGCGAGGTCGCCATGCCAGCTCAGATCAGTTGGTATGCGGCCATTGATGGTCATAGCAAATGTGTACGTCGACACTGCGACGTACTGCCGGAACGCTGTCTTCCCGGTGATGACGCGCCGATTCAGCACGTCCAAAAGGGCAGCTACCCAAGAGATGTCGGGTAGCTCGGCCATAGGCCTATGAGGATAATCCATGTTGCCTCCTATGTTGATCTTATACCGAACTAAAGTGAAGATGCTGATGATCTTCACTGGTGGGTCATAACGTCGCTAGCCGATCCTCGCAAAGCCCCGTCAAGCTCTGCCTCAGATCAGCGGCGGAACGTCGACGAAAGCGCCGCACGACGGTAGCGAAGGGTAGGGAGGGGAGTTCAGCCACGAAGACCCGCAGGGAGGATTAGTCCAGCCAGGTTCGGCTTGACCCCAGACAAGGTCAGTACAGGTCAGCCAGTCGTGGCCCTAGGCTAGCGAAAGCCGGCGAGGCCCAGATGAGTGCGGAGTAGTCCGGCCATAGATCAGTTGAGCATAGACACGTGAGGTAACGGCTCAGGCCAGTGCAGCGGTCATAGAACGAAATCGATACGCACGGCAATAGGACAGGTAAGTTCAGTCCGATAGTAGATGAGGTAAGGCCAGCATCGTTAGGCCCGTCGGTAGCGGAGGGTAGATCAGTCTAGTGAATTCTAGCGCGGCCCCAGATACGGTCAGCTTCGGCAGGCGACAGCGGAGGCTATCGAATCGAGTGAGGCCTAGCGCGGTAGTGGGATAGGCGGGTGTCGAGTAGCAGAGCGCAGAGAGTCGCGAGATGAGCAGAACAAAGCATAGCCCGCGCGGAGGCAGGCGCGGCTGAGCCGATCCTGAACGCAGCTTAGCTCGGTTAGGCGTGGCTTGATCCTAGCATAGCACGTCTAATCCAAGTGGGACGCTGGGGACGATGAGCACAGAATGTCGTCAGGGCAGCCCCGTCGACATGCGTTTGACAGAATTGTTCCGATCCTGGTGCAAGACAATACTGGATTAGTGTGGCCCTCGGCACGACAAGATTAGCAAGTCCCTAGCCGATCCAAGCATAGCTTGTTGCCGCCACGTCCACCGAAAGAGAATGCCAGAGTGTACTCGTGGAGTCCGGAGTCAGCGCCGAGCGGTCTCGTGCCGGTAGGAATGGTCTAGCATGTCCGAAGGGCAGACCCGCGGGTTCTGGCGTTGTGAGGTGAAGACCGAAGCCAGCTGATAGACGAGTCGGTAGATGATTTGGACCCTAGCACAGCAGAGCGACGCCTATTCCGGTTTGACCAAAGGACAGGCCGGCGCTGTGTAGCCACGTCAGAACTCAGCTCAGAGCAGCATAGTGCAGTCTATCATGACGAAGCCAGTCCATAGTCGAGGATAGGTGATCTAGGACAAGTCCGACCTTCAGATATGGGCACCTACGCGGAAACGGCACCAATGCGCTTGAACTCCGTGACCTCGCACTTCCCCGAACCAGTCGAGGCCATGGCACCGATGCCGCGGTCCTGAAGCAGAGCCAGAGCGGCGATGAGGTCCTCCTCCTTGATCCCGGACTCCACGTGGAGCTTGAGGCGGAACCGGATGTCACACCCAGCACCGTCATGTTCGGAACCCAGAACTCGGTCGACGCGCTTCAGCGCCGAGCGTGGCCCCTGCGCCGTCTTGAGGTGGACGACAACATCATCGCTCTGGTCGGGCTCCGTGAGGATCTTGCCGTCACGCCGGAGGTAGACACGGTCGACATGATCGTCGATGCCGTCGACGTAGGTGCCGTCGTTGTGCCCTGACTTCTTGCGGTCCTTCTTGCCCTTCACGAACGTGCCCAGCACGCTGTGGCATTCTCGGATCGCGGCCTTGATGGTCCGCGCCTCGACGTAGAGACCGTACTCGTCGCTGAGGATGGTGGTCCAGTGCGCCTCGACGGCCTGCTTGGCAGCGTCGCTGACCTCCGGGGACGTCTCCTCCTCGTCGCTCTCCTCGACGGAGTCGCCCTTCTCCTCGGCCTCCTTCTTGCGGATCGAGCGGTACATCTCGTTGTACCGCTCCACCGTCTCGGTGCGGATGCGGTCGGCCTCCTCCTCAGTGAGGATGCCCTTCTTGACCCTTGCCTCGATCATGGCGTAGGTCATTTCGAGGAGCTTGGGGGCTCCGCCCGAGATGAAGTTCCGGATGCTCAAGCAGACGTCGTAGGCGATGTACTGCGTCGACGACACCTTTTGGATCGCCCCGAGTAGATCCTTGGGGCTGTCGTCGCGCTTCTTTGCCTCTCCAGTCTTCTTCGGCATAATTACATGCCTCCTTTCATGTTGATCTTATACCCGGCTAAGGGGAAAATCCCCGGGGAGTTTGTCGCGGACCGCGACTAGGAGAGCTCAGCCTCGGCGATGAGGCGGCAGAGCCGCTCACCACCGGGATCGTCCTTCTTGACGGGAAGGCTCTGGGCGGGGACACCAGCGGAGACGGCGAGCTTGCGGAGCTCACCCCGCCGGCCGTCATTGAGGGGGAGAAGCGCCATGATGCGCTTCTCGACGTCGACGCGCCGCGTCGACTCACGTCGCGACGCACACTCGCGTCGCTGCGCCAGCTCCCGCTGGCGCCAACCTCGACCGCCGCGACGCTGGGTGCGTCGGCGACGGTTCTTGTTCTTGATCCGGGCCTTACCCTGCTGCATAGCTCCTCCTTATTGATCTTATACCATCACCACCAGAAGCGGCGCCGATCTCTGTACTCCTCTCGTCGGAGACTCCGGACGAGGTCATGGCACCAGGAGCCACGCCATGGAGCTCTGCGGGCGAACCTGCGATGGAGGGTTCCCATCTCCGGGAGGTTGTCACCAGAGATCGTGTCCCAGATGTCGAACCAGGCGATGTCCCAGGCCTGGCCCTTCTCCGGCTTCCAGGTCTTGGCATCGTCCTCGATTATGTTGAGGCGATCACCGTAGATGTCCCTCCAGAAGGTGCCGTTATGGGCGATGACGACGGGATCGATTTCGACGACATCGATGTGAGAGGCACCGAGCTCGAAGCAGGCCTTGATGGTGACACCGAGGCCGAGGCCCATGAGCAGGACTCTGGGATCGTCGGCGTCCTCGACGGCATCGAACAGCGGCTTGTGGTCCCTGATCTCAGCTGGGGTGTCCGACATCACGATGGTCTGCCGGCCATGGTGTTGCAGCTTCTTGTAGGTACCAGCCGGGACCTCACGGCCGCGCGGCTCCTCGCCGCCGTCGAAGCTCATGAAGAAAAACGGCATCGCCTTCTGGCGATCTACCTGAGCCTGCGTCTTCTCGATGACAGTCACCTCCCAGTCGCCGTCGCGGAAGTCGGGGACCTCCGGGACCTGAAACTGCTGCCAGTTCTCGTACAGATCTACCATATCTGCCTCCTGGCGATCTTATATCGAGCTAAAGAAGGGGCTTGCGCCCCTAGAAAGATCAGTCCTCGATGGCGTCGCCTTTGAGGACTTCCCCGTCGGGAAGCCATCTCTCTCGGCGGTTGTCGCCATCGATGACCGTGACCGTTCCGTCGGAATCGACGACGAAGGTCTTGGGGTAGGTGCCGTAGTAGTTCTCACGGGCGAACTCGACCGCAGCCACTCGGTTAGCCTCTTGTGGTCCGACGAGCTGGTGCTGGATCGCTGACATCTCCTCCTCGAAGACGCGGTCCTGCTCCTCTGTGGACTCGTCCTCAGAGTAGCCACCCAAGAGATATAGGATCAGCCCAGTATCATTCATCACGGTATCGAGACTGGCGACGACATCCGGGGTGCTGTCACCGTCACTGCGATAGAACATGGCGGGAAGACTAACGATCTCGACACGGCCGCTCTCGAAGCCGACGTGCGCCTTGATGTGGTCGACGACCGTGAGTGAAGAGCACCACAACGACCATGACTCAATCTCCTTAGGGACGTGGATGACGACGAAGTCGATCCAGTCATGACCCTTGGCCCAGGAGTAGCCCCTATAGTCCGATGGGACGTGGATGATGTCGAAGTCCTCACCCTCGCCGTCATCGTCGGTATCGACGTCTTCGGAGTCGATGAGGTCCATGAGGACGTTGGCTTCGGTGAAGTCGAAGTAGTCGACTAGGTCGTGGTCCTCGCCGAAGATCGAATCAGGATTGCCGAATGTGATACCGTCGGGCTCCTCGAAGGCGACAGCAACATCACCGAACATGGCGCAGTTCCCGCCACGGATATTGGCCACCCTGTCGCGGCTATACCCGTAAGGGAATCCTATCATGCCGCGCTCTCCGGCGTTACCTCCGGTGGAGTACACCGGAACTGACTCCGGGAAGTCCTCGATGCCGAGGGCCAGAGCCTTCTCGTACCAGTGGTAGGCCAGCCTGTGAGTGCCACGCTCCTTGATGTAGAGCAGGGCCGACCTCACGAGCTCCTCGCGGAGCTTCTCCCAGGCCTCGTTCCTGACGAGCTGGGTCCTGGCTGGGAGCATGAGCCGAAGCGGCGTCGGCTCCCCGGTCATCTCGATGAGGATGGAGTAGTCGGGACGACCATTGTAGTGGGGGTAGTGCCAATCACGTTTGGCATGCCACTTCGGAAGATCGATGCAGTCATGGCTCCGAGACTGGTTTACATCGACGAGCTGGCCGTGGAAGTTGAGGGTGATCTCAGGTAGGCGACCCTCGAAGGCAGCATAGTGAGGCTTCGACCGCGGCTCATCCTTGGTTCGACTGTGGTGGATCATGTGGTCGTCGGCCATGAGGACCTGGATCTTACAGCCAAGCTCGGGGAGGTGCCTCGTGATGCCGAAGCCATCGAGGAGGAAGTCTCCTCTAGGGACGTCGACGCCGTTGAACGATACCGCCATATCGCCGAAGGCCCCAGCTTCGATCATGGTGTCACAGGGCCGGCGTCGCTTCTCGTCGAAGTCCGGGACCCGATCTTCGCTGGCCTTGTAGTAAAGACGATTACGGAGGAGCTCGTCGTGATGACCCTCGCCCCAGTGCGAGTCCATGAACCGGACCCTGGTGCCGCGCTCGACACGATCAGGGGTGGGGTCGTCTCTGACCTCGATCTCACTGCCACCATACCAGGCGTCGCCCTCGATGACGACGTACTTGCCGTTGCTTTGGATCGTGACGGAGCGAGGAGCCAAGCTGAAGAGGCCGATACCGGCGGGGTCCTCCGCAGCCTCCATCTCATCACCCCAGCCCGAGGCGCCGAGATGAAGGAGCTTGTCCCAGTCATCGACACCAGCACCGTTGTCGAGAACCGAGACCTCGGCCTCGACGAAGCCCCAGTCCCTATCCTCCTGCTGGACCCAGTTCTCGGACTGAGTGATCTCCACCCTCGTTGCTCCAGCCCGTCTTGCGTTCTGGAGCAGTTCCGTGATTCGCCCCCGCACTGAACCCGTGAAGAAGCTGTCGGCCTTCTTCAGGATTCGGTCCGAGACTCTAGCCTGTATCTTCATATCTCCCCTTTCTGACTGACATAGTAGTCCATCACCGTGACAGTTCCGGTCACGGTCTGCTTCGGTCTTATACCGTCAATCCTGGTTGCGGTTCTTCCAGTCGTTGAGGTCAACGACAGACCCAGGCTCCACCGTCGGCTCCTTGGGCGCCATGCCCTGGAACCAGGCCTCGAACTCGTCGTCCTCAGCGATGAGAACGGACTTCACGGGTCTGATGAGCTCCGGGATCAGGTTGCTGAAGATACGACGGATGTCGTCGACTGGGGCCGTATCCGTCGTCACCTTGACTATGAACGTCGAGCCGTGACGTTCGAGGGCAATGCAGTGGTGATGACCGCGCTTGTTGAGCTTGACGACCGCAGCGTGGAACAAAGCCGTAGCCACCGCATCGATGGTCCCCTCCATGATCAGAATAGGCTCACCCTTAGCCGGCATCGACTACTCCGGCGCGATCCAGTGAGTACCATCCCACGAAGCGATGAAACTGCCGCAGTTCCGACATCGAAGCTCGGGGTGGTCGACGTCCTCGACAACGTGACTGAGCTTAGTGACAGTATCAGGCATCTTGGGAATGGTGCCGTCAACATC
>Ga0272441_10013725_pt1 | contig 11611 bp, 4 predicted proteins | sample SSMProp6N_FD_193582 | JGI IMG/M metagenome (GOLD analysis project Ga0272441, IMG submission 193582) | Marine sediment archaeal communities from Little Sippewissett salt marsh, Falmouth, MA, United States - SSM-Prop-6N | ecosystem: Environmental > Aquatic > Marine > Wetlands > Sediment ... | reverse complement strand
GGCTCTCGGCGAAGAAGCACAGTCCCAGGTTCTCGTTGCCAAGCCACACGATGGGTCGCAGGTCGGACTGCCAGATAACGGGGCGCTCTCCCGCCCAGCCTCCGCCGCTCGCGCTGCAGCCGTTGTGGTGAAGCAGCGGCGCCAACTCCCGCCTCAGAGGCACCCTGACAGCCAACCGTTCGAGGTCGATGGGGCCGCCTTCAGGCTCCAGCCGGAGAGTGGTCAGCATCATGCCGTCGAACTCAACCCGCGATAGAGTGCCGATCTTCAGTCTGTCCACTCGCGTTTCAGATCGGACCATCACCCGGTCTGGGCCTTCCCCAACCACCGCCACGCTCGCCTTCGGGTTCTGCCATTGCCGTCGATCCGTCTCGACCTCAAGCGTCATGCCCCTGCGGAGCAGGCTTTCCCCTTGGGTGATCATCTTCACGGGAAGAAGAGATCGGTCCCAGTCGATGCGGCGCCCCCACACAGACAACCCAATGCGCGATGCGGTCGGACCGCGGGACACCCGGACAGGAGTGAAGGGCTCGGGCACGCGTCGCTCCAGGCCCACGGGCCTCGTGAGCCAATCCGGCTTCGGGTCGAGCTTGTCCCACTCGCCTTTCCAGGCCGCAATTGGCCGGCCGTCCTGGTGCTGCAGGCCCACATCGATCCCATAGCGGCCCACGGGCATGGCCGACGTATCGAAGGTCACCGACCCCCGGCCGTCTTGGTTAGGCTCCCACTGCGCCTCGGCGATTGGCGCGCCGGCCCCGTCGACCACCGCCGCCGTGCCGCGAGCCGCCACGCCCATCGCCGAGATGGCACGGGCATCAAGTCTCACCAGCAGCCGGTTCCGCGACGGCTCACTGATCAGTAGTCCCTCCAGCCTCGGCACATACGAGAAAGGCACAGCCTGGCTCGCCAGCACTGACGCGCCTTGGGTCACGCGCAGGACGCCGACGCGATGGTTGCCCCGCACGGCAGGCCATTTGGGGGCGATCCTGGCTCTCGTATCCACGGGGAGCTTTGGGAACGCCTGGGGGCACGGGGAAGCGGCTCGGCCCAACCTCCACCGGTGATGCACGGGAACTCTCTGCCGCTCGCTAACGTTGAGCAGAACTGTCGGCCAACCCGTACCGGGAAATGAGCCATGCTTCGCTCCAGACGTGGCGCCTTGAACGCCCTGCCACTGCTGACCCTTGCCGTCGTGGGCAGTTTCCCGGTGCTGCACGTCATCTCACATGCGTGTCAAGGCACCCCCAAGGCCTCTGGCTCCCAGTGCATGATATGCCAGACGCTCTCGGCGGCCGATGTTCCCCCAGACGCAGACGACACCACCGCCTGCGCCAGCGTACCTGAGACGCCTGGACAGCATATGCGCGAGACGTGGATTGCCCGTCCGCGGCACTTCCACGCCTCCGCTCCCACTCGAGGTCCGCCCCTCTCAGTGTAGCCTATACATGGTCGTAGCTCGATTGTCTGCTGCGCACTCAGGCACAGCCTGAGTGGCAACAGGCTATATGCCATATGCATGTACTAGCTCCCTGGAGAGGAGAAACCTCCATGCTCACACGTCGTGGATTCACGCTCATAGAGCTGCTAGTTGTCATTGCCATCATCGCCATTCTGGCCGCGATGCTCTTCCCTGTCTTTGCGAGAGCGCGGGAGAAGGCCAGGCAGGCGAGCTGCCTCAGCAACGTCAAGCAGATCTGCTTGGCAATGATGATGTACCTCGACGACAATGACGAGCAGTTCGTCAGCGTCGATGCCGTCTACCGCTGGTACGTCCCTATGTACCCCTACGTCAAGAATGCAGATATCTTCTTCTGCCCCTCGCTGAAGAACCGGGACGCCGGGAACGACTACACCGACTACACCCTCAGCGGCCTCTTCGCGCACGGCACTCCGTACGCGTGCTTCCAGGAGGCGGCATCCACCATCATGGTCGCCGAGCGCGAGACGGACGCGCCGTGGGACGGCTATCACCCGTGGCCTAACCCGGGAAGCGTCAACTGGGACGACGTGAACACCTACGTTGGCAGCGACGGCCACAATTGGCTCGTAGATCATATCTCGAAGGACCGGCACAACGGCGGCACCAACTACGGCTTCGCCGATGGACATGCGAAGTGGCTCAAGTGGGACGATACGGTCCGGCCGCCGTTCCCCGGATTCCACAACCCCGAGCGCATCGTCCCGCCGAAGTTCGGCTGGCACTGAGCGTGCGGCGGGGACGCAACGGCCCTCGGGGCGCACAGAACCGCCCCCGAGGGTCGAACTGCCTGAGGCGGACGCACCGTGATACGTGTGAGGCGCCGCCTCCTGACGGCCTATGACATCGAAGCGATCGAGGCCGGGAGGCAAGCGGGCGACCCAACAGCGTAGGCCGCGCACGCGGCATCCTGTGTTTCGCACTGCATAGACGAGCGTTTCGCGGATCTGGGCTCGGGGATGCTGAGCGAGAGGGGAGCGTTCCCGGAGGTCCTCGAGGAATGCTATGATCAATGGGCGGACGCGAACTGCGCTGACGGCTCACGTGCGAGTGCCTCTATCGAGGCGCAGACGTCGCTGCTGGCGTTCGAGCTGGACGCGCTGGAGGCCGCCGGAAGAGTGTGGCCGTTCGATGAGCTGTACCCCGAGTTCCTCACCCAGGCCCATCCTGTGGTCTACGACGGTCTGGATGCCTTTTGTGTGGAGCGCCTGGGGGACACTGTCCCCCGAGACCGCGGACTGCTGCCTCGCGCCGACGTGATGCCCTGGATCACGCCCGGCGACTCGGGGGTGTGCCCGGGCGATTTCTTCCGCTACGCTGTGCTGGAGGGCCTCGCCAACGGCGCTCGTGGGACCCACTTCTGGAGCGGCCGTGTGTGGGATGCCGAGAGCCTCGGAGCCTACGCCGCGGCCCTGAGGGTCGTCGGTCAGGTCGAGGACGCGATCGTCGATGGCCAGCCCATCGACCCGGAAAGGGTCGTCTCAGAACCCTCAGTGCGCGTCTCCGGTCAGGCCAAAGACGGCGAGATGTTCCTGCTGCTCGCCGATTACCGCTGCACCCGACGGGCGGAGATACACGTGCGCCTGCTCATGGAGGGACCCGTCGCGATCGCGGACCTCGAGACAGGCCGGCCGATCGCCACCGTCTCGGACGCAGCGCCCTTCCGGATCGTGCTGCAGCCCACCCGGCGGGCCGTTCCGCTGCACGTAAGGCCTGTCTCTGCCTCAGCGTTCCCCCGGTAGGTTCGTCCAGCCCGGGTCCATAGCGCTCCTACTGAAGTGCCGGTTGGGTCCAGCGCACGGACTCAGCGCCGGGCGGGCTGTACCTTCGAGGAACTCCATCCACGCTGCAGGCTGGAGCTTTGCAGGCCGGCAGCGACGGCGACCAGCAACTGCTGTCTCGCCGCGCAGGTTCTCACCCGCCTGTCGTCGAATGACCGGACCACACTCACAAGGCCCCAGACACCCCAGGATTAGAGACCATTTCAGAACCCGGCTGCCGGGTGGCACGCCGTGTGTGACGGGTCCCGGCAGGGGCTTGGCAATCACTTCTAGCCTCGCCTCGCAAGCCCCGGGCCTTCTGTGCGAACCAGCGCCGCCCAAAATGGCCGCTACGGGCCTGACGAGCGCACATTGATTCTCGGAGTAGCGCAAGGCTCATGGCCTTGATTCTGGTGTTCTAATGCCACTTTCTCCACTGATCGATACCCCGGAAAGCCCCGAGGGTGGAGCGTTCCGCTGACTCGCGATCCCCCACCACTGGGCTGGTTACATAGCCCCTCCGGTCAGAACCATCCGATCTATCTCGCTAGCCTCGCAAGATTCGGCGGTTCTGGTCCTGTCGTGGCACCGGCACGCTCGCCGCATCGGGCCGTGGACGGAGAGACAGCAATCCCCAGTAACCATCCCCCCGAGACTGACGTCGCTACTGGAACCGTTGCCGTTCCTGCCCCCGGAGGACTCCACCATCGGTACATCCGAGTCGCTGTTTGATGATGCACACCGAAAGCGAAACGAGGGACGACGGCGGCACCCGTTCGACGAGGGATTGTCATGTGCGCCAACCAACCGCGGGGCGTTTCCGCCAATTCACACGCGCCCACCCCCGGCTTGTGGCGGCTCCGTTGCGATAGGTCGGACGGACACTCAAGACGCGGCTCTGACGAGTGCTGGGGGCGAGCGAGAGCGTCACCTGCCCACAGCCGTCCCTCGCCATACGCTGCAACCGAAGGTCGTGACATACACCGCGTCGCGCGGCCCGTTGCCGTAGCTCTGATAGAAGAGGTGCACCACGCCATCGCGACCACACGCGCCCCAGAACACGGAAAGCCCCCTCTGCAAGCCTGCAGAAGGGTCTGGGTGTTCTGACTGGCTCCTCAAACCCGCAATAATCCGAACTTCGCGGCCCGCACCCGATCTGCCCCTGTTCGTAGCTGCTACGCCGTCGGACGGTGGTCTTCCTTGCCCCTTGAGCCACGCTTTCTCAGCGAATGCCGTCTTGCCCGAGCCCAGGGCAGTGCCCCCTGCCAAGGAGGCGCCCATCCAGCATGCCCGGCGCTCCCAGACTACGCTGGCTGCCGGACAGGCCGCCAACCGCGCAGACATCGCCCGGATCGAGGGCTGCTCAAGGGCGTGGGTGACCAGGGCGTTGGGCAGTGGGGCGGCGGTGCAACCCTGGCGAATACCGCCGGCGACTAGGCCTGTTCCCACGCGTGGGTTGGGAACAGGTTGACGGCACTCACTGAGCCAACTGAGGCTCCGGTAGTTGCTCCCGGGCAACGACATCATACCAGCCGCCGGGCGCAGGCCGGAGACGTGGGCGCTCTCTGTGGCATACCAGGCAAGCCGCAGCACAGGAGGTCGGGCACTGGAACGTGGATCGAGCTTGGCCGTTGTCCGCGTCGTTATCTTGGTCGTGCCTCCGGTGTTGGCAGCGCCGTCCCAGACCGACGAGGCCCCCGCGCCCCACGGTGGTGATCGTCCCCACGCACAACGACTGCGCGGATCTGTATGATTGGACACTCGCACTGTGGAAGTTCTACTACAAGCCAGCGGAGTACGTCACCGACGACGAAGCTCTGGACAGAGACCTCTCCGGCGTGGACATAGTTGCGTTCGGCACGCCGTCCGGCAATGCGTGGTTGAGTCAGTACCCGGGTGAGTTCCCCTTCAAGGTCAATCGGGACCAGATTGAGGCTGACACGACTTACTTCGGCGAGAGCCCGGGACTGATCAGCGCATGGCCAAGCCCGGTAGACCCCACGTGCGGGCTGCGTATCTACATAGTGCAGCATCCCGACGACTTCCTCTTCTTTGGGCTGCGTGGGCTTGGGTTACGCGCCGACTGGCTCATCGAGTGGAGCGACGACACACTGGGCTCGGGGACGTACGACAAGAGCCAGCGCCCGTGGCGCTTCGCACGTCGCGTGCCGGACGCCCCCCGACACCGACTCAAAGAGTGGATCGATGCCAATCACACTGTCATCGATATGGCCTACTTACCCGCCTCTATGGAGCTGCTCAGCCCCGTGCTGGGAAACCACGATGTCTGCTTCACAGGCGAGACCCGCCGCTTGGCAGCCAACGTGGCTCTCCGGCTGAGGTTCATCGAGTACCTCCATCAACAGGCGGGGGTGCGGCACCTGCTGTATGAGTTTGGTGCGGCGTGGGCCCGCATGATCGATGACTACCTCGAGACCGGTGACGAGGCCATCTTCGGCGAGCAATACCGGTGGCTCGTGGGCACGAACTCGTATGTTGAGGATGAGCACTGGATTCTACGAGAGATCAAGAGGCTCAATGACGCACTGCCACCTGGCGAGCGGCTCCGAGCAGTTGGGCTCGACAGCGAGAACAACAAGCTACCCGTGATCCGCCATCCGGCGCAATCGGTCGCCGGCGGCGAGGCGCCGCAACCGATCTCAGAAACGGTGCAACGCCTCCGACAGCTTGGCGATGAAGTGACGCGACTACAGGATGACCGCGGCGCTGCGCAGCAGGAGCTGGGCGGGCCCGTCGCTCAGTCTAGCTCTGACTTCTACGAGAGCATCGCTGACCGACGCCACAACTACAGGGACTACCCCGGTGACAGCTTCTTCGACTTCGAGATGATCGCCTACAGTCTGGCCGCCGCGCCCCTCGGCAGGGACCGTGAGCTCACGATGTATGAGCAGTTCATCAAGTTCCAGCACGCGTATTCAGACGGCAAGTACTACGGGCAGTTCGGTAACGGACACGTGATGCTGCTCGCCTGTCCCGACCCAATGCCCGGCGGCGTCCATCACGTAACGCCCGTCGGCGCTCATCTGGCACAGAACCCCAGGTCACCCGTCAAGGACAGAGTACTGTCCGTCATGTTCGTCTACGAGGACTGCGGGAGCGCGTCCACCGGCCTCCTCCCATCTCCGCAGTGGACGCGCGGGCCGTGAGGCAGGAGCGGGGGCATTGGCGACTTCTATGAAGGCGCCGAGCCTTTGCTCGTGAAGGTGATCGGCCCTGATAGCCCGTTCGCGACCTACGGCATGGCACCCATTGGGACATTGGAAGGACCAACAACCGAGTACTTCCAGTTCATGGTGCTGATCAAGGGAGCGAAGCCGTGCATACCCCGCGGCGAAGCGGAGTACGTACAGCCCGAGGTGCTGTGGGACGTGATGATGCAATAGCCATCACTTGCGCGCGCGAAGAATACGCGTTCAGTGACACCTGCGGCCGCATCTGATCGCGGCACGGGGGCGAGCACCGGCGGGGACCAGGGACACGGCACCGTAGGGCCGCGCAACTGATCTGGGTGGTCTTCCGGAGCCGTTATCGCCAGTCGCTCAGCTCTCAACACTGTATTCGCGCGGAGCACCAGGCTCCCTGTGCAAGCCGCATGTCACCTCATCATCCACCACGCCATCGAGCAGAGACTCCAACGTCTCAAAGGCCACAGCCTCCGCTCCGTCCAGCAGACTGCAAAACACTTCTTCCCGCTCGTACGTCTTGACACCCAACGGCTGCACCCAGAGCGTGCTTAAGGAGCTACCCCTGGCAGACTGGTTTTGGCGGCAGCCTACCGTTCTGCGCAGATGGGGTAGCTCCCTACGTTCTCACCAAGACCCCGCCGCGGCATTGGACTTCAGGACGGGCTCGGCAGGGCTTTGTGCCTGGGATGGTGAACCTGCGTTGCGAACGGGTCATTCTCTCGCCGGCGAGTCGGTGGCCCAGTGTCACATGCGGATCCCTACTCTCGCTGCTGCGTGGAGGCCGTCGATGACGCGAACGAGCGTCCGACTTTCCCTTGCCTTGATCATGACTGTTATCCTGTCGGGCCAGGCCGCCGCAGCTGTGGATCTGACAGTTGAGCGTCCCGAAGTAACGAGGAAGGGCGAAGGCCAGCAGACCGTCCAGTCTTTCCATCTCGCCAACAAGATCAACAGCTACACGCTTGTGTGGGACGCGGTCGTGGCCCCCGAACGCCCCAACGAGGTGGTCAGCGCAAACTGGGTCTGGACGACCGGGTACGTGCCGTTGGGGATGTCCGCGCCGAGTCAGCCGAATTGGTACCTCCAGGGCTTCTTCAACTGGACCTTCGACGACGAATCGCTGCATCTGTACAAACCTACGTTCCGCGTGGTGCGAGCGCATGGTGAGGATGCGATGCTGGAGTTCGCGTGGGACACTCCCTCAGTGAAGGCGACCATCCGCTTCGCGATGGTTGAGGGAAGCGACAAGCTCCTGATGTTCGGGCACTACGAGCCCAAGCAGCCCATTGCCGAGAGCCACGTGCAGCTGATGTGCTACCCGGCGTTCTTCCGAGAGCCACGTCAGCGGGCTCTCACCACGGCGCTGGGTACGCGCCAGCCCGGTGAGACGGTCGACATTGACTTCGACCGGGAACGCTGGGTGCTGTACGAAGACACCACGGAACGGCGCAGAGGTGATGGATCGGCGGGGCTCATCATCGGCACACCTGACGCGTTCAGCGAGATCACCATTCCCGTGGGCACGTATGGCATCCAAACGAAGGCACGTCTGGCTGAGGGCCAGACGGACTTCGCGTTCGGGCTGTATGATTTCCCGACACTGCCGGACCTTGCCGCGACGCGCGAGTACTTCGGGCGAATGGGGGACGAAGAAGCGGAGGCATTGGCGGCGATCGCGGCAGGCGACTTGGACGGGCCACTGGGGCCGATGCCTCGGGACGAGCAGCGGATCGCGGCCGTCCTCGAGCGTGGCAAAGAAGTGTTCAATCGGCCGGCTGAGATCTGGCGGCCTGACCCCCGTCCACTGGACTTCGCCTGGGCGAAGTCGCTGCCGGGCGAGGACATTGTCACGGTGTTGTTCTGCCACCGCTGGCGGGCATGGGAGTCGATGGAGTTGGCGCGGCGCGTGGGGCTGAACGTGGACCACCTGTATTTCGATACTACCGATGCGCTGACGTCCCCTCGCGCGTGGCCCTACTCATCGACCACCGGGATCGGCCCGATTCCCTTTGGCGTGTCGTCTTTGCGAGCGAACGCGATGGCGTCCCGTGATGACACAGAGGTCTATATCTGCGCGGGTCTCAACAGCGGCGCCATCCCGCGCGTGACGCAAGTGGAGATCATGCAGCAGGTTGAGAAAGGCAAGGGGCTGCTCATCAGCGGCTCGCAGCGGGCGTGGCACGGGTGGCCGGAGGGACTGCTGTCTGAGCCGGACAATCAGTTGGCCGACCGCATACTGGCGGGCGTCGACTGGCGGGCGATCCCCGGTCTCGAGCAAAGCAGCACCGACTGGGCAGATCCACATGGCCCACCGGTCAGAGCCTACCGGCATGGCGAGGGGCGCGTTGTGGTGCTTGGGACAGAACTGAATTACTATGCGTGCTTCACGCCCAAGAGCAGCGCGACCGAGGGGCTCATGGGGGCGATGGATCGGATGCTGGCGCTTGTGGCGCGGGCCACGATGTTTGCCGCCGGGCGGGAGCCCCGATGCGAGATCGGCGTCGAGCCGGACGCGGCCGTCACGATTACCCCTGTGCCCGCCGCCGGCAGCGAGCTGCGCTGGCGAGTGCAGGACGACCTGGAGCGAATCGTCGCGCATGGCAGCGTGAAGGACCCCGCCGCGACGATGGCAATCGATCTGCCCACGCTGCCGCCCAGCCGGCGCTGCTGGCTGGATGTCGCAGCCTACGATGCAAGAGGCGACGTGCTGGGCTTCACCTTCGCAGCGCTGCCAGGGGCGGAGACGGCCGCCGTCGGTGAGATCACGATCGAGCCGTGCACGCTCACGCACGAGCTATCGGTGCCGTGGGTGGAGTTGCCCGACGGTGGTGAACTCCGTTGCTCGGCCGCTATCACGGGAGCGGCGCCGGAGACAGCGACTGTGCGCTGGGAGATCAGCGATGTGTTCGGGCGAACGCTCGCGCGCGCCGAAACTCCGGCGGCCGCGAGGGTCGAGGCGGCGATGACCATCAGTCGCCCGATGACGGTGTCGCACGTCCTCAACGTGAGTCTGCATTCGGGCGAGCAGATTCTGGACTATGCGCAGCAACGCTTCACCAACCCGCCGCCCTATCCATATGACGACTTCACCGGGTTGATGTGGAACACTGTCAGCGGGGCCCCGAGCCTGCTCATAACCGACCGGCTCTGCTACGAATGGGGTGCCGACATGTGCGACCCGGCCAACACCCTGCGTTCGGACGATGCCCGATGCGCGCGTGCCTTTGACCTCCGAGCGCGGTCGGGGATGCGGCTGGTGCCCTACGTCACGCGTGTCCATGGTGATGCGGACGAGAACGACGAGCGCCGGCCCTGCCTGCATGGCCCCAGGTACATCGCTGCTCAGTCGGAGCTTCTTGCGGCCAACAGCCGGCAGGCGGCGCCCTACGCACCGGCCGCGTACACGCTCGGGGATGAGAATTTCCTCGATCACAAGAGCGTGAACGAGCCCTGCTACTCGGCACACACGCTGGAGGCCTTCCGCGAATGGCTGACAGCCAAGTACGGCACTGTGGCACGCCTGAACGCTGTTTGGGACACAGACCTTGGCAGCATCGATGACGCTACGCCGCCGCGGGTTGGGGAAGCGGCGAAGCTGCCCGGCAGATGGGCCTCCTGGTTTGACCACAAGGTCTTCATGGACGATGCTTTCGCCGACACCCATGACTGGATGCGGGAGACGATTCGGCAGCAGGACGCTGATGCGAAGGTGGGCTGGGACGGGTTCCTACGCTACCACTGGCAGGCGGGGTACGACTTCCACAAGCTAACCGAGAATTGTGAGCTGAACCAGGTCTATGTCGACCGATGGATACAGGGCGAACTGGTGCGCTCGTTCGCCAACAGCGACGCGCTCGTCGGCAAGTGGGGCAACCAGGTGGCTGACAACGAGGCGGGCTGGAAAGCCTACCCGTGGCACTGCCTGTTCGATGGCTGCAACTCAGCATGGTGGTGGACGTCGTGGGGCGTTGACTACGTCCCCTTCAATCCGGACATCTCGCCGAGCAAGTTCGGTGAGTGGTTCTTCCCGGCGCTACGCGAAGTGAAAGCCGGGCCTGGCAAGCTGCTGTTGCACGCAAAGCGGGATGACTCGGGCGTCGCCGTGCTCTACAGCCAGATGGACATGTTCGCGGCGGCGCTGGCGGCGCGGTTGGTCGGCGCAGCGTCCTTCACGGATGACAGCGGCCTGCTCAGGCAACACGAGGCGCTGCTCAAGGGCGTCTACGACGCCGGGCGACAGTTCACCTACGTTACCGGCGAGGATGTTGTGGGCGGAGACATCACGCCGGAGAGGTATCCCGTGCTCATGCTGTCGCTGGCGAGTTGCGTTTCCGATGAGATGGCCGAGGCTATTCGGGACTACGTCGACGGCGGCGGCACGCTCGTGGTCGACGGACGCGCCGGGTACCTCGATGGCAGTGGCAACGTGCGGGACACCCGCGCGCTGGACGAGGTTCTGGGTGTGACCGGCGCACCCGGCGTCGAGGGCTTCAGCCAAGCTGCAAAGCAGGGCGTGCTTGCGATCCATGGCGAACTGCCGGGCATGGACAACGTCGCCGACCTCGATGGGGTCGATGCCGAAGTGCTGGAGCCGAGCGTGGTTCTGACCACCGGTCAGGCGGCGGGTGAGGTGGACGGCGTGCCGGTGCTGATCACGAACACGTACGGTCAGGGCCGGGTTGTCATGCTCAATCTGGCCATGGACCCGTTGCTGAGGGAGCGTTTCATGGGCGGTGCCCGGAGCTACACTGGCATCGTGGCGGCGACACTCAGCAGCGCGGGGGTGGAGCCCTACTGCAAGGTCACGCTTGAAGACGGTCAGCGGCCTCGATGCGTCAGCCAGGTCATGTTCGCCGACGGCGAGGCGCGCTACCTGTGCATTGAGCAGGATCTGCTGGCTCTGCGCTTGCCGGACCAGGTGGGGAGGCTGGAACTGCCTGCGGAGAGTATCGTCTACGACGTGCGCGCCGGCGAGCGCGTGGGCGAGGGGCTGGTCAGAGGCTGGGACGTGACCTTCAGCCGCCGGGACCCGCTGGTTTACGCGCTTCTTCCCTACGAGGTGGCTCAGGTGACGGTCAAGGCGCCGTCGCAGGCGCGAGCCGGCGAGACGGTGAGTGTGATGACCAACGTGGGCGTGGTCGGCGGCGAAGCGGGCTATCATGTGGTTC
>Ga0272441_10013724_pt1 | contig 11612 bp, 9 predicted proteins | sample SSMProp6N_FD_193582 | JGI IMG/M metagenome (GOLD analysis project Ga0272441, IMG submission 193582) | Marine sediment archaeal communities from Little Sippewissett salt marsh, Falmouth, MA, United States - SSM-Prop-6N | ecosystem: Environmental > Aquatic > Marine > Wetlands > Sediment ... | reverse complement strand
CGATCTAATGTGACGAAGAGTAAGACGCCCTCATTCTCGCAAACCTGAACCAATCGGCCCAAAGGCGCATCGAGAACCTCAATCGACCTGATATAGCCTTCGGGCCCCAGGCTTTCGCCTGCAGAACCTACAGAGTCAAGGACGATTGTGAGAATAAACGGTCTCGGTCTCGATCCCGAATTTGAATCCGAATCACTCAGGACTTCGACCAGGTCAGCGGTCGCGTCGAGCGTCCAGAAACTTTCGAGCCAATACCTTTCTGGAACGTTTAGCGCCACTGTCGGCCATAGGTCGCGCCATTTCTGAAGTGCCAAGATCAGGTCGGCGGGCGCGCTCTCTTTTGCCCCGACCACAGGCCCATCTTCGAAGAAGAGAACTGCATCCTGTTCGAGGATGAGCGGGATCGTTTCTTCACCTTCGATTATCGCTGCGCACAGGAACCCTTCTGCCCTTGCAGCGTCAAACAAGTTAGAACCTGGGACGCTGAGAAGTGAAGGATCTGCCCAAGCTCGGCCCGTGAAAAGAACGCTCTGACTAATGTTGGATCTTGGCACTGGAACTTTCAGGTCCAGAACTCTCGCGCCTCTGCCTGTCAAGTTGAAGATACGAGCCAGGTCTACTTGGTTCAGGCTTGAGTCTTCTGGAACTTCTGCTCCATATTCAGGATAGACGCAGTTTGCACCCATCCCTTCGATTACAAATATGACTGCCGATTGAGCCCGATCTGGCCCGTCCACCCAAACCTCTGTCATACCCTGGGCAGACAAGATGAGGGGGACGAGGAGGGCCAGCTGAATGGGAAGTCGCATCTCAAAAGTCAGTCATGACCCTGTACTGGTCTATCTCAGTCTGTTTGAGCTGGGCGAGGAACTGCTCGGCAGCATCCTTCACGTCTTTGGACGCGGTAATTGCCCTTCCGGTCACCACTATGTCTGCGCCGGATGCGAGGGCTTCAGGCACAGTATCCACCCGGATTCCGCCAGCCACTGCAACCAGAAGTTTCCTAGGCGAAGATTCGGTCATCTTCTTGATTTCCTGGATGATCTCCCAGTTGTGCTTCTCGGCCTCCAGATCGATTGCCCGGTGCATCTCGACAACGTCTGGCAGCTCGGAAAGTCCTTTTAGCACTTCCAAGGGGTCTGGGACGTTGAGCATGTCGATAATCGAGTATATCCCGGTCTTCCTCGCTTCCTTAATCCCAATATTCATGGTGTTTTTTGGGGCAAGGCCAGATATTACTACGGCATCTGCGGTGGCGTCGGATGCAAGCCTCACTTCGAGGTTACCGGTATCTAGGGTCTTTAGATCGAGAACCACAAAAGAGCTGGGCCTGACCTTTCTGATCTCTTTAACCACCTGAGCTCCGAACTTCTTGACAAGAGGCGTTCCCACCTCGACCAGAAGGTGATCGCTATCTGGAAGCTGTGACAAAACTCTCCTGACCACGCCCATGTCTACCAGGTCCAAAGCTACCTGCAAGTATGGCGGGTCCCAAAGTCTGGTCACTCTGAAACCCATGATCGGGTGGGTGGCTCTGTCCTTCTCGTAAAGAACCGTGTCTATGTCTGGGAACCCTTCCATCGCCCTTTTGATCGCAAGCTTGGTGGCACCGTAGTTGTATCTGTAGATGGCTTCGTAGTCACGGGCCTCTGGGTGTATGAAGACGCTGGCAATTAACACCAGGTTTTCGGATTCTTCTCTTGGGATTACACCTTCGGCAACCGAATCGGCCACTGCTTTTGCAACAGCGGTCTGAGCAGGACCAAATATTTGACCTGCCTGTTCCATGTTCTTCACGGTCACCTTGGGAACTATCAAGGTGGCGGGTTTTGTGGGAAGGTTTGGCCTAATCACGGAAATCAACGGCGTGTGTCCTGCAGAAAGCTGCGTTAAACCGGCGGCAAAAGCAGATCCCACAGGACCGTCTTTATCTCCTATTATCAGATCGACGTGAGCAAGCTCGGGCTCTTCCCCTATCAGGGCCTCTCCTACTAAAAACAAGCGTTCACCTCAAATCAGCGAAAGAATCCTGCCCGGTATTAATCCTTTTGCACTGGCGTATCAGAGGACCTGCCAGTATATTAAGGGTGCAAGGGCGATCAACGTGAGACCCGTTGCCAACCTGATCCCTGCTCGGTGTTCTTTTCTGAAACGGTCTACATGGTCAGGGCTCATGCCCAAAGCTATGATCCCACCAAGTAGGATCACCGGAATTATGACTCCTAGGTTGTAGAGAAGAAGATAGTGAGCCCCAGACGCGTAACCCCTCTCAGCGATGAGCCCCAATATTACGATGTAGACCGCCCCAACGCAAGGTGCCTTGACAAGCGAGAAGAGCGCGCCTAAGAGGAAATAGGTGCTGAGCTTCCCTTGAGATATCGCACTTTCAATGTACTTTTGACTCCATGTGGACTTGAAAAGGGATCTTGCGCCTTTGTTGAGCCGTCTTGCGTCTTCTATGTGGATCAATCCCAATCCAAGGAGGATAACCGTAAGGCCGAGCCTAAAGCCAGTTGTCATTATATCCCCTTGTAAGGTGCGCAAGAGCCCGGCTCCAAAGAGGTAATACATGGCGAATATGCCAAAGGAAAAGGAGACGATCATGAGGAACAGGTCGCGCCTTTTTCCGGTGCTGGATATGACGGCGGTGGTGAGAAATGCCAGAACAGCAAGAAGACATGGGTTAAACCCTGCCAGAAATCCCGCAACGAATACGGTTGCAGGCGAGAGATTCGATGCGTTTAAGTCTTGGTTTTCTCTTTCGCCTTGATCTTCGCGTGCCCTGTATTCAGTTTCACTGCGTTCAGCTTCACTGTAATCGGTGCTACCATATTCAGCGCCAGCGTATTCAGAATCACCGTGTCCATCTTCAACGTAATCAGCCCCAACGTCTTTGACGCTATCTTTGCTCCCTCTTACTTGCTCTTCTCCGCTGGGGGGGGCTTTTGGAGAGTCTGCCTTTAGGGCCAAGGCATCTTTGATCATCTTTTCCAGCAAGACTTCATCACCGTGGTATTCTTTGTAGGCGATGACCTCGTCCCCGATCACGATTGCCGGAACTCCGCCCTTGACGTTGTGCTCTCGGATGACATTGCGCCCTTCATCTGAGTATATCAAGTAGGTTGTAATCTCGGCGCGAGGGTAATCTGCCAAGACCTTTTCCAGCACCCTTTCGGCCGCGGCACATTTAGTGCACCCTGGCGAAGATATCAGTATAGCTTCTTCACCCAAAACCAGGGGCGAAAGCAACATGGCGGCGACCAAAAAGAGCACGAAATATCTTCTGGGGCCGGGCAGATGGAAACTCATCAAAGACCGACCCTATCCGATAGTATAAAAACTTGGTTTAAGATGCGGGGTGAGACTATCCGCATCCTGTATGCTTCGGTATAGAATGTCCTGGTACAGATGAACCAATGTTTGTCCCATCACTCGAAGGTGGTGAACTTCAAGACGGCCTTATCGTTGTCAGAGCCCTCTTTTGAGGAGAAAGCAACAGAGGCATCGCCCTCAGACACTATGACGATGCTGAAGGGGCAAGATGGGCATTCCACGATGGCCTTCTTCACAATTTCGGTTGCATCGAAATCGTACCAACCCTCTTCGTCGATGTCCACCGTAGCGTCTGCCTCGTCATCATATTCCAGTTCGTCAGACCAGACCTGTGTATCCTGGTTAAACCCTTCCTCAGAGAAGTGGATGCCGATTATTCCAGGGGTTTCAACCTCGGTGACGTAGAGGCTCAAGGTGGCGGAGTCTATCTCATCGGCAGATTTGCTTCCTATCTTCATAAAGTATAGGTATGCTACCATTGAAGGCTCGTCGTCTTCAGAGGCAACCATGAGTTCATCTTCAGATCCAAAGTTTTCGTCCTCCTCTTCTGCGCTCACGTGTGTGTCGTCGAGAAGAGTGGGGCAGAAATTGCCCGCAGATGCAGACCCGATCAGCGCAACGCAAGCCAATACGTATGCCAATCCAAACAAATATTTCATAACTGAATTCCTCAAGCATCTCTTGGATCGGGACGGATAAAAAGACTTGCGTTCATCTTTGGCCTACATGAGCCCTATAAGAGATCCACAAATAGCATATTCTCAAAAGTTTCTCTCTTTGAGCCACCTAAACTCGCGTTACATTTATTAGCCCGGGACTGCTCTTCCTCTTTTGGTGGGTTAGCTTGAGGAATTCGGCATATCTGCGCCCCTTTGTTGGGGCAACTCTGATGATCTTGCTTTTTCTGGCAGCATCAGCATCCGGGGCTGTGTATAACGTCAACTCCAACCTCCAGGCTGCAATAAACGCGGCTCAGCCCGGAGACACGATTATTGTGGCACCGGGGACTTACGGGAAGATCCTCGTAGACAAGAGCCTCAACCTCATAGGTGAAGACGCTGTGATCTCTCCATATCAGCATGAGATAGGGATATTCATCCAGTCTGACAACGTCAACGTCTCTGGATTCACGGTGAAGGGCGGCCTTTATGGGATCCATCTGGAAGGGTCAGAAGGCTCAGTCATATCCGATAACTTGGTTACAGGATGTGAGCAGTGGGGCATCGGTCTCATCTTTTCAGACGGCAATTTCATCGCTGACAACGTCGCCAGCTTCAACGGCCTTGGCGGAGAAGGCTGGTATGGGATCTATCTATCCAACTCAAACGAGAACTCGATCACAGGAAACGTGGCCAGCGACAACGGCGAATACGGTGTCTGTCTTTTCCCTTCCTGTCGCGAAAACACGATCTTTGGCAACGTGATGGAGAGAAACGATTATGGGATCTACATGTTCACCGATTGCTCAGAGAACTTGATCGAGTCAAACCAGCTCTCTTACAATCGAAACTCTGGCTTGAAGGTGATGCACGAGTGCGTTGACAACCAGATCTTGAATAACACCATCATCGGGAACGAAGTGGGAGGAATCTTCCTCCAGCTGGGGTCTGGAAACAACCAGATCAAAGGAAACGAGATAGAGAGAAACGTCCGTTTCGGAATCTGGATACAGGAAGGTCCTGGAAACAACACGATAACCCAAAACAACGTCTCTGAAAGCCAGAAAGGCATCTTCATATCCAACGACGGAAACCACATCTATAATAACTGGATATTCGAGAACGTCATACAGGCCGAGGACAGAAGCGTCAACCGATGGTGGAGCGCCTATCCACAAGGTGGAAACTTCTGGGGTGATTATGGCGGTGCAGACGAGATGGGTGGACCTGGCCAAAACATCACAGGAAGCGACGGTTTTGGCGATGAGCCCTATTGGATAGATGAAGTGGGCCGGGTCAGAGATTTCTACCCGATAATGGGGCCCTCGTCTCTTCCCCTCACTTTGATAGATTGGACTGTATTTCCAGCTCGCGCCCAGATAGGCCAAACAGTGAAAGTCGCGGTCGCGGTAGATTCCAAATACGGGGTTGCTTCAATATCGGCCCGGGCCCACAACCTCTTGGTGTCCTCAGGTTACAATCCGCCAGTGATAATGAGCAGAACAGATAGTGGCACCTATGAAGGGACGCTCCAGACGGCCATAATGGAATCAGGCCGCTACGAGATCGTCTTGACGGCAAAGGACGTTCGAGGAAACGAGATCGAAGAGAGCGTAGGGGTTTTGGAACTTCTTTCCAGATCTGGCTGGGACATTAACTCAGACATATCACGATAAATTTGGGAGAAACAAGTTTATGTCAATCGAAGATGAGCAAGATCACCTTTTGGTCGGGTCTCGACGGAACCGCGACCGATTCGAAAGAGCGATCTATAACATGAGCGTTATGTTCTTGGTCGGGGCGCTTTTTGTCCCAGCCCTGGTGGGCGGAGCGATCGCTGGATGTTCGAGTTGTGGATCGTCTGGGCCGGACACGTGGCAAGGTCCAAACTGGGCTGGATTTGAAGATTATTATACTTCTGGAACCGTCAGCGCCGAATCCACCGAACCTGCCTCTGAACCAGTGGATCTGGACAGTTTCGTCCATGGCGAGTATCTCGTTTCTATGGATAACCTGGCCGGTTCTGATTTGATAGTCGATGTTGGTGACGGATATTCTGCCAATCACATCAAAGGCGCGATCCCCCTATATTGGGGAAATTTCTTCGATGCGGCCGGGAATCTAAAGCCAGTCTTAAAGATGGGCCAGGTTCTGGGTGAAGCCGGAATATCTCCAGAACATTCGGTGGTCCTGTACGGAGACTGCGCCGACTGTGACGCGCCTGTTGCGCCTTTCGTCTTCTGGGCGATGCGTTATCTCGGCCACGAGGACGTCAAAGTTCTCGATGCGTCTATCGAGGATTGGAACGCTGCAGGAAAGCCCGTAGATGTCAATTCCAATTCTCTACCTATTGCAGTCTACACCCCCAATCCAAGATCAAGCTTACTGGCAGATTACGATACTGTAACTGGAAGCGAAGTTCAAGTATTGGATGCGAGGTCTTTTAGTGATTTTGCGCGCGACAGGATTCCAGGCGCCATCAGCCTCGATTACCAGAGAGTTCTCGACGGGGATGAGATCAAGGATGGTGACGAGCTTGCAGATCTGTTCGGCAGGTTGGAAGAAGGCGTTTACACAGTGGTATACTCTGACGACCTCACCGAAGCTGCCGCGGTCTGGTACGCCCTCGTGCTCATGGGATACGACTCTGGAATCTACTCCTGGAACGACTGGGCCGAGAACAGCAATTCAAGTGGATCTGGTGTCGATCAGGATACCAAGATCGATTTCGTCAGGTTGGGCTAGTTCCCATGAAAGTGGCCTCTCCATGCAGTCGGAACATGTCGATTTTCATGTTTTGGGCGCGAGCGGGGGGTCCATGGGCGTTTTCAACGCCCCATTTTTTCGTGTTTCTCGCCATTTTCGTCAACGTCGTTCGAGGTCGTGTCCGTGAATCATTGAAAATCATCAACATGCGACTGAATGGGCAATATCACAAAAATGGCATTTCCGTGTTCGTTTTTTCAGAATTTCTTCAATGACCGACACCCACGACCTCGTCCGACTTTGGTTTTTTGATGGATTAGACGGATTGCCCAATCTAAGACGCGAGATGACCGAAAAGGTCATTAGACTAAACAAGGTTGTTGTGGGCAATGGGGAACGTGGAGCGTTTCTGGCCTTGTGGGCCAAAAATTAGCTCAGACATATGTCCTTTACGAACTAGGGGATAACTCTATGTTAGGGGTTAGAAATAACAGTTCAAATTGTCTTTCAAAAGACCTGCCGAAAGGTGGGCATTCAAGTGAAATGTGGCACAAAGGCATTCTGATCATCGGAACCTTGATCATGATCGCCGGACTGATATCAGTGTCAGTTGCCGAGTTAGAGATCGATGACGAGCATAAAGACAAGTGGGATTGTCCCACCTGCAACGGCCAAGATGAATCTCAGTTGGCCATATTCAATTTCCTCGGCCATAACCTCACTGATGGTGTGGATGATTCTGATAAACCCTCTACTGCCAAACTGGCACGAGCCGCCATGGAAGCCGAAGAGGGGCGAGACTTCGAGGATTTCGTCCATCCTGAGTACCTCATATCACCCGATGAAGTGGTCGATTCTGACGTGATTCTCGATGTGGGGCAAGGATATTCCACATCCCACGTCAAAGGAGCAGTTCCTCTCTATTGGGAGACGCTTCTTGACGAAGATAACACGCCCAAGTCCGCATCTGAGATGAGCGAAGTTCTGGGTGACGCTGGCGTTTCTCCTGACGATTCGGTGGTCATCTACGGTGACTGTGTCGAATGTGGCGGAAAATCCGTTGCAACTTTCGTCTTCTGGGCGATGCGTTACCTCGGCCACGACGACGTCAAGGTTCTCGACGGCGGGATTGATGCCTGGAAAGAGGCAGAAAAACCGGTAGAGTCCAATTCCAATTCAAGGCCAGCTACAGTCTACACACCCAGGATTAAATCGAGCCTTCTATCTGATTACGCGTCCATAACCAGCGGCCAAGTCCAGCTGGTGGACGCAAGGACTCTCCAGGAGTTTGCCAGCGATAAGATTCCGGGCGCGATTCATGTCGATTATGAGGAGATCCTCAAAAACGACCAGATCAAGAACGGTGAAGATCTGGGCTCGATCTTCGAGAAGCTAGACGAAGACCTTCCGGTCGCCATCTATTCCAATGCAGGAGCTAAGGCTTCTATGATCTGGTACGCACTCCAGCTGATGGGATACGAGTCCAGCATTTATACCTGGAACGACTGGCTCTCTCATCAGTCTCAGTCAGTCAAGACAGTGGTTCTGACGGCAGCAAGCGCCGAACCAAACCCTGCAAGACCTGGACCAATCACCATCTACGCAAGCTTCGATGTGGTTGAAGCAGATGCCGACGCGTCTGAAACTTCCATATTCGGGGAACCTTCTGTAGAAGATAGCTCAATTGAGGAAAATTTGGTTGAGGGAAGTTCCGCTGAGGAATCTTTAACAGAAGAAATCGTAGTTGAAGAACCCTCTTCAGAAGAGACTGTAATCGAGAACATTCTCGCTGAAGATAATGCAACCGAAGATAATTCTTCAGATGACGAGATCGCAAAAGTGCCAAACGAAGGCGATTCAGAAGACGATACCGTGCTCACTGTGATGGGATGTGTTGCTTGTTTCCCTGCCCAGATATATGCAGGAGGAAGCACCAGCACGCCTCTGGGTGGTGGCGTTCAGCTCGGTTCCATCGGAAACACTCCAATTGCCGAGGCAGGAGCGCTCGTCCAGAACGATATGGGTGAAGAGATGGCAAGGATTGTGCTGACTCACACCGGCGGCAGCGAGTACGCGGGAATCTGGGATGCTTCTGACAAGCCAGAGGGCGTCTACTCCGTCATATTGGCAGCCACCGCTGGAGGCGATCCTTTCTACTTCGAAGACTCATTGACGATAGTGATCGACAACTCTGCGCCGGTACCGGAGACGACCGCCTCAAGCAAATACGTAAAACTGGGCCGCTAAAGTTGTGATGAAATCCCCCTTTCACCTATTTTTTGTCGTCTCGGTGGCATTGATTTTGATCATCTCTAGCGGTGCGGCCCCAAAATATAATCCCGATTTTCACGTAAAGGATAAGGCACCTCGCTGGTTTCTATTGGAGCTTGAGACTGTGCTCAATCCAGAGGCCAACGACCAGAAGCCACCTTCCATGTCCTGTGTCCAAGTTCTTCCCGAGATCGTAAAATGGGGTGGTCCTTGGGCAGAGATCTCGGTCAGAGTCTGGGATGATTCTGGAATAGAGATGGTTTACGCCGAGGTCGGCGATCGCTTCATACCGATGGTCAACTTGAAAGGTGACGGAAAATATGTGGGCCATTGTAGCCCTAACCTCTCACCAGGAGATTTTCCCATCACCGTTGTGACGGTGGATTGGGCAGGAAACGCCGTCAGAGACCAGAGTCTGACTTTGAAAGTTCTCGATCCTTGTGATGTGAACTGCAACGGGATCGAAGACTCCCTCGAAAACCTCGACCTAAAAGACCTGAGGGTGATCGTCCTTCACGATGATGGCACCACCCTCAACCAGCAAAGTTTGGATCAGGTGGGATTTTTGAAGAACGAATTCAAGGTTCTGCCAGGATCTTCGATGGAAGTCTCTGCCGAAAACTTGGGCGCACTTGCCAGAATCAAAGGCGTCAAAGGCGTTTATGAAGATCAGAAGCTCAGCATATTGGGCGATCTGGATGGCGAATCATCTACTGGTGTTGGATACTGCCTGAGGGACGACCCCCGGATGCAGGTTTCAAATCTCACTGGGGACGGGGTGACTGTGGCAATACTGGACACAGGCGTTGATCCAAAGCATCTATCTTTGGACGACATGGACGATGACATATCTACCTTTGATCCCAAGATCGTGGCATTCAAGGATTTTGTGAACGAGAGAAAAGAGCCTTATGACGATCAAGGTCACGGAACTCACTGCGCCAACTTGATAGCTGGCACCGGTGAAGACGGTGGTGTGGCTCCTGGTGCCAGGTTGGTGGCGATCAAGATCATGGACGAATACGGGGCCTGTTATCTATCTGATGCCATCACCGCTCTGGATTGGTGTATCGAGAACCAGGACGACTTCGGGATAGACGTGGTATCGTTCAGCGTCGGGGGTGAAGGATCTAGCGATGGAACTTCTCTTTTGGACAAAGCCTGTGACAGGATTGTGGATGAGGGCCTCGTCGTCTGCGTTGCAGCCGGAAATTCGGGTCCTTCCAAAAAGTCGATAGTTACGCCCGGGACTGCCGAGAATGTGATAACTGCTGGCGCAATCTACTCTGACGGCGGGATCTTTCAGATGTCTTCGCGCGGCCCCACTCAAGACAATCGGATCAAGCCAGATCTGGTAACGGTGGGCGTAGACGTGGTTTCGGCGAAGTCTGGAACTCTCTTTGGCCAAAGCGCCATGAGCGGAACTTCGATGGCAACTCCTCAGGTTGCAGGAGCGGTTGCGATTCTACTGGAAAAAGATCCGAGCTTGACGTCCCAAGACGTGAAACGGCTCTTGCTCAAGTCCGCAGAAGATATCGGCATTTTGGGGCCTGACAACGTCTATGGTTGGGGCGCTCTCGACATCCCTCGGGCCATTTCGATTATGGACGAGACGGATGTTGCAGTCAAGCCGTCTGTGGTCGACTTGGGGTTGAGCAAACCTGTGGCAAAGGCTGGTGATCCTGTGACCATCGAGGCAGAGGTATCGGGCGAGGTGGATCGAGTTGAAGTTCACGTGTTGGGCGAGAGAAGAGACATGTTCATCCTCATGCACGATTTCGACCTAAACGGCGTCTATACCGCAAGGTGGGAGACTAGGTTTTGGGATCCGGGAGATTATACCATAACGGTGGAGGCGGTCGACCCTTTTGGGGTGGTGGGGGTGGCCTCTGCCCCTTTCTTCCTGGTGTGACTTGCATTTGATATGTGGCCGTAATTGTTTTTGTACTGCAACGTTTCTTAGATCGTGGTTCTAATGTGGAGAGATATATCGAGGTTTGGAAAGAAGCTGGTGGAAACTGGCTTGACTCATTCTCATTTCGGCAACATCAGCGTCAGGGTTGCAGATCAGATCATTATAACCCGGTCTGGTTCGATGTTGGACGAAATCGATGAAAATCAGGTGGTAGAGGTGGGGCTTTTTGAGCCCTCGTCTCTGGATATATTGGCAAGCTCTGAGACTGTGGTCCACAGGGCCATATACACTGAGACCTCGGCGCTTGCCATAATTCACACACATTCGCCTTATGCTGTGGCAACTTCGCTCCTGGAAGCTGACTATTTCGAGCCTGCGGATAGCGAAGGCACCTATTTCCTTCACAAGGTTCCAATCGTTGGTGGTGGAATCGGGACCGACGAGCTTGCGAGGAACGCGAGCTCTGTACTTCGGGAGCACAAGGCCTGTATCGCAAAGAGTCATGGCGTCTTCGCGGTTGGCGCAACACTCAAAGATGCCTACATTGCGGCCTGCATGGTGGAGCACAGTGCAATGGTGAGGTATCTGGTGGGGATGTGGGATCGCACCTTTCGCATTAACGGTTTGAACGCTCAGTAATTTTCCTGCTATCGGTTTTTTTAAATTCGATATGCTCCAACACCATAAAATGTGCTTTTTGAGCCTGACTCAGATCCACACAACCACTG
>Ga0272441_10013722_pt1 | contig 11614 bp, 10 predicted proteins | sample SSMProp6N_FD_193582 | JGI IMG/M metagenome (GOLD analysis project Ga0272441, IMG submission 193582) | Marine sediment archaeal communities from Little Sippewissett salt marsh, Falmouth, MA, United States - SSM-Prop-6N | ecosystem: Environmental > Aquatic > Marine > Wetlands > Sediment ... | reverse complement strand
AAAGTTCAACTGCATCCTGAGCGCTGTTGCCGTACCCGTCAGCGCCTATATCAGTAGCCCATTTCGGTGTAACCGGGCCGCCGCCAAGGATGACAAAGAATTTTTCACGCCGACCGCTGTCATTAAGCAGCTGTATCATCTGGCGCTGGTAAGGCAGAGAAGTGGTAATCAGTGTTGAGGATGCAATGATATTGGCATTTTCCTTCTCAGCTGTATTCACAAATTCCTTAACCGTGACATCGACACCGAGGTCGATGACCTTGAAACCATAGGCCTGCAGCAGGGCTTTAACCAGGTTCTTTCCGATATCATGGTTATCGCCATACATAACGCCGATCACGACTGTTCCGGTTACAGCTTTCTCCTGATCCTCAATGGAAATATGAGGGACGACGGTATCGAGGATATTCGTGGCTGCGTCGCCTGCGAGGATCAGTTCGGGGAGAAAAACTTCTCCATCATCGTACATTTTCCCGATAATATCCATGGCTGGCTGGACGGCTTTGGTGATAATTTCCATCGGATCTGCGCCGGCATCCAATGCTTCCTGAGCGGCGCCTGGTGCTGCCTCATCATCATACTCAAGTATTGTCTGTTTTACTTTTTCAAAATATTCCTCAACAGTCATGGCTCTCTCCATCTTCTCGACATACGAATCGAATTTTTTAACTGCCTTCAACCGATATTCGGTGCTACGATAGCATGCAGAAAGTTCTAAAACAAGTGTAGCTTATCCAGATTCGACGTGACGTACGACGTATGTTGTCTGTTGTTAGTCGTATTACAACCTATTTTACATGAATTGGGCGTCAGAACAGCCTTTTATCAGCCCTATCCGTAGTTTGAGTTCTTGAACAGGGTCCGCTTAAGCCGGAAGTTGATGATACCGGGTACATGATGCTCCAGCGCTACCCAAAGCGGCTGCCCGTCCTGGCTGTATGCAGCTTCCTCGAGATATAAAATCGGACTGCCTACAGGCCTGTCCAGGTATTTTGTCAGATCTTCCGTCACAAGCATCGGCTTGACATCTGAAATCAGGTAGCTTGTTTGGCGGTTGAACAACTTCTCAACCTGCAGGTAGATCTGCTCTTCCGGGCTGATCAAACCCCGGATCTCCGCCGGGCTCTTATCATCAGACAGATTGAGGGGGACAATATTCTGCACCGAGATTGCCGGCATGCCGTCAGCCATGAATATCTTGTGCACAGTGAAGGTCTCGTCTTCAGGTGAAATGTTCAACAGCCTGGCGCTGCGTTCTGTTGTTTTTCCATAATTGAAGCTCACAACCGAGATGGTCATATCAAAACCGGATTGGGTGATCATGGCTCCCAATTCAAACGGCTCATCCAGACGAGTCTGTATTCCAGCTGAACCTCCGAACCAGTCCTTGCTGATAAAAGTACCCAGTCCGTGCTTGCGCTGTACGACGCCCATTCCAGCCAGCGATGACAGCGCTTCCCGGATGGTCACGCGGCTGACCTGGAACTGGCTGGCCAGATCGGTCTCAGAAGGCAGCCTTCCGTCGTTCCATTCCCCCTTCTCAATCAGATCCAGCAACTTGAGTTCGACTTCCTTTGCCCTGCTGATTCGTTTCGCCAAAACCCTTCTCCCTTCTGAATAGAACCGGTCCTTGCAGATTGCCTCCAGAAGCTGTACACCGGCCTCTAACTGCACTATATCAAGGATTATACTGCGAATTTCTTTTGAAGACAGTCCTCAGACGCAGGAGGACTGAGGAGTTTACCCGCTGCTCATGGATAAACCCGGCATCAGTGTCCTTTCTGCCAGGAGCTTTGGAACAGATCCGCTATCGCTTCCTTCTCCCCAGACAACAAATTTCCGGAAGATGGGCGCGTGCCCAATGGCAGATTGTGCCCTGCACTCATGAACGCGTCCAGGTTTTCAAAGGGAGTATCCTCGGGAAGATCACATCCTGTCGACAGGATGAAATTCGGGCGGCCTGCCATCGCTTCCACCAACTGCCGGGTCCTGGCATACACCTCCGCCGGTTCCGCCAGCAGCATGATCTCGACAGGGTTGATGTTTCCAATTAAAACAACTTCTTCCGGAATCTGATCGATAACAACCGGAAAATCAACCATTGAATCGAGGCTTAAGCCCTCTGCCCCCGTACCCACCATGGCGTCGATCAGATGTGTTGTATCTCCACAAATGTGCAGGATAGGGTTGGCATCGAATTTACTGTAAAGCCGGGTCAGGAATTGCCCCGAAAACCGCTCAAACTGCACAGGAGAAAGCATCATCGAGCTTGGCTCCAACACACAGATCATTGAAGCCCCTGCTTCTACCAGCGCCCGGGCATAGTTCCCGATCACATGAGTGGTAAACGCCAGGACTCTTTCCAGAAAATCAGGTTTCTTAATAACGGCTTTTGCAGCCTGGCTGGCACCCATAAGCTGCGATGCGAGTGTGAACGGCCCGATTACATAGCCTGCTGCAGGAATTTTGAAATGAGCAGACATTAATTTCATGGTTTCCAAAAACGCTTGTACCCTTCCATCACGGAGAATATCTACAGGATAGACTTTATCAAGGTCTTCTTCAGTATCGATAAGGTGATCATCAACACTGGGAGGTGCCATCAGGTCGTAACGCACGGAGGATCCGAGAGCATTCGCTTCCAGTGTCAGATCCATCATCGGAAATACAGCATCTGGCTGAAACCTGTCAACAAGCCCCAGCAATGAAAGGAAGTGAACCCCTGAATTGAATACATTCTGTTTAATAGAAGATCGGGTAATCTGTCTTCCCGGAAATCCGAGTAAAGGCACTATGGGCACTCTTTCAAAACCTACAGCGAAGTCTACCAGGCTTTTTTTTCCGTCCATTGGAAACCAACCCTCCAGCTAAAGATATTTTTGGGCTTTTCTGTCCCGCTCAGGCCCCTCCACCCACCTCTTAACCACTGCCTCTCGGTGTCAGTCGTCCGACAATATGCTAGCACAGTCCTGTCATATTTACCAAGTGAGCATGTTCCCTATCCAATATTTCTTACACCCGAAACATCAAACTAACGATCCCGCAGAGACCGCATCAGGCTGTCCCGTTCAGAAGCTGACTGTATCCGCAGCGATTCAAGAGTACGTTCTCTTAGAAATCGCTCCCCCGTTGTGTACAGAAATGTAAACCGACGCCAGCGTCGAGCCCTGATCGGTTCCTCCAGACGCTGCAGCGGTCCCAGCTGAATCTTGTAGTAAGGCTCATCCGCCTCCGGATGATCCGGTTCATCCTGGAGCAGTTCGCGGCGCGTCACCAACTCCACTCCCCTGACGCGGGCATATGTACAGATCGACCATCGAAGGCAGCCAAAACTTCCGGGCTGATAGAACGCAATCCAATCCACTCGAACAGTACGAGGCGCAGTCCGTAGCGGCACACGATACCACCCAAGTATCCTCGCGATCTCAAGGTCACGCGGTGTTGGAATAATCGCCACAAGAATTAAATCTTCCGAAAATATTTTTTCCATACCCCCTCCCAATAGTCATTTGTTACTCAATGAGTCTTTTAAATCAACGCAGCAGGCTTTTCCCCCAATCCTTTCAGAAATCCTCCCTCCAATCCAGCACCGATACTCGTTTGATTGATCCTATCATATTCCTTGCCTGAACAGGAACAATCCCCCCGGAATTCGGGGGGATTGTTTATCTAACGGTAAAACCAGGTGTTAGAGCAGGCCAACTTTGGCATTGAACTCTTCGATCAATGCATCCATTTCCTCTGTCTGGTTCTGGAATCCGGCCCAGTAGTCTTCTTTGTACCACTGATCCATGATTTCTTCGTAAGTCTTGCCCTGCTGCTCAATCCAGGTGTAGTACTTGAGATTGTGAACGCGGCGGCGGTCTACATAGGTCAGTTCCTGGATGTAATCCATGGTGATGCCCTGCAGCCAGCGAGCACTTGCGGCAGCAGCGTCTTTTTCAGTGTATTCACCGAATTCCTCATGCATTTCTTTCAAACGACTCTGGTAGAGCTCCATCGAGTCAGTCCACACGGTCAGGACGACGTCATCCTCGCCGAGTTCGTAGTACTTGGCGAATTTGATAGCCATGGCCGTGTTTGCGATCGAGGAGAAGCCGAGGAGGTCAAGCTGGCTAACGATATCTTCAGGCACACCCTGGGATGCAAGGTACTTGCGTCCTGCAGGCTCGTTGAAGAGGCGCGCCAGGCTGACAACCTGGTTGTCGTCAATGGCAATAAGCATATCGGTATTTTTCACATTGTGGATCCACGGTACGTGCTTGTCACCAATACCTTCAATACGGTGGCCGCCGAAACCATTCTCGAGCAAAGTCGGGCACTGCAGTGCTTCACCAGCAACAACCTTGCTGGTGGGGAACAGCTGCTTCATATAGTCGCCGCAGCCAATCGTTCCGGCAGAACCTGTTGTCAGACACACACCGGCATACTTGCCATTTTTACCAAGCTCTTTGGCGAGAACCTCTTCCATTGCATGGCCTGTTACTTCATAGTGCCAGAGGTAATTGCCGAATTCCTCGAACTGGTTGAACACAAAGATCTTGTCGCCGCGGGTTCGCCGCAATTCCCAGACCTTGTCGAAGATTTCCTTCACGTTACTCTCACATCCGGGTGTAGCAATAACTTCACCGGCAACCTTGGAAAGCCAGTCAAAGCGCTCCTGGCTCATTTCTTCCGGCAGAATGGCAATGGATTCGCAGGCGAGCAGTGTTGCGTCATATGCGCCGCCGCGGCAGTAGTTACCAGTGGAAGGCCATACAGCTTTATGCTCTACAGGGTCAAACTGACCTGTAACAAGACGGGGGACCAGGCAGCCGAAAGTTGCGCCAACCTTGTGTGCGCCAGTGGGGAACCACTTCCCTACAAGTGCAATGATGCGTGCATCTACGCCTGTCAGGCTTTTTGGTAATTCGATATAGTTAACGCCTCCAAAATCACCGCCTTTGGCAACCGGCTCATTTTTCCAGGTGATTCGGAAAAGGTTGCGGGGTGTAATATCCCACAAACCAATTTTGGCCAATTCTTCCTTGATCTTTGCCGGGATCAGACTCGGATCTTTCTGCTGTGCAAACGTGGGGATAATAATATTACGTTCTCTTGCACGACTCACAGCATTTTCGAGCTGTTCCTTATGGACTGTCAAATCAATCATGTCTACCTCACTCCTCAGTATTTTTTATTCGATCAATATTTTTACGAACGATATACAACGGTCGGCCGCGTACTTCATCATATAACCGGCCAATATATTCTCCCAGAATACCAATAGAAATCAGCTGCACACCTCCCAGAAAATACAAACCTATCATGCCCGGCCGAAAAATCTCTGGAATCTTTACTGAAATCAGAAACATGACCAGATCGACCAGCCACAGTAAAACGGACACACCGGCCGCTGCTGCACCGGCATATGTAATCAACTTCAGCGGAACAAAACTAAAACCGGTAATTGCATTTAAAGCCAGCCGTACCATCTTTTTTAGAGGATACTTTGTCGATCCCGCGAATCGGGCAGCACGTTTATACGGCACACCGATCTGACGGAAGCCGACCCATGAGGTCATACCGCGCAGGAAGCGGTAGCGTTCCCGCATGGTTCCCATCACATCCACAACTTCCCGGTCCAACAAGCGAAAATCACCTGTATCCAGCGGTATATCGACTTCGGTCATCCTCGCGATCAGCCTGTAAAAAAGGCCGGCTGTAAAAAGCTTGAACCAGCTTTCTCCTTCCCGTTCTGCCCGGACTGCGTAAACCACTTCATACCCTTCATGCCAGCGGGCGATCAGGTCAGGAATAACTTCCGGCGGATCCTGCAGATCCGAGTCAATAATCACCACAGCCTTGCCACAGCTTGCATCAAGGCCGGCAGTCACAGCAATCTGATGCCCAAAATTCCGGGCGAATATGACCGGCCTGATATGCTCATCTTTTTCCGCCAGTGCAAGAATCCGGTTGGTTGATCCATCGGTACTTCCATCATCAACCAGAATGAGCTCCCAGGGTTGATTCTGTTGTTCCAGCACAGACCGGATTCGATTGTAGAATTCGTTCACACTCTCAATCTCATTGAAGATTGGAGCTACGACACTGAAAACAACTTTTCCCTCACTCATCGTCAAACCTTTCCCCTTTCAGGCATTCCGGGAAATTCCGGAATGTCTCAGGACAGGGCTGCTTTTAATTCATCCAGTCCCGGCTTGATGATTTCAGCCTCGCCAGCCGCTTCAAGAGCAGCGCGCACATCTTTGAGGCCGTTTCCGGTATTCAATACAAAAATCTGGTCATCAGGCTTGACCAGGCCTTCAGCTGCAGCCTTTACCAGGCCCGCATAGGACGTTGCACCGGCCGGTTCAGCAAAGACTGCTGCATCACGCCCCAAATCCCTCATAGCATCCAGAATCGCAGCATCAGTCACCTGTATATAAGCGCCACCTGTTTGAGTGGCAGCTCTGAGTGCCCTCAGTCCATCTCGCGGCAGATCTACGGAAATACTGTCCGCCATGGTGGTCGCACTTACGGGTTTTATGTTTTCTGTGCCGGCTGCAAATGCGTTGTAAATTGCCGAGGAACCCTCGGATTGTACGCCCATAATACGCGGCATCTTCTTAATCCATCCAAGTTCATACAGATCCTTCATACCCTTGTGCAGTCCGGAGATTATGTTTCCATCACCAACGGATACAAAAATGGCATCAGGCACCGCCCACTCATCTTCCCGTATCTTTCCTGTCAGCTTGCTGAACTGTTCGCAAATTTCAAAAGCGACTGTTTTCTTTCCTTCAGCGGTGAACGGGTTATAACCCGTATTGCGGCAGTACCAGCCCAATGCATCTGCAGCTTCCAGGGTCAGATCAAAGGCATCATCGTAGGTTCCATCGACAAGGATTACTTTCGCGCCGAACATCAACAGCTGGGCGACCTTGCCCTGTGGGGCAGTTTTTGGAGCCAGAATGACTGCAGGCTGCCCGGCCGCTGCAGCCATCCCTGCCAGCGCCGCACCTGCGTTACCAGTTGAGGCAGTTATAACAACTTCCGCACCGATTTCTTCTGCACGGACAACGGTTACTGCACTTGCTCTGTCTTTAAAAGAAGCAGTCGGGTTTCGGCCGTCATCTTTGAGCCACAGATTCTTCAATCCAAGGCTGTCAGCCAATCTTGAAGGTTTGAAGACAGGTGTCCAACCAACAGCGCGCAGTGGTGTATTCTCATGCCCCGGTTCCCCTACCGGAAGCAGGGGCAGATATCGCCAGATCGAACCATCGCGGGATTCACTGATACTCCCTGGTGATGCCTGCGAACGTACCTGCTCCATATCCAACAGGACATCCAGGTTTCCACCATCCGTCGGACAGGTGTATGTAACCTCATCCGGACCATATTCCTTACCACATACTGAACAACGGTATCCAATAAATTTACTCATAAGACCTCTTTTTAACATCCTGATCTGGCAACCCACTGAATTAATCGTATTTCAGGCGACATTGAGGCAGGCATGCTATGCCTGCCTCGAATGTTATTTTTTCTGCGAAAATCGTTACGGGACGATCCAGGTCCCTGTTTCACCTTTCAACGCCCGGCCAATATTCTCCGGATTTGTTATCAGGGCTTCCTTGCCGCCATTTTCAAGGAATTTGATAATGGCCTTGATCTTTGGTTCCATGCTGCCTTTTGCAAAGTGCCCTTCCTCCAGATACTGTTTGGCCTCAGCAACCGTCATCTTGTCGAGCCAGACCTGATCCGGCTTGTTGAAATTCAACGCAACCTTTTCAACAGCAGTCGAGATCAGAAACAGGTCGGCATTGATGCTGTTTGCAAGAATCGCCGAGCCGAAGTCTTTGTCGATTACGGCTTCCACACCTTCCAGGGTGCCGTCCTCGTTCTCGACCACAGGGATCCCGCCGCCGCCAACACTTATCACCAGGAAACCCTGGTTGATGAGGTTTTCGATTGCGGGGGCTTCGATAATCCGTTGAGGGATCGGTGAGGGAACAACACGCCGCCACCCCCGACCTGCATCCTCTACGACCGCCCAGCCATCTTCAGCTTCATGCTTTTTCGCATCGGCCTCTTCCATAAAGGAACCGATTGGCTTGGAAGGATTGCTGAATGCCTGGTCTTTCCTGTCAACGAGCGTCTGGGTAATGATTGTGCAAACGTTCTTTTTCATACCCCGGTTGATGAACTCGTTATAGGCTGATTGTTGAAACATATAGCCAATGGAGCCCTGTGTATCAGCCCCGCAGTAATCCAACGGAACCGGATGCAGCTCACCCAGAGAGAGCTCTGCGCGTCGCAGGATGAATCCCACCTGTGGGCCGTTTCCATGTGCAACCACACAATCCCAGCCCGCTTCAAGCATATCGATAATGTGAGACATCGATTCGCCTGCAGCATCATACTGGTCGGGAATAGTCCGATGCTGTTTATCTTTAATGAGGGAGTTCCCTCCCACAGCGATAACTGCTACTTTCTTTGTCATACCTTTCTCCTTATACCAGTACAGTGATAATCAGCACATGGTCAGGGCCATTACAGCCTTCTGAGCATGCAAGCGGTTTTCTGCCTGATCAAAGACAACGCTGTTTGGGCCGTCCATTACTGCGCTGGTTACTTCAACATCACGCTCTGCGGGAAGCGGATGCATATAGATCGCATCCGGCTTGGCAAGCGCCATCTTCTTTTCATCGGTAATCCAGGAGCTGTACTTTTTGGTAATCTCGATTGCTTCCTCTTCAGTTGTGGTAGTAAGCATCGGGCCCCAGGATTTTGCGTACACAACATCTGCATCCGTGACAGCCTCTTCCATGTTGTCGGTCATCGAGAAGCTACCGCCGAAACGTTTGGAGAGTGCTTTGGCTTCATCAATAAATTCCGGCTTGAGCTTGAATTCAGGCGGATGTGCAAGTACAACATCGGCGCCGAAACGCGGCATCTGCAGGATGAGTGAATTAGCTACGGAATTCGGCTTGCGATATGTTTCGGCGTAAGCCCATGACACAACGATCTTCTTCTTGCGAAGGTCGCGGCCTTTCTTCTCCTGGATGGTCATCACATCCGCAAGACACTGGAATGGATGGTAATCTTCACACTGCATATTGAGAACTGGCGCACGGGATGCTTCCTTCACCAGATTCAAATAACGATTGCCGACATCCCAGGTGCAGTGGCGGATAGAAATACCATCGAAGTAGCGCCCGAATATCTCGCCGAGCTCTTTTTCGGTGTCACCATGTGAAATCTGTGTGACTTTGGAATCAATAAACGCTGCGTGTCCACCCAGCTGCGCCATGCCGGATTCGAATGAACCCCGGGTGCGTGTGCTGCTGAAGAAGAACAGCATCGCCAGAGTTTTGTCACGCAGGTATGCGTGCGGCAACCCCATCGCCCGCTTGGCCTTAAGGTCCCAGGCGACATCGAGTACGGTTTCTACTTCTTCCTTACTGAAATCAAGATCACTGATAAGGCTGCGGCCTCGTAATCCTGTCTGCATTTTCTTTCCCTTTCCTGATCTATATTAAAAAAAATCAATTAATCTTGCATGGCCGGAATTCATCCGGCCATGACTCTGAACGCACTGTTTACTCAGTTGCGCCGAGAACGGAAGCCAGCAGCGCCATTCTCATCACAACACCGTTGAACGCCTCTTCCCAATAGCGGGCATGACGTGTGCCGTCGACTTCAGGAAGCAGTTCATCCATTCGAGGAAGTGAATGCAGGACGATGGAATCCTGTTTGGCCTTTTTCATAACCTCCAGGGTGACCTGGTATTCTTCAGGTGTCAGGCCTACATCGCCTTCACGCTCATCACGTGCCTTGGTGTAATCTGGCTGTACAACCGGCTCCATATAGATAACATCTGCGTCTGCGATGGCATCCTTGATGTGGTCAACCTCGCGGTAATTCAGGTTGATGGCGTCGATTTCTTCCTTGAATTCCGGAAGCAGGCTCATTTCCGGCGGCGAAATGTAGGTTGCATTGATATCGAACTGCGCCATGGCGAAGCTCATTGAATGCATGGTGCGCATGCGCATGTCGCCGATCAGAAGGAAGTTGAGGCCATCCAGTGTGCCTTTTTCCTTCCAGATAGTGTACATGTCTGTGAGCACCTGTGTGGGGTGTTCGCCCCAGCCGTCACCGGCGTTGATGACCGGAACGCTGGACCATTTGGCAGCTTCATGCGGTGCACCCTGCTGGAAGTGACGCATTACAATCACATCACCGTAGAACTCCAGCATATGGACAGTGTCCTTGATGGATTCCTGATAGAAATCGCCTGCACGGGTCATCTTTGCATCAGAGAAACCAGTCACCTGACCGCCAAGTCGCAGCATGGCTGCTTCGTGGGCAAGACGGGTGCGGGTGCTTGGCTGATAGAATGCTGTCACCATGGTTTTATCTTTAAGCAGGTCACTGCGTTTCCGATCTCGTGCGATAGGCGCCAGCCGATCAGCAATTTCAAACAGTCGGAAATACTCATTCCGCTCAAAACCCCTTAATGAAAGAATATCTCTTCCGGCAAAACTACGCATTTCTAATCTCCTTTATTCTGAAATAGTATTGGTTTTGATCCATGTTGAACGATATACCATTGAAAACGATACGGTTCCTTCACACCTCCGCTATTTATCCTGATTGCTCCACTCGACGAACTACATGGAAACGAAATATTCCGGGTAGAAAATAACTATGGGAATGGTCAATTGCACGCCCATCCTCTGTATAGAGATAGGCTTCAAACTTAAGTAGCACATCTCCACGCTGGATCTTGAATAAACGGGAAATCCGTGTGGACGCCGATACTGACGTAATTTCTGTCCGGGATAGTTTTAACCTTTCCGGGCTTTCCCTCAGTAAAAAGTCAAGCACAGACCCGGTGAAGCCTTTCTCGTGTGCATCCGCTGGAAACATCGGTTTCGGCAGCACATCCACCAGGAATGCTACCGGACGGTCGTCACCAAGAATGACACGGGATACTTCCAGGATCTTTTCATCCTGCGAAACTTCGAGCAAAGTGGATTCATCCTGATCCGGAAGGCGCTCAAAAATCCTGAGCTCTCCCATTGTTACATCCAGTTCGATCCGGTCAGCAATTGTTTCTATACTCTCCAGCACTTCCAAACCTGCCTCGAGGATGGGAGGTGGTGATGTGACAATGGTGCCCACGCCCTGGCGGCGTACGATCAAGCCGCGTTCTTCAAAGGTCCGCATCGCTTCCCGCAGCGTTGCCCTTGAAACGCCCAGCTTTTTTGCCATCTTGGGTTCGGATGGCAGAAAAGCCCCGGGGTCAGTTTCAGCGATAATTTTTTCCAGGGCTTCAGAAGTCTGCTGATAAAGCGGACTGCCTTTGATGGTCGAGTTATCGTGTGAATCAACCATTGGATACTTTTTCTCCTTGCCGATCAATCCGGTTTCTCTGCCGCAGAAGCGATCACCGGTATCAACTCAAAATGATTTACGTCAACCAGACCCAGATCTGAAATCCGCAGCTCTGGAATCACCACCAGAGCGAGCAGGCTCATGGTCATATTGGCATTATTCAAGGTACAACCGCAGGCACGAAAACCTTCAAGGATTTGTTCGGCTTTTTCAGCCACTACGTGCGCGGGTT
>Ga0272441_10013720_pt1 | contig 11615 bp, 14 predicted proteins | sample SSMProp6N_FD_193582 | JGI IMG/M metagenome (GOLD analysis project Ga0272441, IMG submission 193582) | Marine sediment archaeal communities from Little Sippewissett salt marsh, Falmouth, MA, United States - SSM-Prop-6N | ecosystem: Environmental > Aquatic > Marine > Wetlands > Sediment ... | reverse complement strand
ATTTTGAAGTATTGATGTCGCCACTATATAATAGTGACATTCCATCCTTCTCGATCCGTATCTGTGCGGATCCTAAAATATGACCGGCGGGTAATAATTCTATTTCAACATCATTGATTTTTATTGGTTGATGGTAGTCCAATGGAATAAAATGAACTTTACCTTTACGATGTTGAAAAATACGGATAGTTGGAGGAGTTGCGATAATTGACTTATGCTTTTTTATATGGTCTGCATGCGCATGTGATACAAATGAAAGATCCACCTTCTTAACCGCGTCAAGCCATAATGAGGTTCCTGATATTCTGATACCTCTATCATTATATTCAAACATTTATCAATTAACTTTCTTTATTAAGTCCAATATCATCTTGTTTAGCAAATCACGATTTTCGTGGGTTACCTCAATTAAAATTGCGTTTTCAATTCTCTTTATTGAATTAATGTAACTGGTCTCATGTTGTGAAATTGTAGCCATTACAAGGGGAGAAATCTGAAATGCCATGTTAACCGCATTTTTGAATTTATCGGACATAATCTCCATTTTTCCAATTTCATCGATTACAACCGGTTTTCTTTCGATCAGGGCTGTATTTACTGACCTTGCAGCGATCACTTCCAGATCATGGATATTTATATAATATTTACCAACTTTGTATTTACTTTTTATATCCTTATGTGCGAGTACTCCCTTTTCTCCTGATAAAGATATGATTTTGAACCCAACCCTGTTATTCTTCACCCGAATCTCCTGGGTGTAAAATCCTCCCCATCTCAGAGATGATCTTTTAATAACTTTTTTTATCAGGGTTGTTTTTCCAATACCCGGTCTTCCAGTAATTAACAATATCATATTGCCAGATTCCATTATATCTTAATTGTCTAATAATAGAGAAATTTGTTGGATTGGATTTTATGTTGAAAATGGTTGTAATTAAATTGTTCAGCCATCAAGCTAATATTAAGCCAGATACAAGGGTTTTCTTGCAATAGGCAATCCGATTACATAATTAATCGATGCAACCATGTCCTTGCTATATTTTTATTGCTTTATCTGAAGTTAAAGCAACTCCGTATAAACATAACTTTTTAGAAATGATACATACGAAATAATTGTGTCCGGATTTTTGTCCAGTCTTAATTGAAAAGCATAAATAATTACATATATTTTAAATAATTATGCTTATAATATCAATATATTGTATAAAAAAATCAAGCTATTTTTATGATAAATTCCAAAATTAGAATTTAAAAATTTTCTTTGATTATTTTGATAATTTTCATTATATTTATATCTGTAAATTTGGATCATATTAATAATTTATTTCACATACAATGAAAACAAATTCGGAATTAATGAACATAGCTCAACAAGTCTTGAGTCAGGAAAAAGATTTTATTGTCCCTATCAAAAAAATATGGCTTAAACTAAGTCTGATGGGAGAAGCAGATGAATTGTCCTTTGAAGAATTTGCATTTATGTTAGAGCAAGATGAACGCTTCGAAATATTCGACGACAGCGAATCTGATTCCGAAATTCTGTTGGGGGAAAATAAGGATGATTTGGAAGAATTGGGTTATTATTTTGGCCCTCGCGTCATGCTCAAGACTAGAAAGCCGAGTCGGCAGGAAATAGGTAAAATACTTATTCAAAAAACTGAGCAAATTTTTCATAATCTGAAAAAGGCATGGGATTTAAGACCGGATGATGAAGAGGAAGAAGATCAATTATTACAGGCTCTCGCCAGCACTCAAAAATTACTTCGGACGCTGGTAAAGGAATTTCCCAACTCCAGGCATGATTTTAAAAAATCGAAAAAATTGAAAAAGTAATTTACGACTACAACTTCAATGATGGTTTCGGAGCTAAATCCGGATATGATTCAATATTTTTATTGAGATAGAAATAGCCCGTGCATGCAATCATCGCAGCATTATCAGTACAATACTGTGGATCAGGTATGTACAAATTCATATCATGTTCGCGCGCTCTTTTTCCCATATAGTTACGTAAATAGGAATTACTCGCGACTCCACCCGCCAGTGCAATAGATTTTATTCCATAATTTAGAGATGCTTTTATTGTCTTTTCAACAAGAACCTCAACAAGAGCCGCCTGAAAACTTGCCACTATATCTCGTTTCTGCTTGTCTATAATTTGCTCGTTGAGTTTACGGATATAATATAACACAGCAGTTTTGATACCACTAAAGCTAAAATCGTAGTTATCATCTCGCAACATTGGGCGTGGAAAATTTATAAATTCAGGATTTGCTCCTTTAGCCATTTTATCAATCAAGGGACCACCCGGGTATCCCACATTCAACATCTTTGCCACTTTATCATATGCTTCTCCTGCAGCATCATCTCTCGTTTTCCCTAACAACTCATATTGACCATAGTCTTTGACAAAAACTAGCTGCGTGTGTCCCCCGGAAATTATCAAGCAAATAAATGGTGGTTTAAGATCATTTTCCTCAATAAAATTGGCAAATACATGTCCTTCAATATGATTTACTCCAATTAAAGGAAGCTTTTGCGACATACTCAAAGCCTTTGCAAAATTCAAACCGACTAGCAATGAACCGACTAATCCAGGTCCGTATGTAACGGCTATACCACCTAACTGTTTTATAGAAATGCCTGCATCATCCAGAGCCTTTTGTACAATTGGGACAATCAAACGTATGTGTTCCCGTGAAGCCAGTTCAGGTACGACACCTCCATATTTGAAATGGATCGCCTGGGATGTAACAATATTTGATTTTAATCCGTCATTATTAAAAACTGCTGCAGCTGTTTCATCACATGATGTTTCAATTCCAAGTACATTCACTGACATCACCTGCTTTTCTTAAAAATTATTTTAAATCTTTTGGGTTCAACATCTTCTATACGTACACCGTCAGGTTTATCGATATAGGCCAGATGAAATTCATTATCCGAGGCTATAACCTTGTTATAATCTATATACGCTAAAATATCTTCAGGTTTTATGGGTAGCAATTTATCTACACCACCTATTAATGTGAGACTCAGACTCGACGGAATAACTGAAAGGTCAACATTGTCAGGGGTATTTATCACAGTTACAGGAATTCCGGAGAATGATACTTCAATTAATTTTTGAATATCTGCTAACAGCAAAACTTCCTTCCTCAATAACTGAACCTTGTCTGACTTAGGCACTTGAAGATTGACCGTTTTTTTAATATCACGCTTTACATTTTTAAGACTCATTGGTTCTGTCTTCAATGAAATTATCGTATCTAACAAAGATAACGCTCCAATTGCAGTGACAGAATCCGGCTCAAGTTTAATATCATCTACTAACGTGTATCCCGCGTACGTCTCTATTACAACATTTGGTAATACTGGTATTTTTTTGGTAATTCTCTTCTCAATTTGAATGTGTATTGAATCCGGTTTTACAATATTCAAAATTTCCAGATTGCTGGCACGAGGTAGTCTGACATTTTTCGTGGATAAATTGAACGACGTGCTCTCATGTATATTAGTAAGATCCAGATTATATTGAAATTTTTTCGTGAGTATCATGGACAAAATATCACTTCCTTTACCCCACACTGTGATTCGAACATATTCTGGAACCTCGTTTATAATGATTGCTTCTGTCGTTAGATTATTGATGACTAGTGGTATTTTAAATGAATATTTGTAGTTGTTTGATGTTTCAACAAAAAACCATATGAAAATTGCCAATGATATGACAACTATTTTTGTTCTAATATTTTTTAGAATTTTTTTATCAAAAAGAATTTTCATCAATACCTGCCTCCTCAAATGAAAATAGGGTAAAAAGCAAGATTAGCCAAATACCCTATAACAGTTTGAGAATAAGAAACTACGTCATTCACTCTATTTGGAAGACTGAGTGATTACTTTTCCAATACTTAATTCACCATTATCAATTCTAATATTAAATCCACATTCTGGATTTGTACAAACCCATGCTTTATACATGATTGAAGCACCATCACGCCCATAATCTGATAAAGGAATTAGGACACCAGTAGCACATTTTTGACATTCAGGATAAATATTTTCCATGAATAGTACCTCCCCTCACATTGAGTTTCATGTCATACGTCTCAAATAATATAAAATGATTTAATTAAAATATAATCAACTAAACTGATCACTCAACAATACTGGATAAGCTCAATACAATTTACTGTAAAATCACTTAATTCTCAATGACTCTACTTAGCAATAACTATTTTTAAACCTGAAGATTATTATACGGGCAAAATTTTACTTTTTTACTACCCAAAGTTTAATAATTGCTTCAACATTATGATGTAACTTGATTGGAACATCATAGATACCCAACGCTTTAATAGGTTCATCAAGAGAAATTTTTCTTTTATCGAGTTCAAATCCTTTTTCGGCTAAGAGATTTGCAATATCCTGGGAAGTTACTGAGCCAAATACTTTGTCTTCTTCACCAACTTGAACGGAAGCAGTACATGACACCTTCTCAAGTTCTTCTTTTAATTTCTCTGCGTCATGTAAATCTTTGTCCAATTTCTGCCTCTTATGTTTCTGCTCTTCCCTTAATACGCTCAAATTCTTATCATTGGCAACCAAAGCTAATCCTTGAGGAATAAGGTAATTTATTGCATAACCTCTCTTAACATCAACAATCTCTCCAACTTTACCTAACTTATCGTTATCTTCTCTTAAAATAACTTTCATGCTTCTAAGTCCTTTAATTTATAAAATTAACGCGTCATCTCAGCAATATAAGGTATGAGAGCCAGATGTCTCGCTCTATTAATTGCCGTTACCAGCTGCCTTTGATGTTTTGCACATGTACCGGAAGTTCGACGAGGGATAATTTTACCCTGTTCAGTTGTAAATCGCATTAGCTTTTTTTCATCCTTAAAATCTATGTACGATATACCTTCTTCACAAAAGCGGCATATCCTTTTTTTCTTCATCATAAATAATAACTCCTTTAAAATATTACATATTTAAATCTTGATAACCAAAATCATAACAGTGATTATCATCATCATTATTCATTTTACCAGATTTTGAATTATCAGGAGTCGGATCTATATTATCCTCATAATCCTCAACTTCTGTAGACCTTTTTACCATACTATCTTCATCCAAATCAGAGAGTTCGTTTGCAGTATTCAATGATAGCTTTTTATCCAGAAATTGTATTCTTCTGGCTTTTATCTCTACGACATTATGACTAGTTCCGTCATCATTTCGCCAATTACGACTTTGGAGTTCACCATCGACAAGAATGGCACTTCCTCGTTTTAAATTTTCAAAACAACTTTCAGCTAATTTATACCATGCAACCACCCCAACATAGCATACATTTTCTCTCCATTGCCCACTATTATCTTTGAATTTTCTATTAGAGGCAAGAAAAAAATTTGCAACAGGAGTACCATTTGTCGTCTTCCGAAATGATGGATCACACGTTAAATTTCCAGCAATAATTACATTATTAATGTCCGGCATTTTCAAATTTAACATAATCGCCATCCTCCAACATATCAATATCTATACTTAGTCAATCTCCTTTTCATTAACAGCTGATTCTTCCTCATTCAACTCTGGCTCATTCTCTTTTTCTTCTTTCACTTCAACTTCAGACTCTTTTTCATCAACACGTTCTTTGCTCTTTTGCTTCTCTTCCTGGGTCTGTTCTGAATTATCTTTCGCATCGGCTTCTTTAGCAACTTCGTTACTCTTTTTTCTCTCTTCCACATCCTTCTTTTGCTTTTCTCTGTATTGTAATGCCTTAGAGTTCAAAACAATAGTCAGATATCTCAGAATATTTTCATCCAGACCATATTCTCTCTCAATGACTTTAACCAGATCACCGGAAGATTTGAAAATAATTTCTACATAATATCCATATTGACGTTTCTTTATTTCATAGGCAAGACGCTTCTTGCCCCATTTATCGATTTCCAGAATCTCACCACCATTATTTTTTATACTTCTTTGAATTTTTTCAATGGTGCTCTCAATATCTGTTGATTTCAACAGTGAATCAATAACTACTATTGTTGAATATGTTTTCAAGATAGTCATTCACCTCCTTCATTCGCATATTTATCTGAATAGTGGTGCCAATACTAAAGAAATGACACTCATTAATTTGATTAAAATGTTAATTGACGGACCCACAGTATCTTTTAATGGATCACCAACAGTATCACCGATTACTGCAGCTTTGTGAGTATCAGATCCCTTACCACCAAAATTACCTTCTTCTATATATTTTTTTGCATTATCCATGGCGCCACCAGAATTCGCCATTTGAATACCAAGCATGAGTCCGGTTATCAGCGAGCCTATCAGCAACCCAGCCAAAGCCTCTTTGCCAAGAAAAAGCCCAATGACCACGGGAGTTAAAATGGCCAGCGTCCCTGGCACCAACATCCCCTGTATGGCTCCCCTGGTGCTTATATCAACACATTTGGCAGAGTCTGGCATTGCCTTGCCTTCCATTAGACCTGAAATTTCTTTAAACTGTCTTCTGACCTCTTCAATCATTTTGTATGCTGAACGACTCACCGCCTTGAATAACATCGATGAAAATAAGAAAGGCAGCATACCTCCAATTAAAAGCCCCATGATTACATGCGGTTCTTTTATATCAGCAACTGCTACATCAGCTACTTTCATATAGGCAGACACCAAAGCCAGTGCTGCAAATGCCGCTGAGCCAATTGCAAAACCCTTGCCAATCGCGGCTGTTGTATTACCAACAGCATCCAGATTATCTGTTATATTTCTGACTTTTGGATCCAATTCTGCCATCTCTGCAATACCGCCAGCATTGTCAGCAACAGGCCCATATGAATCCACAGCAACCACCATGCCTGTTGTAGCCAACATACCGAAAGCTGCCATTGCTACTCCATAAATACCAGCAAAGTGATAAGAAATTAATACAGCAACTGCCAACACAACTACGGGTATCGCTGTTGAGGCCATGCCGACGGAAAGACCACCGGTCACTGTTAATGCTGCACCACTTTGACTATCCTCCGCAAGAGTTCTGACTGGTTTATATTTTGAAGATGTATAATATTCGCTCATGAACCCGACTATTATTCCGGACAAGACACCTGCGATAGTTGCATAGAAAGGACCATAAATCGAGTATCCATCAAAAGCAGCACCATGGAATTTAACAATAAAGAATGTCCCGATAGCTGTTAGTATTGCACTTATATAAGTACCTCCCATTAAGGCGGATTGGGGATTTCTTCTTCCCATGACTTTCACATAGATAACGCCTATAATTGAAGATACAACACCGGCGCTTGCAATCAGAAGCGGTAATAATTGCAATTTCGGACCAGCAACAATCCCCATACCTGCTGCAATAGCCATCGCTGCAATTATTGACTCCACATACGATTCCAGTAAATCAGCTCCCAAACCAGCAACATCACCCACATTATCACCTACATTATCAGCAATAACAGCCGGGTTTCGAGGATCATCCTCAGGTATTCCGGCTTCAACTTTACCAACTAAATCAGCTCCCATATCTGCACCCTTGGTAAAAATACCTCCACCACTTCGTGCAAATAAAGCGACCAGACTTGCTCCCATCGCATACCCGTTTACAATGGATGGATTTCCTTTAAATATAAAAATAACAAATATTAAACCCAGTAACGACAATCCAACAACACTCATTCCCATAACGGCTCCACCCGATATGGCAACACCCAATGCTCCCTTTACACCCCCATCTATAGCTCCTTGTGTTGTCCGACTATTTGCTCGAGTCGCTATGCTCATTCCAATATAACCTGCCAATGCTGACATGATAGCACCTATAACGAATGCAACCGCCGTCTCCCATCCTAACTCTACATTCGTCAAAAAAGGAGCTACACTTATCAGCACAGCTATTATGATTACAAAGATCCCTACATACGTATATTCTCTCTTCAGGAATGCTCTGGCACCCTGTTGAATTAATTTAGATATTTGAACCATCTTTTCATTGCCAGCATTCTGCTTCATAATATTAAATATGAGGTATATTACAAACGCAATTGCCAGGACACTGGCTAAAAGAGGAATCGTTAAAGAACTTAAATCCACTTTACATCTCCTAATAATTAGTATTAATTGAATCTATTCATCGCTTTTGATATTCCATCATCTATGTATGTCATAATCGCATTTGTGCAATTTTCAATAATCTCGTCTAATTCGATCAACTCCTGCTTGCTAAAATTGGATAAGACAAAATCTACCATATTTTTATGACTAAATTCAGTGCCAATGCCTATCCTTAATCGAGGGAATTCATTTGTGCGGAGATATTGAATTATTGATTGTAATCCATTGTGCCCACCATCACTCCCTTTCTCCCGAACCCGTATCTTTCCAAAAGGCAAATTAATGTCATCATAAATAATTAACAGATTATCCATGTCCACATGATAATAATGCACAAGTGCCTGAACCGCATTCCCACTCAGATTCATGTAAGTTCTGGGCTTTGCAATGATTATCTTATTGCCTTTTCTATTAAAGGATGATATCGAATATAGTTTTCTTCTCTTGAAATCTATATTCTGTTCCCTGGCTAGATTATTTAGCACCATGAAACCAGCATTATGACGCGTCAATCTATACTTTGTACCTGGATTGCCCAGCCCAACTAATAAATGCATGAACTATTCTTCTGTTTCTTCGGTCTCTTCCTCAGCTTCCTCTAACTCCTCGCCTTCGACTACTACCTCTTCCTCTATTTCAGGACCACGAACAGTGGTTACAGAAGCCAATACAACTTCAGGATCATTTAGTATCTCTATCTTGTCAAGGCTCAAATCCTTCACGTGTATAGAATCACCAAGTCTGAGTTCAGCGACATCTATCTCAATATTTTCCGGGATATCAAGTGGTAGACAGCTCACTTCCAAATCATAAACTGCCTGCGCTAACACAGCGCCTTGCTCCTTAACTCCAATGGGTTCACCTCTGAGTACAACCGGTACACTCATGGTGACCTTTTCCTTTAATCTTACTCCCATCATATCCACATGTATTGGCCTATTCTTGATTGGATCGAACTGGATTTCCTTAACAATACACTTCTTCGCCTTTTTTTTATCAATACTCAAATTTATTAATCCAGTACTATTGGATACTACCTCCATCATTTCCTTTTCATCAAGTATTAATGACACAGATTTTTCACTATGTGCATAATAAACTGCCGGGATTTTTCCCTCTCTTCTTAATTGCTTTGAAATTTTTTTACCTGTATCTGCTCTTGAAATTGCAGACAATACAACATCTGACATTTTTTATCTCCATTTAATGATTAATCAAATAAACTACTAATGGATTTCTCAGTATGAATTCTTTTTATAGCCTCACCAAAAAGACTGGCCACGGAAAGTACGACAAACTTATCAATGTTTTTCTCCTCTGGCAGCGGTATGGTATCTGTGAATGTAACCTGACTGATAACCGGATCGCTTAATCTGTCTAATGCTTTACCCGACAACATCGGATGCGTACAGGCCGCGTATATATTCCTTGCACCTCTTTCCTTGAGAGCTTTTGCAGCATTCACCAAAGTACCCGCTGTGTCTATGATGTCATCGATAAGAAATACATTTTTATTCTCTACTGATCCAATAACATTCATTACCTCGGATACATCGTGCTTCGGTCTGCGTTTGTCGATGATTGCAAGCGGAGCGTGTAACCTTTTGGCATATGCTCGTGCAAGCGCGTTGCTCCCAACATCAGGTGAAACTACTACCAAATCAGGTATCTTTTTCTTTATAAAATAATCATTCAATATTGGCGAAGCATATAAGTGATCCAATGGTATATCAAAAAAACCCTGAATCTGAGGTGCATGCAAATCCATTGTCAAAACTCGATCTGCTCCTGCAGTCGTTATCAGATTTGCCACCAGTTTCGCAGTTATTGCCACTCGAGGCTGATCTTTTCGATCTTGTCGCGCATATCCGAAATATGGTATAACCGCCGTAATTCTCCTCGCCGAAGCTCTTCTCGCTGTGTCTATCATGATCAATAACTCAAGCAAATTCCTGGGAGGGGAAAAGGTTGGTTGTATAATGAATACATCACGTCCACGAACGTTATCATTGTACTTCACCCAAATTTCCCCATCACTAAAAGTTTTGATCTCTGAAGAACCCAGTTTAATATCAAGATAATCAGCTATTTTTTGCGCTAATGCAGGATTTGCATTACCAGAAAATATCTTAATTTTATCTTGCATACCTGATCCCCAATATAAAAATGACGAAAATCAGTTGCAGACCTTAAAAGCCCTTTGTTTGAAAATACTTTTTAAGAGATATATAATTCAGAGAGGACTTTTTTCTAAAACTGCTTTTCGCCATTTTAATCCTAATAGCTGAGGCGGGAGGATTCGAACCTCCGTATGCAGGGACCAAAACCCTGTGCCTTACCGCTTGGCTACGCCCCATTATTACTATTTAGTTTGACGTTTTGTTACTTACATTTATAAAACTATTGCTCAATCCCCTATGCTTCCTCTTGCTCCGCCCTTAACTCATTGTATTTGTCAAGAATGACTTTTTCAATTAATTCCCGAAATTCATTTGTTATTGGATGAGCTATATCTCGAAATGAACCATCCGGCATTTTCCTGCTTGGCATCGAAATAAAAAATCCGTTTAATCCCTTGATTACTTTCATCCCTCGAACAACAAATACATCATCAAATGTCACATTAACAAATGCTTTAAGTTTCTCCTCATCCCTTAGAGTAATATTGACTTCAGTAATATCCATTCCTCTCTCCTGTATGGTTGATAGTTAATATTGTCATAAGATGTTGATAGCTGATTTGGTCTTCAAATAAACTTATATCTGAAAAGGAGAAAACCATATCTTCCAATAATGCATTTTTAAGTCAAAGAGCAATGTATCTTTATACTTGAAGTTTTGTCGAGGTTATGAAAATTATTTGGTTTCTGTACAAATAATCTTGCTTCTTAAATCGTGTCCATCTGAAAATGTAATGAAAATTACAAAGATTGTCTAATTTAATATATTTTTATTAAATTGTCAAGCTAAATTTACATTATTTCTCATTTTTACAATTGTATTTTATACAATTAAAGCCCTTTTTCATGTATTTGTAAAAATGCGGATAATTGTTGAAATTTCAAGGAAATCAGGTTATACGCAGGATGCTTTAATCTAACTTAGTAACCGGACTGCTTCTTCCATTATCAGGACAGACGAACTGGATCCAATGCGATCGGATCCCTCCAGAATCATACGATACGTCGTATCAAAATCTCTAATTCCCCCGGCTGCTTTGACCAATCCATTGTATCTGTTCGCCACAGTTCTAAGAATCCTTATATCGTTCAGGCTTGCTCCTCGCTTGCTGAATCCAGTCGATGTTTTTACATAATCAGCCCCTGCGTCAAAAACTAATTCGGCCGCTTTCTCAATTTGATCCGCTGCCAGCAAAGCTGTCTCAATGATAACTTTTAACTTTGCCTTTGACTTGGAACAGATATTCTTTATATCATTAATTTCTGCCTTTACATAGTCATAATTCTTATTCA
>Ga0272441_10013719_pt1 | contig 11615 bp, 6 predicted proteins | sample SSMProp6N_FD_193582 | JGI IMG/M metagenome (GOLD analysis project Ga0272441, IMG submission 193582) | Marine sediment archaeal communities from Little Sippewissett salt marsh, Falmouth, MA, United States - SSM-Prop-6N | ecosystem: Environmental > Aquatic > Marine > Wetlands > Sediment ... | reverse complement strand
TCCCTACATCGACCGGATCGCATTCCAGGAGGTGCAAAACGCGGAGATCGCCAATTTCAAAGCCATGACGGGCGAGGTGGATTTCCAGGCACGCCGCATCAATTCGGCCAACTATCCTTTGTTCATGGAGAACCGCGAGAAGGGGAAGTACCGCGTCCTGCGGGACCTGGAGACGGGGTGCGCCGTGCTCTACGTAAATCAGTACAGCCGGGACCCCGCGCTCCGCTCCCTCTTGCAGGATCGGCGTTTCCGGATTGCGATGTCCGTGGCCATCAACCGCGAGGAGCTCATCGACCTCATCTACTCCGGCATGGCCGAGCCGGCCCGGGGCGTGGCATCGCCCTTCGACCCGTACTGGCTGCCCGAGTTTGGCGAGAAGTACCTGGAATACGACCCGCCGCAGGCCAATCGCCTGCTCGATGAGGTGGGCCTGAAGCGCCATGCGCGCAACGGCATGCGCGCGATGCCGAACGGGGCGCCGTTTCGCCAGATCCTCAACGTGTTTCCTTCCGAGTCGGGCACGGGCCTCGAACTGTGGCAGTTGCTGGCCGATTACTGGCGCGAGGTAGGGCTGGACTTCGTGGTCAAGACCGACGCCCCCTCGCTCAGCGTCATGCAGGTGATCAACGGCAACAGCGATTTTTGGGGATATGCCACGGCCGGCATGCATTGGGTCGTCGACCCCGTCTGGTATGTCCCGTGGTATCCCAGCAGCTACTTTGCCCCCCTGTTCGGACGCTACCGCGCGACCAGCGGCAAGGGCGGGGTTCAGCCCCCGGAGGAATACCAGCGTCTGGTGGACTGGTACCTCGAACTGTGCTCTGTGGTGGGCGATGACGCCCGGAAACTCGAACTGGGGCAGCGGATCCTGCGTCAGTGGTCGGAGGAATGCTATACCATCGGTATCTGCCGGACCGAGTTGCTCACCATCGTGTCAAACCGCTTCAAGAATGTCCCCGGCCACATCATTCATTGCTTCCGCCTGATGAGCCCCGGCTACCTCGGTATCGAGCAGTTCTACATCGACGAAAGGTGAGCGCCCTCGATATCCGCAGCTTCGATCCCTCGTTCCGCATTGCACTGGAAAAACTGGCAAATCTCGGGCATAATGGACGAGGTGCAAGTGCCTTGAGAACGCCACGAGAAGGAGTCAATCGAAGGGAGTACTTCAATCATGCATAGGACCAAGGGCTTTACGTTGATCGAGCTTCTGGTGGTAATCGCCATCATCGGCATCCTGGCGGCGATCCTGTTGCCAGCCTTGGCCCGGGCACGCGAGGCCGCGCGCCGCGCGAGCTGCCAGAACAACCTCAAGCAGTGGGGGCTCGTGTTCAAGATGTACGCCAACGAGTCTCCGGGCCAGCTCTGGCCGACCCTCCAACTGGGCGCCTACCCGAAAGACAATGGGGACGATGTCGTCGTCATCGACCTGGGGCCGAACGTCTGGCAGATCTATCCCGAATACTTGACGGACCCGATGATCGCGTTCTGTCCTTCGGACGCGGGGCTGGGCGAACACATCGATGCCGCGCAGGTTCTCTCGCCGGGCGATTTCTGCTTCGAGTACGCCCGAAGCGACGCGTACGAGTGCGCCCGCGCGATTGACTCGAGCTACATTTACGTCGGGTGGGTCTTCGACCGCCCAGGCGACGAGTGGCCCACGCTGCCCCTTGATCCGATCCGCACCATGCTCCTGGCTGTGTTGACGCCGACGGACCTGCCGCCCGAGGGCGGCCAGGGCCCCGAGCAGATGGTCGCGCTACTGGATGTGCTGCTGACGCAACCAGGCTTGGTCGCCGCGGTGTTGAACAAGGACAACACCGCACTCCAGGGCCTCGTGGACCGCGACCTGAGCAACGGCGCCCTGACGGGGATCGGCAATGGCGGCGGGGACACGGTGTATCGATTCCGCGAGGGGATCGAGCGCTTCATGATCACGGACATCAATAACCCGGCAGGCAGCGCGCGCGCGCAGAGCGAGATCTTCGTGATGATGGACCAGATCGCCGGGCGGGGCGAGACCGCTGTGTTCAATCACGTGCCCGGCGGCGCCAACGTGCTCTACCTGGACGGCCACGTAGAGTTCATCCGCTATCAGGAAAACGGCACGCCGCCGGTCACCCGGAATGTGTCGGAAGTCATCGCGCTGCTCTCCGGTCTGACCATCTAGCGTTTCCGCGGTCGACGGGCGCGGGCGCTTTGGAGACGGGATGATACGGTTACTCAAAGACGCGGCTGAGGCCATCGAGCGGGGCCGGCGGTTCGTCACGCACGATGTGTGGCATATCGGGCTTCCGGGCGAAGAGATCCCGCACGGGTTCATCATCAAGAACATCCGCGTGGCCATTTTGCTGCTCAAAGGGCTGGTGCGCGACCATCTCGCCTTGCGCGCGTCGGCCCTGACCTTCGCGACGATACTGGCCATTGTGCCCTTCCTCGCGATCATGTTTTTCGTCATCGAGACCTTCAACCTCGGCGAAGGCATCAGCGAACTGCTGGCGCCCCTGACCGGGGCGACCGCCGGCGATTCGATGACCAGCGCCGAACTCAAGAACAAACAGCTTTGGGACCAGTTCATCGGCCTGCTCTTCAGAGGTTTTGAGGAGGACGCGGTGACCGGCGCCGGGCAGGATCTCCACAATCCCGTGCAGACGCTGGTCGGATTCGCCGAGCGGGGCTCGGACCCGAAGACCCTCACGCTGGCGGGCGTCATCTTTGTGCTCACCGCGGTGTTTGGCCTGATGATGAACATCGAGAGTTGCTTCAACACGATTTGGGGCATCACGCGGACGCGCTCCTGGTACCGGATGTTCAGCGATTACCTCATGGTCCTGCTGCTGCTGCCCTTTGTGGTCGCGGCCATGCTCAGCCTCACGGCGGCCCTCGAGAGCGGCCGGTTCAAGGCCTTGCTGGGTCCCTTCGCCTTTGGGCTGCGCGGGGTCCAGATCGTGGGCGCCTGGCTCGTCTTCACGGCGCTGTACTTCATTGTCCCGAACACGCGGATGAAGTTCCGGTATCCGTTGCTCGCAGGAGTGGTGGCGGGAACGCTCTGGTGCTTCCTGTCGTATGCCTATGTGCGGTTCCAATACGGGCTGCCGCGCTACAACCTCCTGTACTCGACCTTTGCCCAGATCCCGGTCCTCCTCATGTGGGTCTATCTGAGTTGGCTCATCGTGTTGCTGGGCGCTGAACTGACCTTCGCCTACCAGAACGAGAAGACCTTCGCCATGGAGCGGCTCGCGGAAGGCGCAAGCTATGCTTACAAGGAGGCCTTGGGCCTATGGGCGCTGATGCAACTGGGCCGGCGGTTCGACGCCGGCGAGCCGGGACTTGCCGCCGCGGCTGCGGCCGAGGAGTGGAACGTGCCCACCCGGCTCCTCAACGAGGTCCTCGATGAACTCCAGGAGGGGGGGCTGGTGACCCAGAGCGCATCGAACCCACCCAAGTACTATCCGGCGCGCTCGCTCGACAAGACAACGGTCAGCGGGGTCGTCACCTGCCTGCGCGAATCGGGACGCGACCCCTCCGCGCTGCGTCAATACGATGTCTTGCGCGCCCTTCTCGACAAGATCAGCGTCAACACAACGGCCCTCGCCACCTGCACCATCGCCGACTTGGTCCGCCAGGCCGCCTCCGATCAGCCATCGAGCCAAGCGGACGGCGCGCCCCGCGTCGAGAAGCTCTTCAAGGAATAGGGGCGTCTGCTCGCCTCCCCTCAGGTTGTCCTGCCGGCTTGCGTGCCGCGCCGAGTCGGGTGCGGCCATGTCGCCGCGCGCGGTGTGCTATGATTGGCTCGAAAGCCGGAGGAAACCGTTATGCTCTTGGAGGGAAAAGCCGCGTTCATCACGGGCGCGGGCCGCGGGATTGGCAGAGGGATTGCCTTGGCGTTTGCGCGCGAGGGGTGTGACATTGTGGCCGCGGCGCGCACGGAACCTGAGATCGAGAAAACCGCGAACGAGGTCCGCGCATTGGGGCGAAGGGCCTTGGCGCTGCCTTGCGACGTGAGCGATGAAGGCGCGGTCCGGGGCGCGGTGGACGCAGCCCTCGCGGAGTTCGGCAAGATCGATATCCTGGTCAACAACGCGGGCTATGCGTGCTTCAAGCCCTTCACGGAACTGACCCCGGCGGAGTGGCAGCAGACACTCGAGGTGAACCTGACTGGGCCGGCCCTGTGCATCCAGGCGGTGTTGCCTTCGATGATGGCGCGCCGGTCCGGGCGGATCATCAACCTATCGAGTGTTGCCGGCCTCAAGCCTCTCGCGGAGCAGAGTGCGTACTGTGCGTCGAAGTATGGCCTTAACGGGCTCACGAAAGTGCTCGCGCTCGAGCTCAGGGAATACGGCATCAGCGTCCACGCCATCTGCCCGGGCGGGGTCGATACGCGGCTCTCGCAGGAGGCCATGCCGCAGCGCGACAAGACCCACTGGATGACGCCCGAAGACATCGCGCATACCGCCCTGTACCTCGCGACACTCAGTCCGCGCGCCACCACGGACGAGATCCTCGTGCGACGTTTCGGCAGCGTTCCCATAGGGGGGTGATGGACCCCGAGCGCGTGAGCCAATCATCAGCCGGAGAACACGGAAGAACAACGCTTTGGCCGAAAACAGCACAGAAGACGGGGCGGCTGAATGCGTCGAAGGCGTGGTGGAGCGGGTCGTCTATGAAAGTGCCGACACCGGGTTTTTCGTAGGACGATTGCGCGACGAGGCCGCGCACGCGCTGGTCACGTTCGTCGGCAATCTGATGGCCGTGTCGGCCGGCGAGACGATCCGGGTGTGGGGGCGCTGGGTGGACGACAAGAAGTGGGGGAAACAACTGCGCGTGGACCGTTATGAGACGGTGCTGCCGGCCACGGCCGTAGGTATCGAGAAGTACTTGGGCTCGGGCCTCGTCCGAGGGATCGGGCCGGCCTTCGCCAAGCGCCTGGTCAAGGCCTTCGGGGTCGAGACGCTGCGCGTGATCGATGAAGAGCCGAAACGGCTCTTGAAAGTGCCCGGGATCGGCAGGAAGCGCGCAGACCAGATTCGCGAAGCGTGGGCGACCCAGAAGGCCATCCAATCGATCATGCTCTTCCTCCAGGAACACGACGTCAGCGCGGGCCTGGCCGCGAAGATCTATAAGCATTACGGCGAGGCGGCCGCGGCCGTGTTACGCGAGAACCCTTACAAGCTGGCCGACGACATCACGGGCATCGGGTTCAAACGCGCGGACAAAATCGCCGCGAGCCTCGGCATCGCCAAGGACGCGCCCGAACGCGCTGAGGCCGGGCTGCTCTACACGCTGGATCGCGCCACCGGGGAGGGCCACGTGTTTCTCCCGGCCCAGGACCTGCTCGGGTCCGCGGAGGAGTTGCTCCAGGTCGATTCGTCGCCCCTTGCCACATCGCTCACGGCGCTCAGCGCGCGCGAGGCCGTGGTCCGCGACAAAGACGCGGTCTATCTGCGCCCGATGTTCTTCGCCGAGAGCGGGTGCGACCAATATCTCAAGCGACTGCTGCGAACCCCGCGCGCCCCTGTTGCCATCGATGTTGAAAAGGCGATCGTGTGGGTGGAACGCACGCACGCGATTCGGCTTTCGGAGGAACAGCGCCAGACCATACGCGTCGCCGCTGAGGCCAAGGTGATGGTGGTCACCGGCGGTCCCGGCACCGGGAAGACCACCGTCATCAAGAGCCTCATCTCGATCTTCGATAAGAAGGGCCTGACCGTCCTGCTGGGTGCGCCGACCGGGCGCGCCGCCAAGCGCATGGAGGAGGCCACCGGACGGGAGGCGAAAACCATCCATCGCTTACTCGAGTACAGCCCGAAACAGCACACCTTTACCCGCGACGAGAACAACCCCCTCAGCGCCGACCTCGTCATCATCGACGAGAGTTCCATGATCGACGTCCGCCTGATGCACAGCCTGCTGTTGGCGGTCCCGCCCCACGCCCGGCTGTTTCTGGTGGGCGACGTGGACCAACTGCCCTCGGTGGGCCCCGGCAGTGTGCTCCTGGACGTCATCGCGAGCGGCGCCGTGCCCGTGGTCTGGCTCAAGACCGTGTTCCGGCAGGCGGCCCGTAGCGGCATCGTGACGAACGCGCACCGGATCAACCAGGGCGAGTATCCCGCGTGGAACGCCGAGGACTTCTTCTTTGTCGAACGGAAGGACCCGGCTAAGGCCCTCGATACGATCGTCGAACTCGTCACGGCGCGGATCCCGCGGAAGTTCGGGCTCGACCCAAAGCGCGACCTCCAGGTGCTGGCCCCGATGCATCGCGGCGAGGCCGGCGTGGCCCGGCTGAACGAAGCCCTCCAAGAAGCACTGAATCCCCAGGGGGCGCCGGTCCCGCGCAAGGGGCTTCGCGTTGGCGACAAGGTCATGCAGCTTCGCAACGACTACGAACTGGACGTCTATAACGGCGACATCGGCCAGATCGCGAGTGTCGATGCAGACGCCGCGGAGCTTTGTGTCGAATTCGACGACGGCCGGGTCGTTCTATACGCATTCGACAACCTCGACAACCTGACGCTGGCTTACGCGGCCACGGTCCACAAGGCGCAGGGCAGCGAGTACCCCGGCGTGGTGATCCCGTTGCTCCCCCAGCATTACATGCTGCTCCAACGTAACCTGCTCTATACGGCCGTGACGCGCGGCAAACGGCTCGTGGTGATCGTCGGCGCCCCCAAGGCCGTGGGCATGGCGGTTCGAAACGACAAGATCGCACGGCGGAACTCGCACTTGGCCGAACGCCTGCGCAACGCGCTCTAGAAGGTCGCATGTATCAAGACTGGACGCTCACGCTCAAGAACGTGTTCCTGCCTATCTTCTGCAAGCAGTGCGGGCAGCGGTTGCTCACCGAAGAGAACGGGTTTTTCTGCCCCACGTGCTGGGAAATGAGCCCGCGCGTCCAACGGCCCTTCTGTTCCATCTGCGGGAAGCCGCACGAAGGCGCGATCGGATTCGGCACGATCTCGAATTTCCCGTGCGCGGACTGTCGTGCGCGCCGAACGCCACCGTACGATCGGATCTGCGGCGCCGCCCTGTATGACGGCGCGATCGAGGAGGCGGTCAAGTTGCTCAAGTTCTACGATAAGCGCCGCCTTGCCGGGCCGCTCGGCGCCCTGATGGCCGATTTCGCGGCGCGGGAGCTCGAGTGTGACCGCTACGATTACCTGATCCCCGTGCCGTTGCATCGCGTACGCGAACGCGACCGCGGGTTCAACCAGTCCCGGCTGCTCGCCATCGAGGTGCTGGCCGTTTTTCCGAACGCGCGGCTCGATGAGTCGCTCCGCCGTATCCGGCCGACGCGCGTGCAGAGCAGGCTCAAGTCCCCGGAGGAGCGCCGCGCCAATATCCGGGGGGCGTTCGCCGTCGAGGGAGATCGATTGACCGGCAAGCGCGTGCTCCTGGTCGACGACGTGGTCACCACCGGCGGCACGATCGCCGAGTGCGCCCGGGCGCTGCGCCGCGCCCGTATCGAAAGGGTGGATGTGCTGGCCGCGGCGCTGGCCGCGGGGTGACGCGCGGCGTGCAGTTGCGGGGTGCGTTGTGGCGCACTACAATGTCCTGGCGTCAGGAGCGGCGTCCGTTGATGTCGGCAACACAAGACACGCGTTTCGTCCAAAGGAGGGCGGGCAATTGAGCGCAAGTCACAATAAGACACGCATTGCGTCCATCATTCTGTGTGCCGGAAAGGGCCGGCGCATGAAGGCCCCGCGAACCCCGAAGGTGTGCTTCGAGATCGCCGGGAAGGCGGCCATCGCGCACATGCTCGAGCGGCTCTATGCGCTGAACGTATCGCCCAATATCGTGGTGGTGGGCCATCTGGCAGGAAGCGTCGTCGATGAAGTCGGGCCGAGACTCCCGGGCGTGATCTTCGCGCATCAAGTCGAGCTGCTCGGCACGGGCCACGCCACGAAACAGGGGGCCGCCGTGCTTTCCGGATTGGGCTACGATGGCGCCGTGCTCGTCGTGGCCGGGGATAAGGTCGTTGAGCCGCGCGCGCTCGAGAAGCTTATCCGAACCTTTGAAGCCGAGCGGCCGGACCTGGCCTTGATCGTCGCTCCCAAGGGCCGGTGGCCCGCGGCCGGCCGCATTGTGACGGACGAGGCCGGCCACGTGCTCCGCATTATCGAGAAGGCGGACCTGCGCCGGGCCGATGCGGAGAAGGAAACGTTCGACATCGAGGGAAGACCGCTTTCCGCGGACGAGCTTGAGGCGCGCGTCAAATGGGTGAACCAGGCCGTGTACCTGTATCGCGCGGAGGCCCTCTTCGAAGCCCTGAAGCACCTCCGCCGGGATAACGTGCAGCAGGAAGAGTATCTGACCGACACCATCGACGGGCTCGTGCAGAAGGGGAAGCGCGTGCTTCCGGTCCCGGTCGATGACCCGGAGGACGTGCTCGGGTTCAACAGTCCCGAGGAGTTGCTGGAGATCGAGGAGCATTTCCGCAGGAAGGCCGGGCTCGAGGTGGAAGAGGCCGTGCCGCTGGACCCGCGTGTATTCAAACCCCCGGCCGAGTGGGCCAAACGCCTCGCAAGCCCCGACGCCGAAGTCACCGCCATGCTTGCCGCACTGTACGGGGCGAATCCCGCCCTGTGCGAAGAAAAGCGTGCCCGCCTGCAAAACGCGGTGGACCTCTTTGTCGAAGCCTTTGGGAACGAGGGCACGGTGGCCGTGATCCGGGCGCCGGGCCGCGTGAACCTCATGGGGCGCCACGTCGACCATCGGGGGGGCTGCGTCAACCTGATGGCCATCGACCGCGAGCACATCCTGGTGGCACGCGCACGCAACGACACCACCGTCCGTGCACGGAACGCCGACGCCGACCAGTTCGACGCGATCGAGTTCACCCTCGGCGACCTGTTGCGGCAGGTGCGACTCGACGACTGGCGCGACTTCGTCAACAGCCAGACCGTGCTGCAAATGGTGCGCGACCTGCAAGGCGACTGGGGCAACTATCTGAAAGCACCCATGCTCCGGCTGCAGCAGGAGTCCAAACACCGGCAGATCCACGGCCTGGACTGCGTGGTGAGCGGCGACATCCCGATGGCCGCGGGCCTGAGTTCCTCATCGGCGCTGGTCGTGGTCATGGCCGAGGCCCTCGTGTTGACCAACCAACTCGATGTGTCCCCGCATGACCTGGTGGACGTGTGTGGCGAGGGCGAGTGGTTCGTGGGCACCCGTGGCGGCAGCGCCGACCACGCAGCGGTCAAGCTGAGTCAATCCGGGCAGATCGCCCACGTGGGCTTCTTCCCCTTTTCCATCAAAGAGTACGTGCCCTTCCCGGAGGGATACTCGCTCCTCATCTGCAATTCGCGTATCCAGGCCCGAAAAGCCGCAGGCGCGCGCGATGCCTTCAATGAACGCATCGCCTCGTACGAGTTCGCCGTCCAGTTGGCCCGCAAGCGCTTTCCAAACTATGCACCGCTCATTCATCATCTGAGGGATATTGCGCCGGACGTTCTCGGCGTTCGCTACGCAGACATCTACCGTATTCTTCTGGATGTTCCCGAACTCGTGACCCCCGAGGAACTCGTCGACGAACTCGGCCTGGATACCTTCGATAGAATCGTGGCCGCACACAAGCCACGGGATCGGTATGCGCTGCGCGGGCGGCTCCTCTTCGGCATCGCGGAGTGTGAGCGCAGCAAACATTGCCTCGCCCTCTTGCGCAAGGGCGACATGGCGCAGTTCGGCCGGCTCATGAACGTGTCGCACGACGGCGACCGGGTCGCCATCCAGGACGGCGCGGCCTTCGTCGCACCCGCGGGCGATGCCTCGCTGCGCGCGCGCATCGAGGACCTCCAAAGCGAGGACCCCAGCCGCGTACTGGCGGGCCAGCTCTACATGCAGCCCGGCTGCTACGCGTGCAGCCTGCCTCAGATCGACCAGATGGTCGACATCGCGCTGGCCACGCCCGGCGTATTGGGCGCGCAGTTGTCGGGCGCGGGCCTTGGCGGCTGCATGATGGTGCTGGCGCGTGACGACGCCGCGGACGCGGTGATCGACCGAATGAACGAATTGTACTACGCCCCCAACAATCTTGAACCGGGCGCCTTGGCCTTTGCGCCCATCGCGGGGTGTTGCCCGCTGGTCCTCGATACCTGAAGCCGGGGCCGCCCGAAGGAGAGCAAGGAGGGAACGCAGAGATGAACACCAAGAGATGGGCGGCGGAGATCGTTGCGGGTTGGCTGTTGGCCTGGACGGCGCTGCTTGTGGGCTTGCCGTTTGGCACGGAGGCCCAGGCTGCCGATGCGCCGGGCGGGCATCCGGGGCTGGCCTGGGTGTTCTTCAATGACACCGCCATGAACCGACCCCATTCCGTCGGGGTCGATGCGCAGATCGACATGGATACGGGAACCGAGATCAACGATTTCGCCAAGGTGTGGGCAGGGGCCATTGCCGCGCCAATCCAGGGGCCGGTCACGTTCATGGCCGAGGCGGACAACGGCCTGCGGCTCTGGGTGGGCGGTAAGCTGGTCATAGACGGCTGGGCCGAGGACGGGGTCCGGCAGGGCGTTTACGCATTTGACGCGCCAGGGTGCGCCTACGGCCCTCTTGGGACGCGGACGCCCCTCCGCATCGAGTTCTTCCAACTGGGCGGCAGCGCCCACCTGCGGCTGTATTGGCGTTGGGACGGACATCCACAGGAATTGATTCCCGCGAGTTGCCTCTGGCATACCGACGAGGATGTGAAGTACACCAAGGAGCGAGCCAAGATGGTCCAAGGCACCGAGGCGACCCCGCTCGAGAACGCGAAGGCCCGCATCTATCTGCCCGGGCAAAAGCCGGACCTCGAAGCGCCGCTGCACCTGAAACGCGGGCCGCACCTGTTCATCGACGATCTGCTCATCGAGTCCAGCGAGAATGTGCGCCGCATCGTGAATGTTCCCAAGCGGGACCCGGCCGTGGCCAATCCCATCGTGACGGGCAAGGAGGACGGCTGCTTCCAGCCGTACATGACGATCATTCGCGATCCGCAAACCCGCGTGTTCCGGCTGTGGTACGGCTGCCAGGTCGAGGACCTCAACCCGGGCCAGTCGCACATCGGCTACATCGAGTCCGACGACGGCGTGCACTGGAAACGGCCGGCGAGACTGCTCGACGACCCCGGCCCTATTCAGTTCGGCGTCAGCGTCATTGACAGGGGCTCGGACTATCCCCATCCGGCCCAGCGTTTCTCTTACGGTTGGTGGAAGGACGGCGGGCTGCGGATCGCCGTGTCGCCGGACGGCCTTGCCTGGACGCCGCTGACGCCAGGCGTGGTGCTGCGTCATAACCACGATATCAACAGCATCTTCTTCGACCCGCTGCGAAACCGGTACGTGGCGACGATCTCGGTCTACAGGCCCGGCGGCGACTGGCCGGGCAACCGCCGGATTACGATGCAGAGCCACAGCACGGATCTGCTCGCGTGGGCGGACCCGCATTACGTCGTGCTCCCCGACAAGGCGGTCGACCAAGGCGAGACCCAGTTCTACGCCATGGAAGGCTATCTCTTCCGCGGCGACCTGACTATCGGCATGGTCAAGGTCCTGCGCGACGACCTCAAGGCCGACGATCCGCCCGATCCGCCGGAAGCCTACGGCGTCGGGTACACGACGCTGGCCTGGACCCGCGACGGCGAG
>Ga0272441_10013718_pt1 | contig 11617 bp, 5 predicted proteins | sample SSMProp6N_FD_193582 | JGI IMG/M metagenome (GOLD analysis project Ga0272441, IMG submission 193582) | Marine sediment archaeal communities from Little Sippewissett salt marsh, Falmouth, MA, United States - SSM-Prop-6N | ecosystem: Environmental > Aquatic > Marine > Wetlands > Sediment ... | reverse complement strand
GTTTCGCCGCACATGCCGGAAGATAGCTGGCTGATCCTGGAGCACGTGCTCTCGCCCGAGGAAGGGCGACAGAGCTACCGCGTACTGATGGACGCGGCCGGCAAGGCGCGCGTGACGCTGAGTTGAGAAAATCGTCATGACAACGATCCCAAAGTATCTCATGATTGCCCAGCAGTTGATGGGCGCGATTCGCGGCGGGGAACTGTCGGCGGGAGCCCGCGTGCCTTCGGAGAACGAGTTGATCGCCGAGCACGGCGTATCCAATACCACGGCACGCAAGGCGCTGAACTACCTCGATTCCCGCGGGTGGATTCAGCGCGAGCGCGGACGGGGCTCGTTCGTGAGCTCGCAGAACGTCCACCTGTCGCTTGACCGGATCCTGGACTTCACGACGAACGCCATCCGCTCGGGCGCCGTGCCTTCGACGCGCATACTCGACGTTCGCGTCGGGCACGAGACGCCGATCGTCCGCATGGCGGGGGGAACCTTCGCGATCGAGGGCGGCGTCTGCCGCGTCGAGCGGCTGTGCTTGGCAAACGACGTCCCGATCATGCTCGAGCGCCGCTATGTGAGCACGGCCGTCTGCCCGGGCATCGAACAGATGGACCTGTCGGGCAATCTTTATGAGCTGTACGAGCGTCATTTCGAGCTGACACTTGACTACGTACAGCAGGACTTGAGCGTCGTTGCCCTCGACAGCGGAAGGACTATGGGACTATTCCAGTTGGAAAAGCCCATTCCTGCCATTCGCGTGCAGGGAGCGACGCTGGCGGCCGATGGGAGGCTGGTTGAGTTGGAGGAGGCCTTCTACCGCAGCGACCGCCACCGCTTCAGCGTCATCGCGCGCCGGTGATACGGCACGCATGTATAGAGGTGAGACTGCCGGTTGAAGGCCGGGCAGTCGGGTGCCGGTTTGCGAGATCGTGTTACAATGGATGTAAGGGTCACGGAGGACGCAGACCCCAGACCATTCGGGAAATCCCCGGATAGAAGCAGCCGCAGGTCACGCGGAAAGAGAGGAAGTGCAACATGACAAAGGGGTATTGGCTGTTCTGTCATGCCTTCGCATTGACGCTGTCAGTTCTCTGTGTGCCGGCAGTCTATGGCGGCAACATCACCGTCAGCCGCACCACCACCAGTGTCGACGCCGCCGGCTCCGGTGTGGGACCGGGCGACACGATCTACCTCCAGGCAGGCACCCGTGACCAGTTGACCATCCGGAACATGGCGGGCTCGGCGAGCAACCCCATCACGGTCACCAACCTCAACGGGCAGGTGACCATCGACTCCACCAACGCCTACTACTGCCTTAAGGTCACGAATTCCCATCATTTCATTATCAAGGGCACGCCGAATCCCGGTGTGTATGATTACGGGTTGCGCTTCACCCGTAGCGGGGGCATGGGCATCCAGCTCACGGACAGGACGACCGACTTTGAACTGCGTGACATGGAGATGTTCAACACCGGTTTCGCCGGCGTGATGGCCAAGGACGACAACCAGACCGGCACGAGCTGGGCGATGGAGAACGTCTTCATCCATGACCTATACATTCACGACACGGGTGGCGAGGGGCTCTACATCGGCAGCTCGGCCTGGATGACCAAGGACCCGCATGAGCTGCATAACGTGCACATATATGACAACACGATCGTCAACGCCGGATGGGATGGAATACAGCTTGGCTGCGCGACGCAGAATTCCTCGATCCACGATAACGTGATCATCAATGCCGGCACCGAGAACGAGCAGTACCAGACAAGCGGCATCCAGCTCAACCCCGGCAGCGCCACGCACATCTACAACAACTACATCGAAGGCGGGCCGACCCAGGCGATCTTCCTGTACGGGCGCGGCGGGAATAAGGTCTACAACAACCTCCTGGTCCGCCCGGGAAGCTGCGGCATATACGTCGGTGACGACAACGACCTGATCGCCGGCACCGCCTACTATCTGATGAGCAACACCATCATCGAGCCCGGCCTGCACGGGTGCTGGTTCCGCAGCCGGGCAAGCCGCGGTAGCATCTTCCACAACAACATCGTGACCGATCCGGGCGGCAGCTACCTTAGCCGGTACTATGGCGATGTGCAGGTCAGCGAGTCGAACAACGTCTACTTGCCCAGCACGGCTACGGTCGGCTTCGTCAGCCCGGCCCTGGACAATTATCGCCTCCAGCCGACATCCATAGCAGTCGACGCAGGGCGTGACCTTTCCTCCTACGGTGTCATCGACGACCTGGAGCATAATCCCCGCCCAGAGGGCATCGCCTATGACGTGGGAGCCTACGAGCTGTTCAGCGGGAATTATCCCCCCAGCGTCAGCGCCGGCCCGGATGCCTCCACGCAGACCGGCTCGGTCGCCCTGGCGGGCGAGGCCACGGACGACGGCCTGCCTGACCCCCCGGGCGAGCTGGCGGTGTTCTGGTCGAAGGTCAGCGGGCCCGGCACGGTCGAGTTCGCCGACGCCGCGAGCCCGGCCACAACGGCTACGCTTTCGCAGCCCGGCAGCTATGTCCTGCGCCTAGCCGCGACCGACGGCGAGTACCTCCGGAGCGATGACGTGCAGATTACCTATGAAGCCGTTCCGCACCTGGAATACGACGTGGCGTACCTCGGCGGTGGCAAGTACGGCTGGACCTTCAGCGTCTACAGCCAGGACGGACTGATGCAGCCCTACACGGTCGAACTGGCGTTCCAGGGCATCGGCGGGACGATCCAGCAGGTCGCTTACAATGGCACTGCATCCGTCCACACCGAGTTGATGGCCGACGCGTTTGACGGCACGGGCGGGTATTCCAAGGCGCTGGATACCTGGGCCTGCTCGCCCTTCGGCGACAACCCGGTCGCCGGGACCAACCCGCTTACGAGCAGCCCGCTGACGGGCTTCTACGAGGCCGCCAATGCGTTTGCGATGTGCGCCTACACCGGGCCGGGCTCGGCGTACGGCGACGGCGTGCCGGTGGCGTACGTCGTCTGCGACGGTAAGGTGGGCTGGTTCGGCGCGATCACCCGCGACGGCGTGGAACGCCAGGTCATGGGCGTGACCGATGATCTGCCATCGCTTCCGGGCGATTACAACGGCGACGGCGAGGTCAGCGGCTCGGACTACGTGGTCTGGGCGGACACCTTCGGCAACGACGGCTCGCCGGGCAAGGAGGACCTCCGGGCCGACGGCAACGGCGACGGGGCCGTCACCGGGGCCGACTACGTGATTTGGGCGGATCACTTCGGTGAGTCCGCCAATCCGTTGACGGTCAGCCAGGCTACCGCTCCGGCGGTGCAGGAGCTCCCGGCCGCGGTGACCGGCGAGACGACGCCGAGCTCGCCTGCGGAGCGTCGTGCCGCGCGGCTCGAGGCCCGCCGTCAACTGCGTGCCCAACGACAGGAAGCCCGCCACCAAGGGCAGGCGGCCCGAGCCGGTGCGCGGCGGTAGGCGAGCCAGGAGCCTCTGGGCTGACGGCCACGGTGACGGGTCGGTCAGCGGGGCAGACAACGTCGTATGGGCTGAATATCTCGGTCAGCTTCGTGCATCCTTCGCAGAGAGTCCTGCCGCAGCGACAAGTCCAGCCCGGTCGTGCAGCCGTGCGTCGCGGATCATCGGAACGCGGCCGGTCTGCCAGTCGGCCAGGGCGAGCAGGGGGACGCGCACCTGGTCGTTCATGGGCGAAACGGTTAGCCGTCCGGCGGCGCGATCCAGCCGCACGCCGCCCAGTGCGTCGAAGCACCCGAAGATCGCCACGCCGCGCGGATACTGCATGAGGTTGTTCCCGCCGAAGGTTTCAAAGAACAGCCACGGGCCTTGCGTGTTGGTGAGCGTCTGGAAGTCCCAGTAGCCTGCGGCGAGGTTTCGCAGGTCCAGTCCGCGATAGAAGGCCGAGATGTCCCGCAGCATGTTCATGGAAATCCAACCGACGCGCGGCGGGCTGGACGTGCCGCCCTCGCCGATGGTGGATTCGTTGGCCGCGTGCACGTAGCTGCTGTGGCGGCAGCCGAACTTCTCCATGCAACGCTGCGTGGCGACAGCCAGGTCCGTGCGCAGGCGGCTCTCGTCGATGTCGACGGTCCGGCCGACCATATCCAGCAGCGCCAGCCCGTTGGCCGTGTAGATGTGGGCGGCGTCCCATCCGGGGATGCCGTCGCCCTCAAAGGTCTTGCCCGTCCACGGGTCCGTCACGCCGTGTGGTGAGGCGTCCAGCAGCGTCACGAAGTGATCGCCCGCCCAGCCCGTCTCATGGATGACGCGGGAAATGCGGCCCGCCTGCTCGCGGAATGCGTCGCAGTGCATGTCTCGCCCCGCCGCTGCGAGCATCTCCGCGCCGACGTCGAGGGCCGCCATCGCCTTGACGGCCAGGTACACCTGCTCGCGGCCGAACTGCACCGCCGGCGAGGCGTCGTCGATGGTGTTGGCCATGCCAGTGTCCGGCACGCCATTGCCGGTGGTATCGCAGGCGGCGACGAAACGCAGGGCCTTCTCGATGATCTCGGCGTGACGCTCGACGCGCGAGAAGTCGCCGCTACGCCGCCAGTAGGCGTAGCTCATCAGGACGTAGTTGGTGTTTTCCTCCACGGGCATCGCGTGGTTGTACATCGTGCCGCTGCAGTCGGTGATCCGGCCGATGTCGTGCGTGAACATCACCAGTTCCTGGCCTGCCTCCCCGAGCACAGCGCTACCGTCGGTGACGAACCGCGGCCAGGCGTCCAGCTCATAGCCCAGCAGTTCCGGCCAGACGGCCAGGTACAGCGGCGTCTGCGTGTATTCCACGTCCACGGTGGAGTGGTAGTAGCAGAAGCCCTCCCAGACGGTGAAGAGGTCCCGCCCGTCGGCCAGTGTCCACCAGGTGTTTACCAGCCAGGAGTGAAGCGTTTGGGCGAGGAGGTGGTGCCTGGCCGCCGAACAGTTGGCGGCAGCGAAGATGCCGTCCACGCGCCTGGAGTTGTCAGCCAGTGCATCCGGGTTGGCGCGGGCCCAAGCGACCACGTCGTCCAGGCTCTCGAATCGCTCGGTGTACTTGAAAGGCGCGGGCCGGCCCTCGACGTCGAGTGCCGGGCCGGAAAACGTGCACCAGGATGCGCGGATGGTGCCGTCTTTCAGTCCGCCGCCCGTGTCGAACGGCAAGACGATCTCATCCTCGCGGGCCTGCCCACTGTGGATGACCAACGCATCGGCCTGCCGGATAGGCGTCTTGGGCGGCGTGCTCTCGTCGCGGGTCGTGGCTCGTTTCGCGTCGAAGGTCCAGCGGATCTCCTCTGTGGCGCCTGCGGCCCGGCGGAAGTCCCCCCCGGCGATTCGCAGGAAGACCTCGCCGCTCCATTGCCGCTTGGCGGCAGCGTGCCAGCGGAAGTCCGATGGAAGACGCGAGACACGCAGCTCCATGCCCAGCACCGGCGTAGTAGAGAAGGCTCCGTCGCGCGGCCGGAAGGGCGTGCGAACGGTGAACTCCAACTTCAGCCGCGTTTCACCATCGATGCCGGTAAACTTCATCGAGGTAGGCGTCATGTCCTGGTCGCAGAACTGGAATCGTTCGCCGGCGCTCGACAGCGGCAATGTAAGCGTGCGGCCGTCCACGCGGAGGCCGGCGACAAGCTCGATGGGATGACCCGGATGGAGCCCGCAGCGCACGGCCCAGGCCCGGCCGTGACAGGGATCGACGAATAGTCCGTGGCGGCTGCCAAGGACGGCGACGGCATCGGACATCAACTGCATGGCGTTCTCCTGTGTGGCGTGTCAGGACAGACTTCCGCGCCGATGCGATGCGGCTTTCGGCGAGATCACTGTCCGCGCATTTGGCGCTCTTGGCGGAACTGCGACGGGGTCGTGTGCATCTCCACGCGGAAGGCGGCGTTGAACCGGATGCGGCTGGCATAGCCGCAGGCCCGGCAGATATGTCCGATCTGCATGTCCGTCTCGATAAGCAGGTCGCAGGCGCGGGCGATCTTGGCCCGGCGAATCTCCTCGAAGATGGTTCGCCCCAATTCGCGGCGAAACGCCCGCTCGAGCATGCGACGATTGACCGGAATCGCGTCGAGGATGTCGGTTACCTGCAGGGGCAGATCGGTCCGATCGCGGATGAACTGCACCGCCCTGGCCACGGTCGGCGAGCCAATTGAGCGGATGTCGGTGGATTCTCGTTCCACGACGCGGACGGGCGGCACGAGAATGGGCTTGCGGGGCGGTTTGGCGCCCGCCATCAGGCGGTGCAAGAGCTCGGCCGCCCGGTAGCCCACACGCTCTGCTCCGGGTTCGACGCTTGTCAGGCGAGGCAGGACCAGTTCGCAGATGAACGGCCAGTTGCCTTCGCCGATGACGGCGACCTCTTCGGGAACGTTGATGCCGTTCTCCATGCAGCAGTTGATGATCTCGCGGGCCAGCCCGTCGTGTGTCGCAAACACGCCGATGGGCTTGGGCAGCTTTGTGAGCTGCTTGAGCAGGTCCTTGATGTTCGAGCCCGCGTACCAGTGGTGCGGGTTGCCCGGTCTGACCAGCACCCGTTCGACAGGATAGCCGGCCTGGCGGATCGTATCGGTGAACTGCGTGATGCGCGCATCCCATCGGGAGATGTCCGCGCGGAAAGCGATCGCGAATTGACGAAGTCGCTTGGAGAGCAGGTGCTCCGCGGCCATGGCTCCGACCCCGGCGTCGTCGACGACCACGGACGGGGTCACGAGCTCTCGCAGGCTTCCGACGTTCACGAACGGAATCCGCCGTCTGCGACAGGCGCGGATCCATCCCAAGCCGCCGACGCCGATGGCGCCGTCGCCGCGCCAGCGACTGACCTCGCTGTGGGGGAGATAGGGCATGGCCTTCTCTTCGTGGAACTGCCAGTCCTTGTGCTGCTGGCTGTAGCGAAACGCGCCTTCCATGACCTGCCGCCCGAAAGGCAGGCCGGGATCGACGATGATCGCCACGCGCTTCTGACGCCGTACAGTCATTGGAGGCCTCCGGAGTCCATGTCGGGATGTGTTACACATAACACGCAAGATGCGGCTAGTCAAGAACGCAAGTTCCATCTATCATGAGTTTCAGAAACACGCAGTTCAGTCGTGAGTCATCCGACAGAACCTGAAATGACCAGCACGCCGACTCCTGCCGGATGAGCCTCCGGCGCTTCGGCCTCGCGAGGGATTGTGAGTCGCAAAACGACTCTGTCTTCATCCCTGCCGTTGTACGGCAAGGCACGTCGCGAGTCGCGAAACGTGATCGTGCTGAATGGTTCCGTGCGTTTTTGCATAAGGAGACGAGGGAGATGAAACACACACTGATGGCGATTGCCGTGTTGGGTCTGGCCGTTGCGGCCCAAGCTGAGATGATCCTTCCCATTGCGGATGTGGTCAAGGTGACGGGGACGAACTGGACGATCGACGCGGGCTTCGACGCCCAGGCGGACGTCGCCTGGGACGACGTGGCCAAGCTGCCGAGCGGCGGGGTGGACGGGAACAGTGTCGGCACCTACGGCGGCGGGATTGGTGGCTGGCACTATGGCGTTATCGATTTCGGGGATGACTACAGCCTGATTGAAATCACGCGCACCTTCACGCTCTACAACAGCTGGAACCCCGTCACGCCCACTGCGGTCGCGGAAATGTGGTGGACGGACGCGACGCCGGACTATTTCTACGACCCGGGCGCCGACGTCAACCGTGGCACTCATCAGGAGACTGAACTGGCGCTGAACGCGGCGCCGGCGAGTTTCCCTTGCCGCAACGGCGCCTGGCACGAGGACTTCGCGGACACGGCATCGCCGGTCACGCCGGAGTATCGCTACCTGGTGCTCAAGCTTGGGGATGGCGGGGCGGCGGGCAACGAGGAGTACCTGTTCGTCGGTAACATCGTGCCCGAGCCGGTGACGCTGGCGCTGCTGGGTATCGGCGGGCTGGCGGCAGGGCTGCGCCGCAGACGGTAGCCGAATCGCGACTCCCGCACATTTCTGAACAGGCTGTCGGCGGGCGGCTCCCTCGCGGGTCGCCCGCCGTCTTTTCGTCCCGGCGGGGTGGAGGGTGGTCCGACCGCGCCGACGATGTCGGGATGTTATATATCGATATCGCAATATGCGACTAGTGGTCGCGTCTCTCATCGGAGAGACTCAGTGGGTCGTTCGCGGTGGTCGCGGCCACGAAGGTGTTCAATTCTGTGACCCACAATCGGCCTCACGGCTGGGGGAGCCGGGGCATGCAAGGAAGGAGTCGCCCATGGTCTGATCGTCGCCCTCAGCAGTCAACGTTCGATGATGCGCTACATATCACCCTATTGCAAAGGAGACACACATGAGGCCGCAAGCACTCTTAACGTTGCTGGCCGTGACGCTGCTGGCCCCGGCGGCAGCGAGGGGAGAGGAGATTCTCACGCCGGACGGCTGCGGAACCGCCACGGGTTCGGCGTATTCCGCCGGGACGGGGGCCTTCGACGAGCAGCCGACCTGGGATTCGCAAAACTGCGAGCCGTCCGGCGACGCTGCAGATCCATATTCCGGTACGGAGACGCAGTGGGCCAATCGGTTCTGGTACATTGACTTTGGCCCGGACTGGGCGGACCTGCGAATCACCCGCGCGTGGACGCGGTACCGGCCTTACAGCGCGGGGACCTACGCAGGCTTCGGCGAGTTGTGGTGGGATGACGACATCGACTGCACCAACGACGGTACGACCGAGCCGACGCTTAACTTCGGAACGGCCACGGTCCCCTACAGCAACCAACAGATGTGGCTCGAAGACGCCGATTCCAGCGCCTCGCCGATCACGCCGGCAGGGCGGTATCTGGTGATCGCCACGGGTTCCTCGCCGTGCAACCGCGCCAACGAGTTCTGCTTAGTCGGCTACGTGTACACGAACGTCGCGCCGACGGTCGACGCCGGTAGCGACGCGATGGTATCGCTGGCGGGCGGCGCGTCGCTGGACGGAACGGTCAGCGACGACGGCCAGCCCGACCCGCCGGCCGCTATGACGACGATCTGGACGAAGGAGTCCGGGCCGGGCTCCGTCACGTTCGCCGATGACGAGGCCGTGGACACGACGGCAAACTTCTCGACCTCGGGCGTCTACGTGCTGCGCCTGACGGCCGACGACGGCGACCTTTCGGACTACGATGAGGTCACCCTCACCGTCAACGCCGCGCCGAGCGTGGACGCCGGCGACGATGACGAGATCACGCTGCCCACGGATTCGGTGGTGCTGGACGGATACGTCAGCGACGACGACCTTCCCGACCCGCCGGCCTCGGTGACGACGGTGTGGACCAAGCAGTCCGGTCCGGGCACGGTGACCTTCGACGACGACAGCGCGCTGGACGCCGAGGCGAGTTTCTCCGCCGCCGGCGTGTACGTCCTCCGCCTGACGGGCGACGACGACGACCTGGAGGCGTACGACGAGGTCACGATCACCGTCAATCCCGAGCCGGCGACGCCGGGCATGTTGAGTGTCACCGGGGGCAATGCTTCCGGCAGCGCATATTTCCCGCTCGACTTTGCATTCGACGCCCAGCCCGAGTGGGACGAAGAGAACGAAATGCCTGGCGCCACGGATGGTGGAAGCACGGTTCCGGCCTATCACAATCGGTACGGATACATCGATTTCGGTGAGAACTGGCAGTTCGTGCGCATCACCCAGACGTGGACCAAGTACCGGCCGCTGACCCTGGGCAACCAGGCGGGCTTCGGCGAGATGTGGTGGGACAATGACATCGACAAGGTCAACGATGAGGGATACGACGAACTGACGCTGCAGTTCAATAGTGCCCAAAGTGAGTCGTACGTGGGGGATGACTGGCTGCTGGATGTGGACGCCTCGGCCTCGCCGGTCGCGCCGGCGGAACGCTACCTGCTGTGCGGCTCGGGCGACTACATGACGAACCGGGCGCTGGAGTTTGCCCTGGTTGGCTACATGTTCCAGCCGACGAAGGGAATCATCACTCCGACGGGTGCAGGCGGTATCTCGACGTACCCGCTCGAGGACGCCTTCGACGCCCAGCCCACCTGGGATTCCCAGAACGAAGAGCCCACCGGAGGCACCGGCGGGTATGCGGTTCCGGCCGACGCCGCGCGGTATGGCTACATCGATTTCGGCCCGGACTATCGCAAAGTCCGCATCACCGGGACCTGGACGCAGTACGCCCAGTACACCACGGGCGATCAGCACGGCTATGCCGAGGTATGGTGGGACGACGACACGGACAACTGGAACGACGGCATCGAAGAGACGACGTTGCAGTTCAACACCGCCCAGGGCCTTTCCACCGGAGCGAGCGAGCCGTGGATGCAGGACGTGGACCTGCCGGACACCGAACCGCTTGTTCCAGAGGCGCGGTATCTGATCGTCAAGACCCAGTCAAGCTTCACTGCCAACGCCAAGGAGTTTGCCTTCGTCGGCTGGATTTCGGACGTCGCCGCTCCCTCGCCGCCTCCGCCGCCCGCGGCGCCGCTGCTGACGCTCGACCAGCCGCAGGTGTTCGACTACAGCCAGCTCACGCTGGTGGACGAAGTAGACTGCGGCGACCCGAACGAGACTCATACACTGTACGAGTCCACCGCGGGAGTCAGCGAGATCCAGACGATCCTCGGCGAAGACTGCCGCATGATCCCGAACGTCGGCGACGAGCCGAAGTACTTCGCCTACAAGATCGGCGTCGATTGCGACCTGGAAGCCGGCGAGGGCTACGTGCTGGTGGTGGAATACCCTGAGGATCGCTCGCGGAACTACATCGTCTGCAATTACGGCTGCGAGACGCTGCGCGGGTTCAACACGGGCTACTGCGTGGGCGATGCCATGTGGGCGCCCTACGTGGCGAGCAACTCAGAGTCGATCTCCTACGGCTTCACCGGCGAGTACAACCAGTGGCAGCAGTTGTTCTTCTTGCACGACCGCACGCCGGACATCGTGCGAGTGATCCGCGAGGAAGGAGACCGTCCCAACGAACCGGAAGACGGGTTCTATGTGATCATCGCCCAGTTCAGGGCGGTGGACTGTCCGATGTCTGCCGGGGCGGCCGTGAAACGCATCGCGCTGTACGAGGCGCCTTCCCAGGAGACTTACGCCCAGACGCTTCCCGACCTGCCTGAGGGCCTGCCGAAACGACACCTCTTCTGGCGCGAGGAAATGTCCGACGGCGTGATCAAGGGCGATCAGATTCCTTGGGGCCTGATCGATTGGATGGATTTCTACCGCAACAAGGCCAAACTCTACAAGTTTTTGGGCATGAACACCTTCTGCAAGGACCTGCTGGAGTTCGGGCATTGCCAGGACTGGGACGGCGCCAAGTACGCCGGCTGGTACACCGCCAGCAACTACCCGATGCGCTGGGAGCAGATCCTCGTGATGCTCGCCAACGAAGGCTACGGGCTGGACGTGCTGCCATACTATGAGTACGCCGGCTCCAGCAGCACCGGCGTCAATGGGATCGGCCGATTCGAGCGGGCCGAGCCGCTGTCCGGCAATGAGTACTACACGCATATCTGGTGGTCCGAGATCATGAACATCGACGTGTCCGACCCGGACGCGATGACCGATTCCCTGAGACTGCTGGAAGTGACGACCAAGGACCTTGCCGCCGGCAATCGCCCGGTGCCCAAGGAGTATGCCGGCGAGGCGCTACCCAGATGGAGCGCGGGCGAGTGGGGCTATATCGA
>Ga0272441_10013717_pt1 | contig 11617 bp, 9 predicted proteins | sample SSMProp6N_FD_193582 | JGI IMG/M metagenome (GOLD analysis project Ga0272441, IMG submission 193582) | Marine sediment archaeal communities from Little Sippewissett salt marsh, Falmouth, MA, United States - SSM-Prop-6N | ecosystem: Environmental > Aquatic > Marine > Wetlands > Sediment ... | reverse complement strand
AATCAATTACTTCAAGTGAAATTTTGGTTATAGATGACGGTTCTACAGATAAAACCGCAGAAATAGTCAAAAGTCTTAACATTCGAGTTCTTTCTCATTTAGCTAATAGGGGTAAAGGTGAGGCATTGAAGAGCGGTTTCGCCGAAGCAATACGTAGCGGAATTGATGCAGTTATCACATTAGATGCTGATGGTCAACACGATCCTTCTTACATACCTGATCTTATTCAGGCGGTTCAAAAAAAATCTTATGATATCATCATTGGTTCCAGAATGAAAGATCTTAAGAAAATGCCATTTCACAGAAGGTTGAGTAATCTAATTACTTCATGGCTTATCTCACTTAGAATTGGTCAGAGAGTGGAAGATAGTCAGAGTGGTTTTCGAATTATAAAAATTAATGTATTAAAAAATATATTTTTGAAAACACATCACTTTGAGACTGAATCGGAAATCCTGATCAGGAGCGGTTTAAAAGGATTTAAAATTGGTCATATTCCGATTCATGCAATATACGCTGGTGAATCAACATCGATAAAAGTAATAACCGATACACTCCGTTTCATCAAATTGTACATATCCAGTTTAACATGGTAACAATAAATGGATGAATTTGCATTAAAGCGTGAAAAGATGGTCAAGGATCAATTGATTGGCAGGGGTATTAAAGACAACAAAGTTATCAATGCTATGAAAAAGATCCAGAGACATCTGTTTGTTGCGGAAAAATACAAAGAAAAAGCATATGATGATTCTCCTGTTTTGATAGAGTGTTCACAAACAATCTCTCAACCCTACATGGTTGCATTAATGACCGAGTTATTAGGCTTGTCCGGTGATGAAATTGTATTGGAAATAGGTACTGGTACTGGTTATCAGACTGCGATACTGGCTGAATTATCTTCATATGTATATTCACTGGAAAGACATCCTTTATTAGCTGAAAACGCGAGAATATTATTAGAGGAATTAGGATATACTAATATAGAAATCGAGTTGGCCAATGGCTCACTGGGATTAATGGACAAAGCACCTTTTGATGCGATACTCGTTTCCGCGGGAGCACCGACAGTGCCGAATGAATTAGTTACACAACTAAAAGATTATGGTAAAATGGTAATTCCGGTTGGAGACGAGCATCAACAAAAGCTTATGCTCATCTCAAAACGCGGTGATTCATACATTGATAAGTCAATCTGTGGATGTGTATTTGTACCGCTTATAGGAAAAAGAGGCTGGAGTAAGTAGACTGCAAAACCTTGACGTGCATACTTAGGAGATACAACTTATTATGGGGAACTTGAAACGAGACTTGATGATTATTCTTAAGGGTGGAATGATCGGAGTTGCCAATATAATTCCCGGAGTTTCTGGTGGTACAATTGCTGTTGTACTTGGAATTTATGAAAAATTAATCGAGTCCATCAGCAATTTCTTGACAAATAAAGAAAAGCGATCTGAATATATTGCATTTTTGGCAAAGATCGCTATTGGTGCCTTGACAATTATTTTTATTTCCGCAAAATTAATGAAGTTTTTGCTGGAAAATTATAATATATTTACTAATTTGGCTTTTGTGGGATTGATAGCCGGTTCAATTCCGTCTATTTATAAGAGCAATGATGATATGAAAATAAATGCTGCCTCGGTTGTGACATTCATAGTTGGAGCAGCAATTATTCTGATATTTGAGTTAGCCTTTCCTCAAATGGAAAAAAAAGAAGGCGTTCATGTAGCATTTACTCTAACAACTGATTCCGCACTCATGTTGGCTATTGCTGGTTTCTTTTCGGGTGGATCGATGATTGTGCCGGGAATAAGTGGATCTTTTATTATGTTGCTACTCGGCCAATATTATATTGTCACATCATGCGTCGCAGACAGGGAAATAGCTCCTCTTTTAGTGGTTGCCGTCGGTATTGTGCTTGGAATCATTGTATTTGCAAAACTTATAAACTATTTTTTAAAATATTATTCGAAGGAAACGTTCTATTTTATCCTGGGACTGGTGATCGCTTCTTTATTTTCAATCTATCCAGGTCTCCCTGACAGTTTAAATGGCACTATTATAGCAATATTGATTACAGTATTCTTTTTTGTCATATCCTATATCATAGGAGAACGAAGTAATTCGAACAAAAAAAAATCTAAAGATCGGGGCGTAGCGCAGCCCGGTTAGCGCGCCTGCTTCGGGAGCAGGAAGTCGGAGGTTCAAATCCTCTCGCCCCGACCATATGTATTGATAACACTTATTAATTTTTCTCACTATATGTGTGATTCTTCGAAACATTTCCTGGTGTCTCTTCCTTGCAAAATTAACATTTATACCATTGTACCCTTAATTGATAATTATCTGTTTTGTCTTAATGCTTTATATGACGTTATAAGTATGGAGGATTTATAGCATGAATAATGCAATATTTAATGTACCACTTCCTAAAAACGAAATTGTTTTGAATTATGCTGCTCAAAGCAATGAAAAAAAACAATTAAAGGAAAAACTGAGCGAATTAAAGAATAAAAACATTGAAATACCTGCTTATATTGGTGATACAGAAGTTAAAACTGGTAACATGGGAGAATGCCGTTGCCCTCATGATCACAAACAATTATTAGCAACCTACCATCAGGTCGGTGAAAATGAAATTAATATGGCAATTGAAGCTGCGATGAAAGCGAGAAAAGCCTGGGCTGCAATGCCCTGGGAAGCCAGAGCAGCTATTTTCCTGAAGGCTGCAGACCTTTTGGCTACAAAATATAGACAAATTTTAAATGCTGCTACGATGCTATCTCAGAGTAAGACTGCATATGAAGCGGAAATAGACTCAGCATGTGAATTGATCGATTTTTGGAGATTCAATACGTACTATATGCAACAAATCTACTCCCAGCAGCCTCAATCTTCATTTGGATGCTGGAATGCTGTTGTGCAGCGACCCCTGGAAGGATTTATCTTTGCTGTCACTCCATTTAACTTTACCTCCATTGCCGGGAATTTACCCACATCACCTGCCCTGATGGGAAATGTTGTCTTATGGAAGCCAGCATCTTCAGCAGTGTATAACTCACACTTTATAATGCAATTACTTAAAGAAGCCGGCTTGCCAGATGGTGTTATTAATTTAATCCCGGGTCGCGGTAGTACGATCGGTAATTTAGTATTGACAAATCCTCATCTCGCTGGTATTCATTTCACTGGCTCTACAGCTGTATTCCAGGGTATGTGGAAAACGGTTGGCGAGAATATTGCAAATTATTATACCTATCCCCGTATCGTTGGTGAAACAGGGGGGAAGGATTTTGTGTTTGTTCATTCGTCAGCCAATGTGGACCAATTGAAGACAGGGCTTATACGGGGAGCGTTTGGGTATCAGGGACAAAAATGTTCGGCCGCTTCCAGAGCCTACATCCCGGAAAGTGTTTGGTCTAAGATAAAAGATGATCTAATTGATGAAATCAAGAAAATAAAGGTTGGCGATCCTGAAGATTTTCGAAATTTTATGTGTGCAGTCATAGATCGTTCCTCGTTCAACACTATAAAGGATTATATTGACTATGCCAGAGATTCCGAAGATGCTGAAATTGTTGTCGGTGGCACTTATGACGATTCTAAAGGTTATTTTGTGCAACCCACCATCATTAGAACATCGAATCCCCACTTCAAGCTGATGGAGGAAGAAATATTTGGTCCTGTGTTAACTGTTTACATTTATCCTGATTCTGATTACGCCAGGACTCTTGAACTATGCGATAACACATCTCCCTATGGATTGACCGGTGCAATATTTGCTAATGACAGATCAGCGATTGTACTGGCAACAGAAATTTTAGATCATGCTGCAGGTAACTTCTATATCAATGATAAACCGACAGGTGCGGTTGTGGGACAACAGCCTTTCGGCGGATCAAGAGCTTCCGGAACAAATGATAAGGCTGGAAGTATGATTAACTTGCAACGCTGGATTTCTCCTCGAACGATTAAAGAAAATTTCATTCCACCTGCAGAGTACAAACTACCACATATGGATGAAAAGTAATTGTATTCATTTACAATAAGGAGGTGTTCTATGAAAGTTTTAAGAACAATTTTGATCATTATTCTGGCTTTAATAGTATTGTTTTTAATCGTTGCTCTATTTTTGCCATCCTCTTTCAGTGTAGAAAGATCGATAGAAATAAACAAACCCGTGGATTTTGTTTATAATACAGTTCTTGATTTTGAAAAAAGAACACAGTGGGATCCATGGGTTGAGAAAGATGCTGATGCAACAACATCATTCGAATTAGGCGACTCTACCGGAGTTGGGAATACCTGGGCCTGGCAAGGAGAGATCGTTGGTTCCGGAAATCTTACTGTAGATAAAGTGATTCCTAACGAAAAAATTCATTCGAAACTCGTATTTATAAGTCCGCAACAAATGGAAAGTGATGTGATCTGGAAATTCGCACCCGTTGAAAATGGTACAAAAGTAACCTGGGGATTAGCAGGAGAAGTAGATTATCCTGTGGGGCGTTTTTTTGGTATGATGATGGATGGCTATATCGGGCCGGATTATGAACAAGGATTACAATCACTTAAGCAATTATGCGAAAATGCGGAATAATAAATCAATCCTTGTATATGATCGATTTAAAGTGCGACTATATGTCGCACTTTTTTATATGAACTATGGTAGAGTTCGTATCTGAAGGTCCTTTGCTAATAATTGGTCTGTTACAATACCAGCTTCGTTGAATAAATTTTGAGCCAGCTTGAAATTATCCGGATATTCGCTACCTACGACAATTCTCTCTATACCCGCGTTCACAATCATCTTTGCGCAAATTATGCAGGGACTGTGCGTACAATAAAGTGTTGATTTGTATATGCTGACACCATGTACGCCAGCCTGGATGATGGCATTCTGTTCCGCATGAATGGCTCTGCATATTTCATGGCGCTCACCCGACTTTATGTTCAATTGATCCCTTAAACAACCAAGCTCTAAACAATCTTGCGTTCCCTTGGCTGCACCGTTGTAACCTGTAGTCAATACATGCCTGTCTTTAACTAATATGGCGCCGACATGGTGTCGCAGGCAGGTTGATCGTTCGGCGACCAGGTATGCCATCTTTAAAAAATACTCATCCCAACTCGGTCTCATTTTATACCCATTCCATTAAAATATCATCCACTTGTCGATATATATCTTCAATTCTGCCATCATTGTAGAGTAGATGGTCAGCCTGTTCCATACACATATGAATGTTTTGAGCTGTTTTGGTGTTGCTCATTTCTTTGTTCTCAGCAACAATGAATGATTCCAAATCTGTTGCGCTCTCAATTCTTCCCCTCTTGAGCGCCCTTCGGTATCTTTGTTCGATTGGAGCATCGACGGCGATCAATATAAACTCTGGTAGCTGCCTGAGTGAATAGACTTCAAATGTGTTTCGGATACTATCAATAACTGATTTCTCACTTTTTAGATTGGCTATAATACGATCCGCAAGCACCGACGGACCATATTTTTCCCTGAGTTCATTCCCAACTAATCGCATATTATTGCGACTATGCTCCATGCCCCGCTCGTCTAATTCAGCGCGGATTACATCAGAGAGAGAATTGTAGTTAAAGCCTTTAGCTATTAAATAGTTTACAATTGTCGTTTTTCCGGAAGCATTCGTTCCTGTAAATCCTATAATCATATCAAAACTTAAGAAAAAAAATATTTTAATACAAGAAAAAAATGATCGTGTTAATTTGCACAGCAATAATGTTTTGTAAAATATAACTAACCCGATATTTAACTATTGAACATTTAAAAAATAAGTCTGAAACATCCGTATTTAAAGAACTGCAATATCCTGTAAATTTCTTATCTCTAAAGAATTTATCCAATAAATATGTGCACAAAATTTCATTAATACTGTTTAACTTTGTTCTCTATAAAATTTCTAAATCTATTTTAAATCGCATTTCAATGAATAAAATATGTAATTTTACTTGAAAATTAATCTTTAATTATTTAAATTACATTTGTCATTTATTATATCTTTACCCACTGTATCGCTCAATAGTGCCGCCTGTTGGCTGAAAATCAGCTTATTATTTATTTCTATTACTAAATCCTGTTTGTTAGAACATATTCCTCTTCTTTTCCAACGACTAATTCCCGAATCTATTAATGATTTACACGTACTGAATTGAATTGCTGAACAACTTCGTATCAACTTGATGGTTAGTTTCAACTCAAAAAGATATTCAAAGATAAGAATCTTTAATCGATTAAATATTTGTTTAATTTTCATGTAGTTTTCTCGTGTCTAATTCCTTACGAAAATATATCTCAGAGAACACATATGTTTAAAATCATAATTATGTTAATATCCATTCAATTCCTGGGGAGTATCGTCGCAAATTCACATCCTGTAGATTTATCTTTTGATCATATAACTATTGAAGATGGTTTACCGTCAAATGTGATATATCATATACTTCAGGATCAAAAGGGCTTTATGTGGTTTGCCACTAATGATGGCTTGTGCCGATTTGATGGTTGCTCAATAAAGGAATACAAATATAATGCAATGGATCCAACTAGCATTTCCTCCAATTGGTGTTCTGAAATATTCGAAGATCGGGCGGGTAATTTGTGGATTGGAACGGCTTATGGTGGACTTAACATATATGATCCTGCTACCGAAACCTTCACAAGATTAATGCACCAACCCAATAATGATAGTAGTATTAATTATAATGTAGTCTTTGGTATCTGTGAGGATGATTCCGGGACATTTTGGCTCGGTACATGGAATGGATTGGATAAACTGAAAATAAAAAAAAATTCGCTAACGCACGCGGAAACGTTTGAGATCGTTCATTTTCAAAATGATACAAATAATATAAATAGTCTTAGCGATAATCGAATCTGGCATCTTTGTCTTGATGATAATCATAGTCTTTGGATAAGTACTCATGAAAATGGTCTGGATCATTTTGATATCGAAAGTGAGACATTTAAAAATTATCAGTATGATCCACATGATCAGAATAGTATCAGCGATAATCATGTCCGTTATGTATATCAGGATCCACTTGGAAATGGTGATATATTGTGGATTGCTACCTTGAACGGTCTTAATCGTTTTAACAAGAGAACAGAAAAATTTACCAGATTTTATCACGAACCCAACAATTCAAATAGCCTCAGCAGCAATGTGATTCTACATATATTTAGAGACAGTATGGATAGATTATGGATTGGGACAAAAAAAGGATTGAATATGCTGGATGAGGACAATAAAAAGTTATATAAGTATCAGCATGATCCACTGAATAGAAAGAGTCTAAATAATGACTGGGTTTTTTCTATGTGCGAAGATAGAAATGGAAACCTCTGGTTCGGTACGATAGAAGGTGGAGTGAATAAAACTTCAATCCATGAAAAAAATTTTGAAGTTTTTGATGGTGTCTCAAATAAATCTAAGTACCCACAATTTCGTGATATATTTTCCATATATGAGGATGGGGATGGAATTATATGGTTAGGGACCGCAAAAGGTTTGTATCGCTTTAACAGAGAATCCATGGAAATAAAACACTTTAAACATGATCCAGAGGATCAAAATTCATTGAGCTATCTGGAAGTCTATGCAATTTATCAGGATACCTACTATGATGACAAAACTTTATGGGTGGCGTGCTATGGGGGAGGACTGGATAGATTGACTTTCAAAAAAAAAATGAATACTGGTGAAGAGTCTGTTTATTTTGATCACTTCAAGCCGATTTTTAATGATACTACCAGCATTAGCAGTATTTGGGTTGATAAAATCTATAAGGATAGATCTGGAAAACTTTGGATTTCAACGCGAGAAGGATTAAATCAATTTATATATGATAAGGAGATTTTCAAGCACTATTTCCATGATCCAGGAAATCCCAATAGCATCAGTCATGATAGAACCACTGTCATTTATCAATCACCTTTTGATGAGGCGAATATTTTATGGATTGGAACTGAAGGTGGATTAAATAAATTGAATACTGATAAAAATGTGTTTTATCATTACAAACATGATCCTCATGACCCGTATAGTTTGAATCATGACTTTATCTGGTCTCTATGTGCGGATAATAAAAGTCATGGAACTATATTATGGGTTGGTACCTTTAGTGGCGGTCTAAATAAATTGGATATTGAAAATGGAAGATTTGAACATTTCACTGAGGATGATGGGATAAGCAATAATTCTATCTGCAGCATAGTTATGGATAATTATGGCTACTTGTGGATAAGTACGAGAAAAGGGCTTTCAAAGTTCACGCCTCAAACTGAAACATTTAAAAATTACACTAACGAGGATGGTATATTAGAAGGAATTACCTATCCCGGATCCTTTTTTGAAAGCAAACGGGGAGAAGTTTTTATAGGTTGTGGAAGAGGTTTCATTGCATTTTATCCGGATAGTATAATACATAATATGCAACCACCTAAAATTGTGATTACTGATTTCAAGGTTTTCAATAAATCGGTTAAGTTACCCAAATCAATTGTGATGCTGGATAAAATAGAATTGTCTCATGAACAGAATTTTTTCTCCTTTGAATTCTCTGCCCTGGATTATACAAATCCTGAAATGAATCAATATGCATATAAATTAACAGGAATTCAAAAGGAATGGGTGTATAGCGGTAGCCGAAGATATGCAAACTATACAAATATAAATCCTGGCAAGTATACTTTTCAAGTCATAGGAGCAAATTATGAGGGCGCCTGGTCCGATAGCGGAGCCTCAATAAAAATAAGCGTTATGCCGCCATATTGGATGACCAGTTGGTTCAAAATGTTGCTTGCATTTATTTTCGTGACAGGAATAATTGCATTATATAAGATAAGAGTATCAATTTTGAAACGAGAAAAACATATTCAACAAGCTTTTTCACGCAGGTTAATAGAGGAAATAGAGAAGGGAAGAAAACGGATTGCAGGAGAACTACATGATAGTCTGGGACAAAATTTGTTATTTATAAAAAATGAAATGCAACAAATAATAGGTAAATTATCAAATACAAATAGAGCAAAAGATGACTTAATGAATGTATCTTCTTTAGTTTCAGAATCAATAAATGAAATACGAGAGATATCAACAAATCTTCATCCTCATCAATTGGATCGATTGGGACTTAAAAATGCAATTGAATCAATGGCGCGTAAATTTATGCACTCTATCAGGATAAAAATTTTAACAGATATTGACGATTTGGGAAAGTTTGCATACGAGACTACTGAAATCCATATATTCAGAATAGTACAAGAGGCATTAACAAATATTATAAAGCATGCTAATGCTACAGAAGTGACGATTACAATAAAGAAAAAAATAAAATATTCTTATATTTCAGTCAAAGATAATGGTGTCGGTTTTAATTATACTAAAGATCAGACTGAAAATTCAATTGCAAAAGGATTTGGCCTGACTGGTATTGCGGAAAGAGTAAAAATATTAAATGGAAAACTGATAATAAAATCATCGGAAAATAGTGGAACCGATATACAGGTAATAATCCCGCTTAAATAAAAGATAACTGAGTATTGTTCATAATAATTTCTAATGATTTTCTATAGGAGTAGTTATGTCAGAAAAAATTAAATTATTAATAGCTGATGATCATCCAATTTTTCGTGCCGGAATAGTAAAAATATTGGAAGAAGATCAGAGTTTTACAGTCGTTGGACAATTTGGTGACGGAGGTACTGCTTTTGAAAGAATTGAGGATCTGCAACCGGATATTGCAATACTTGATATTTCTATGCCAAAGATGGATGGAATGGAGATAGTAAAAAGAGCAAAGCAGCAACAATTTAAAACAGAATTCATTATTTTGACAATGTATAAGGACCAGGAATATTTCAATGAAGCAATGCGACTCGGAGCAAAAGGTTATTTATTAAAAGAAAACACTTCGACTGATTTAATTAATTGCATTCATGCAATAGTAAAGGGTAAACATTATGTGTGCGCTGATTTAACAGAATATTTGCTTCAACGAAAAACAAAGATCAATACAATGCAGAAAGAATATCCAACTCTAAACAAATTAACTGATATGGAAAAACGTGTCCTCCGACTTATTGCGGAGAATAGAACGAGTAAAGAAATCGCCGATCAATTATTTATCAGTCACCGAACTGTCCAGAATCATAGAGCGCATATCTGTGAGAAAATGGGCTTTAACGGCTATAATAAACTACTGCAATTCGCCCTGGAAAATAAAACCTACCTGTAATTTCCTTTAATTTAAATTTTATGATTAAAATCGTATCTTCAATAGGTATAATTACTTACTATATTGAGTAGAATCACTCATATTCAAATGAGTAGAGACATCCATTGGATTTATAATATCTTACATCTATTTTATAAGTGGAGATAGAAAAATATCAATAATTATTTTCGGTGAAGAAAACGTTAGATTTTGTTTCTTAAAATGCGGGCTCTATTTATGTGCAGTATGAATAACAAGAAATTGTGTTGTAGAATGTTAAATAAATTTACGAATAATAATAATGATTTGGATAACCAAAACAATTATGGTTTGTAAAATTAAATATTCTATTTTGAGATTTCAAGGTATTTTATGTGCACTTATAGGTAAAGAACTGATAAAATTATATAAAAGGAACACTCTGTATAAATTTTGATGTTTGAAAATAAAGGAGGTCCATCAATATAATTTAAGAATTTTATTATAAAGCAAAAACTTTGATTTCAAATTCTGCATTTCCACTATTCTCGATTAGCATTAATATCCCGTCACAAACAAGCCTGAATCCTCTTCAAACTTAAATTTCTCACTGACACTAATTTATCAGGAATTTTTTAGACTGCCACTTACTACAAGATGAATTAAGTACTATTATTACATGATTGGCTTCAAAAAGTGGAGCCACTGTTTCCCCCAAATTATATCCATACCAAGGCATATGATAAGCGACCAATAATAAGGTTCTTGAAAATAGATGCAGAATTTCAGGGATTAAAAGGAAGGAGATAGTATGAATGAGGGAAAAAAATATTGTTTAATCCTTATTTTTATTATTATTGTTACATTTCTATTTGATTTTTCGAATAGTATATATGGAAGTGACAATGGAATAGAAATGTCCTATGGATCTGTGCCAACAACAGGAAAGGTTCATTCATTGGTTATATTTGCGGCATTCAAAGATGATCAACAATCATTTATCCCAAACTGGGTTAATGATATATTCAATCCCAATATTTATAATAGTCTTCAGCACTATTTCAATGTTCAATCAAATGGACTTCATACAATTGATGGTATTGTTTTGAAAAAATGGTATTATTCGGATCAAATGTCGGATTGTAATGTCGAACGATATGAATTTATAAATGATATTCTTGAAAAAGTAGATGAGGATATCGATTTTGCACTATTCGACAACTGGACGGATTCTCGTATAGAGAAACCTGATGGAAAAGTTGACATGATATTTTTTGTAATAGCAAATAGTCCCTGGGTAAGTCGTGCTAGTTTGGAATTCAAGCAATATCCGTTTTGTTATGAGACAAATGATACGTCTCATGCAGGTGTCGTTAGAATACACCAAAAT
>Ga0272441_10013716_pt1 | contig 11617 bp, 8 predicted proteins | sample SSMProp6N_FD_193582 | JGI IMG/M metagenome (GOLD analysis project Ga0272441, IMG submission 193582) | Marine sediment archaeal communities from Little Sippewissett salt marsh, Falmouth, MA, United States - SSM-Prop-6N | ecosystem: Environmental > Aquatic > Marine > Wetlands > Sediment ... | reverse complement strand
ATCAGTAATCAGTGATCAGTATCTGTAAGTATCCATTACTGATCATTATGGCATAAGGAGAGTTACTATGGCAGAACAGGAAGAAACTCAGGCGGAAAAGGCGCCAGAGGAAGCTCAAGTAGAGGAGTTGTCCCTTCTTGACCAACTGCTGTCGAAGATCGATACGGCGCTACCTGAAAAAAAGGAGGAGCGTGACCAGATAGGTACTGCAATTGGACACCTTCTGGACGCTGTGGCAAAATCTGCCGAGCGGCCCGAACGGGTTGACGCTAACCTCATTGACGTTTATATCGCAGAACTCGATAAAAAGATGAGTGCGCAGTTGGACGAGGTTCTTCACAATGAGAAGTTCCAGCAGATGGAATCTGCCTGGCGTGGGCTATATTTCATGGTGAACCGAACCAATTTCCAGAGCAACATCCAGGTTGAGATATTGGATGTCTCCAAACAGGAGCTTGCTGAGGATTTCCAGGAGGTGGGAGACCCGCTTGAGGGTGGTCTTTTTGTGCATACTTACACCCAGGCATATGACCAGTATGGGGCCGACCCTGTTTCGCTCATGATAGCCAATTATCAGTTCGATAGCGGCCCACAGGATGTTGAGCTTATGCGGAATGTTGCGGATGTTGCCGCTGCTGCTCACGCTCCGTTTATAGCTTCTGCCGGCCCTCAGTTCTTTGGGATGGAGTCTTTTGAGGATCTCAACAAAGTTACGCAGTTGGAACCTATTATGGACAGTCCCGCTTTCCTCAATTGGCAATCCTTCCGAGAGTCGGAGAACTCTCGTTATGTAGGGCTTACCCTCCCGGAGTTTCTGCTCAGGCTTCCTTATGGTGAAGATACTGTTAAGGTAAAGGGCTTTAACTATTCGGAAGATGTCAAGGCAGAAGAGCACGGGAAATATCTCTGGGGGAATGCGGCATTTGCCTTTGCAGCTAACGTTAACAGGAGTTTTGCCGATTTTGGCTGGCCTGTCAACATTATTGGCCCGCAGTCAGGCGGTCGTGTAGAGGATCTTCCCCTTCATGTCTATGATATTGGGGAAGGAATGCAGGCCACCAAGAAACCTTTGGAGGTCACGATCCCGGATATGAAGGAACGGGATTATGCAGAGCATGGTTTCATACCATTGCTCGTTCACGAATCCAAGAAAACCGAGGGTTGCTTCTTCTCTGCATATTCCACCCAAAAGCCGAAGGAATACGACGACGATGCAGCAACAGCGAATAGTCGTCTCAGTGCCAGACTTCCATACATGATGCTGGTATCCCGTCTATCTCACTATCTGAGGGTGATCCAGAGGGACACGCTTGGGCAGATGGTAAACGCTAGCGACGTGCAGGCTAATCTGGATAGATGGATTAAGCAATATGTGTCAGGGCCGAACCCGCGCAGTGAGCAGTTGAAGGCTCAAAGGCCGCTCCAGGCCGCCCGGGTTGATGTTCAGGAAAGCCCGGACAAGCCGGGTGTTTTTGATGTGCAATTGTATGTGACGCCTCACTATCAGGCTGAGGAGTTTAACATCGAACTGTCGCTGGTGGCCGAGATGCCGGAAGCTCGCGGTGGATGAGATTCCAGAGGCAGGAGTCCAGCAAGTTCCACCGTGATCTCATGGCTGGATTGGTGGGACTTGCAGTTCAACAGAAAGCGTTTGCTTTCGTGAATAACAGGAGGGAAACATAATGCTTAAAATTGGGTACTTGACTATAGAGGGTGAAGTTAGCGGAACCGTGGTAGGTCCATCTGTATACAGCATGGCTCCAGATACCATTGAAGTGTTGGACATACAGCATAAGGTAACGCACGAGTATGACCAACAGCATGGTACACCGTCTGGTGATAGGCATCATGAGCCGTTTATGATCGTCAAGGCAGTGGATGTGACGACCCCAACCCTTTGTGATATGTGCACCAAAGCAGAATTGATCACAGAGGCCAAGCTCAAGTATTATGTGCAGACAGGAGCGGCGCCGGATCCGGTGGAGTTCTTTACCTGGACGCTGACAAATTCTTATATTACATATGTCAGACAGATCCCGGCCATGGAACTGGGTGGCGAGTATGCAGAGCAGTATGATCTGTTGGAGGAAGTCTCTTTCTCGTATCAGCAGATTACCTGGGAACACCATGCACATCGTTCTCCCATTGGTCTCAAGGAACTGGAGCAGATGATCACTTCGGATTCATGGTCGTCTCAGGCATAGCACTTTCAGCGGGTGACGCGTTGACACCAAACGCGTCACCAATAGATCGAGGACTGGTGGTTGTTTGCTGCTGACCACCAATTAATGACTATGGATGTTGGATTACTGGAGGGTGTAATAGGCAGATTCCCTCTGTCAGGCGATCTTGTGCCCGATCATGGAGGTAGAGTTCAGAGCATTAAGGAACACTTAGCGATTCTGCTGAATACGCGACGCGGTTCCATCCCGCACCTTCCGGATTATGGTTTGCCTGAGAGTACGCAGGTGTCCATGAAAGATCGGATTTCTATATCCGGTTTTGGGAAGGCGCTTGAGGAAACAGTGAGGAAGTATGAACCTCGGTTGACCCGGGTTCGGGTCAGATCCATGGAGCAGGGCACTGGTTCTGCAAGCGATTTCCGATTGGGTTTCCTGTTGGAAGCGAAGGTCATCGGTCAGGATGCGCGTTTTCACGCCTTCTTCTCAGCTACAGGTTCTGCAGATGTGGAGGACGCGAGGTAACCGGTAGGGGTGGGTAAATGGATTCTGACTGGAATGCTCATTGACAGAGCATTTCCATATTTCCACTGTTTTTTGGCTATTTGCCACAATACTTCTCATGGCTGGAGATTCCAGTCAGAATCCATTTACCCACCCCTACTACTATTAATCACGGAGTGATAGATGCGAGATCCCCTGGGAAAAAAGAAAACCATCGAGGACTATTACCGTGAAGAACACCAGTATCTGGATGAGGCGGGTAGAGAATTTGCAGAAGCTCATCCACAACGGGCGCGATTTCTTAAGCTCAACCAGCGTGATGATAGAGATCCATATGTAGAGCGCCTCTTCGAGGGATTCGCATTTTTAACAGGGCGGGTTCGTCAGAAGCTGGATGACGAACTACCCGAACTGACCCAGTCTTTGATGGGATTGATGTGGCCCCATTTCCTGCGGCCAGTACCATCTTTAGCTATTCTTGAGTTTCAGGCTATGGCTGGCAGGATTCAGGAGCCTCAAATCATTAATCGAGGTACGGAAGTAGCTTCACAGCCAGTGGGACGAGAGCGCCGCGTGTGCCGGTTTCGCACATGCTATGACGTTCATATCCGACCCATCACACTGGTGGAGGCTGCTTTAGATAGCGACTCTGTTCTCCGCTTTCAATTCCGCATAGACGACACTGCTGATCGATCTTGCCTTTTCAGCATGGAGAATGGCGAAGAATACCAGAAATTCTGTCGAAGGATGCTCCGTTTATTCATTCATGATGTTGACCAATCAACGGCTTCGGCGCTTCATCTGTATATGACCCGGCATGTTAAGGAAGTAGTGATTCAACCTGCATTTGGTGAAGCCCCCGCAAACACTCAGGTAACACTACGGGGACAAGAAGGTATTCAGCCTGGTGGTTTTTCTCCGGAGGAAGGACTGCTTCCCTATACCAAGCAATCTCTTCCTGGTTATCGTCTATTGCAGGAATATTTTGCATATCCCCGAAAATTCCATTTTATTGATCTATTTGGGCTGGATCGGTTCATGGAACGTAACCTGTCAGACGATCTGGAGGGCTTTGAGGTCAGGGTCTATTTCCAGAAACCATTTCCACTGGACATGCGGTTTAACGCAACCAACTTCCGCCTTAATTGCGCTCCCATCGCTAATCTGTTTCAGGCTGAAGCGCAGCCAAAGATTATTGACTATGAAACAACACAATACAAGGTAAATCCACCGGAAGGCTGTGGAGTATACTCTGTGGATGCAGTTGAGGGGATCGTCAACAGCACGATGGAGAGACATGCTTATGTTCCATTCTACTCATTCAAGCACAGCCTTGCTTCACAAGAAGCGGAATCAGACAGATACTACCATGCTACCACGCGACTGGCCACGGATCGCGATTCTGAGGGACAAGCACAGATTCGTCAGGATACATATCTTGCAGTAGTGGGGCCGGATGAGGAAGTTGATGGCCTTAGAGAGGAAACGCTGTCTGTTAGACTTACCTGCACAAATGGAAAATGGGCACGTGAACCGAAGGTTGGCGATATTCGCAATCGTATATCCAACTCCAGGGTGCCGGAGTTCGTGCAATTCAGAAATCTTACTCAGCCTACCCTTATACTCTATCCGCCATTGCAGGCGGGTCTTGAATGGCGTTTTATCTCACATTTGGCACTGAACTACTTGTCGCTCACCAATCCTGAAGCCCTGAGAGGTATCCTGGAACTGTATAACTGGAGTGTGGAGAGAAGCGATAGAGAAGCCAACCGAAGACGAATTTCCAGTATTAGAAGAGTGAGTGCTACTCCCCGGGAGATACCTCATCGGGGTACCGTGATCAGGGGTATAGAGGTAAAGTTAGAGATAATTAAGGACGACTTCGCCGACGATGGGGACATTCACCTTTTTGGTTTGGTGATGAAGGAATTTCTCTCGTTATATGCCTCAATTAACTCCTTTGTGCAGTTGGCTCTTGTTTCATATGAATCCAAGGAGGAGTTGTTTAGATGGACTCCAGAGGTGATGAACGACAAAAACAGGGAATCCTTGATGAGGCGAAGGCATCTTCCCCTATAATAAATAAGCTGTGCCGACAGGGATACCGGTTTAACTTCTTTCAGGCCGTCAATCTTCTGGAAAGACTGCATGAGAGTGCAGTCCGTAAAACCTCTCAGCAGACGCAGAAGGATAAAGGCAAGGAAAGCTTGCATTCATCTGCATCTCAGGAATTTTCTCCTCCGGGTCAGGAAGGGCCTTTAAGCCAGGAGATGATCCGTTTTCGAGCCAGCCCGAAGCGATCTTTCCCATCGTCTGAGATTGCGCACCTGAGACCTGGAAAGCATAATGAAAGTAACATCGCCCTTGTTGTCCTTACCTTTATGGGTCTTTATGGCGTTGATTCCCCTTTGCCTTCCTATTTCTCAGACATAATTGCCGCTCTGGCTGAAGCAGATGCCGTCGAGGAGGAGGTCGATAGCGAAGATGAGGAGGGCGGAATAAGGGCTTTGCGCGACCTTCTTGACCTCTTTGATCATCGCATCTATTCGCTCTTTTATCGTGGTTGGAAGAAGTACCGATACTATCTGCAATTTGAGGCGGGAGCCAAAGATCCATTCTCACAGTATATGCTGTCGTTAATGGGATTGGGAACCCCTGTCCTGCAGGATTCGGTGGGAGTTGAGGCTTCCCGGCTTATAGCGTATACGGGGATCATAGGGCAGAGGGTACGATGTGCGGCGGGTCTACAGAATCTACTATCCGAATATTTCGGCGGCATTAACGTGGAAGTCATTGAGTTTATGCCTCGCTGGGTGCGCGTTCCTGAACAATACAAGACGCGTCTCGGAACGAAGGCGGCGCGTTTTGGCGAAAGCGTTACCGTTGGTAAGAGGATACGCGATTTTGGCGGCAAATTTCGGGTCGTTCTTGGCCCTCTGAAACTGGAGGCATTTCGAAGATTTCTCCCCAGTGGAGTCGATTCTCAGGAACTTAGGCGATTGGTCAGGTTTTATGCACCTGATCAGCTCTCTTTTGACGTGGAGTTGCTCCTGAGAAAAGAGGAAGTTCCACCCCTGAAGTTGGGGTCAGATCTTGCGCAGCTTGGCTGGACAAGCTGGCTGGGTAAACCGCGTAAAGATATAGTATCTATCGTGTTTTCGTTCGACAGTCAGTGAAACGGGTGATCAGTGAACAGCAATGGGCGAATAGCCACCGGTCACTATTCACTCATTGCTGATTAATGATTACTGTTCACGAAAGGACCCAGAATTATGATCACCAAAGATATAAAGGATGTCAGACGTCTTTTTGACAGGCTAAATGAACACACCCTCCTGATGCTCCAAGCCGCAACGGGCTTTTGTGCCACGCGCACGCATTACGAAATCTCCATCGAGCATCTGCTTCTCAAGTTCCTGGAAGATGGAAGCGGGGATATTCCGCTTATCCTTTCTCATTTTGACATAGAGCAGGGAAAGGTATGGAAGGAGATTAATCAGACGTTAGAGGGATTTCGGACAGGGAAAGCCGGAAACCCATCCTTCTCGCCAGCCCTATTGGAGATCGTCGAGTCTGCCTGGGTCGCAGTTACGGTCTATCACGATCAGAGCAGAATCCGTTCCGGTGCTCTCCTGGAAGCCTTGCTGTATATGGATGGCTTCCAGTTTGGGGAGTATATGGACACGCTCTCGGAAATTCAGCGGGATGAACTCAGGAAGGGCTTTAGAGATATTGTTGCGGGTTCGGTTGAGGATGCACAGGCAAGAGCGGCGGGGCCATCCGTCGAGCGTGGTGCCGGTGTGCTTCCAGCGACAGAAGGTGAGACGGCTCTGGATCGCTTTACTCTGGATGTGACTGGCCGGGCGCGAGCCGGCGAGATCGATCCAGCCCGGGGACGGGATAAAGAGATGCGACAGCTTGTCGATATCCTCACCCGTAGAAGGAAAAACAACCCGATCCTTATAGGAGAGGCAGGAGTCGGCAAAACTCACGTAGTGGAAGGTCTGGCTCTTCGCATAGCGGAAGGGGACGTTCCTGACATACTAAAGGAAGTTGAGATTCGTTCCCTGGATATGGGACTGCTGGAAGCAGGGGCCGGTGTTAAAGGGGAATTTGAGAATCGTCTGAAGGCAGTCATTTCAGAGGTTAAAGAGGCTCCGAAACCCACGATACTTTTCATCGACGAGGCACATTTACTCACCGGCGCCGGCGGATCGCCCGGAGGAAGTGACGCCGCGAATCTGCTCAAACCGGAGCTTGCCAGGGGCGAATTGAGAACCATTGCAGCCACGACTTTTTCCGAGTATAAGAGATATATTGAGAAAGACCCGGCCCTGGCCCGAAGGTTCCAGCCCGTCCAGATCGATGAGCCAACGGAAGATGGCGCAGTCATCATGCTGCGAGCCACAAAAGTAAAATTCGAGGATCATCATGATATCCAGATCTCCGATGACGCTGTTAAGACCGCTGTTACACTCGCGTCCCGGTATATATCAGGCAGACAACTACCGGATAAGGCGGTGGATCTCATGGACACCGCGGCGGCCCGGGTGAAAATGGAGCAGACTGCCAAACCCGCTCGCTTGGATGACGCAGAGAGGCTTATCGAGAATCTGGACCTGGAGATCGCGGCCATTCGCAGGGATCTGGAGTTAGGAATAGTCTCGGATGAGGGTGTTCTGGCTGGACTGGAGGAAGAGCGTCAGGCAGCAGAAGATGAACGCGTTCCTCTGCACGAGCGTTGGTTGCAGGAATCCGAACTGGTGAAGAAAATCCACTCTCTGCAAAAGCAACTGACTGATAAAATGGGTGGAGCATCGCCAGAAGAGGCCGAGGAGGATGAGAAGCCGGAGGATGAAACTCCCGCACAGGAAGAGACTGACGACGACAGCGCAGAAAGCCAGGAAACCGGCAATACTGAGCAAGACGATAGAACACCAGATGAATTAAGAGCCGAATTGGGGGAATTTAGAACCCAACTGGCGGAGATTCAGGGCGAAGAGCCGCTTGTCCACGCGGATGTGGATGGAAGCATCGCAGCGCAGGTTGTGGCTGATTGGACTGGCATACCCATGGGTAACATGCTCAAAGACGAGGCGGATGTCTTACTGAATCTTGAGAAGCTGATGGAAGAGCGTATCATGGGACAGTCGCACGCCATCAAGGAGGTCGCTGACGTAATCCGGGCTTCCAAGGCTGGCATAGGCAATCCGGACTCTCCCATTGGAGTATTCCTCTTTGTCGGCCCCAGCGGTATAGGCAAGACCGAATGCTCTCTCGCTTTAGCCGATCTCCTCTTTGGCGGTGACCGGTTTATTACTACCATTAATATGTCAGAGTATCAGGAGAGCCATACTGTGTCACAATTGAAGGGAGCGCCGCCCGGCTATGTTGGATATGGCGAGGGAGGAATACTCACAGAAGCTATCCGACACCGTCCCTACTGTGTGGTTGTGCTGGATGAAGTGGAGAAGGCCCATAGGGATGTTTTGAATCTATTCTATCAGGTGTTCGACAAGGGATTTATGCGGGATGGCGAAGGACGTGAGATTGACTTTAAAAATACCGTCATCATTATGACCGGAAACCTCGGTTGGGAGACTATTTTCCAGATATGCTCGTCAGTTGATGATCCAGAGGAAATGCCGAATTCAGAAGTATTGGCAGAGGCCATAATGCCGGAGCTTCAGCAGCATTTCGGTGTAGCTCTTCTGGCCCGCTGTAAAGTAGTTCCATTCTACCCGTTGGGTAAGGAAGTTATGAAGGAGATCGTCAGGCTGAAACTGGGTAGAATTGGCAAGCGTCTAATGGGAAGCCACGGCATGGGTTTCGAGCATTCAGAAGATTTGGTAGAGCGAATCGCGGAGCGATGTACTCAGATAGAGGCCGGCGCTCGAAACATCGACCACATTATCGACAAGAATATTCTCCCGGACATATCCGCGGCGTTGCTTTCGCAGCTTGCCGGAGAGACAATGCCAGAGCGTCTGATCCTCACAATTGATGAGGCAGGAGAATTTCAATATCAGTTTGAATAGGAGGATAGCTCTTAGCAGCCAGCAGTCAGCCATTGGCAAGCTGATTGCTGGCTGCTGACAGCTAGTTGCCAAAAATGGAAATACCTGTAGCTGCTGGAATTGAACATTTTTTATTTGAGCCTGAGGACACAAGCTTACCAGACTTCGTCGTTCTGGAATTCACTGGCCGGGAAGGGATCTCGCAGCTCACGCATTTCACCATTAAGCTCCTGAGCACCGACCCGGAGATAGATTTCTCGAAGATACTGAGCAAGCGGGCATCGCTGAAGATCTGGTGCTGGCAGGATGATGACTACAGCCGTGTATATCATGGGATGATCTGTAGCTTCCAGCAGATTGGCCAGCAGCATATTGGTGAGGAGGATTATGCTGTATTTCAGGCAGAAATGGTTCCGATCCTGTGGCGCACGACCCTGAATTATAGCTGTCGGATCTTTCAGGAGATGTCCGTTCCGGACATTATAGAGTATATACTCGCAGATGTAGGACTTCAGGGCGATGATTACAGGCTTTCCCTACAGGGCACCTATGATGCGCTTACTCAGCCGCCGCGCGAGTTCTGCATACAGTATCGCGAGACCAATTTTAATTTTATTTCCCGGTTGATGGAGGAAGAAGGTATTTTCTATTTCTTTGAATATGGTGACACAAAAGAAACCTTGGTCATAGCAGATTCCAACTCGGCGTTTGAGGATACCTCGCCTCTAAGTGAGGTTCGATACGAGATTCCTACTGGATTGCAGCCGCTTGAGGAGGAATATATACATCCTCTGACCTATAAGGAAACCATGCTGTCGTCAGTGTTTGCGCTGACTGACTATAACTACGACACGCCCGGAACAGACCTTCACTCGTCCTCAAGTATCAACCAGACTGATTCTTATGAAACCTACGACTATCCGGGACATTTCGGCTTTCTGGATCGAGGCTCGGATGTGGCCCGCATCCGCAACGAGGAGAGTGAAACTGGTCGGAAAATTGTTTCAGGCGGAAGCAACTGCCGGTCGTTTTGTGCAGGCTATCTCTATACACTGACAGATCCACCACGCTCGGACTTGGAGGGACAGTTTTTGCTGACCCGTGTAAATCATCACGGAGTTCAGGGCGGGCCTATGGCTACAGATGTGAAGATGAGCTACGAGAATAATTTTGAGTGCATTCCCGCCGATGTTCCCTATCGTCCGCCTCGCGTGACGCCCAAAGCCAGGGTGCAGGGAACTCAGACGGCCACGGTGGTGGGGCCATCCGGCACAGATCTGTATATGGACGAAAAAGGGCGCGCCAAGATCCAATTCCATTGGGATATGGAAGGTCAAGACGATGAGAACAGCTCCTGTTGGGTGCGCGTCAGTCATGGCTATGCCGGGGGAGATCACGGCATTCAGTTCCATCCACTGGTAGGGGACGAGGTGATAGTGGATTTTCTTGAAGGCGACCCGGATAGGCCTATCATCGTTGGACGCGTATACAACGCTGAAAAGATGCCGCCTCTGAATCCGGATGACAGTATTCAGAACATCATACTGACTCCTTATCAGCATCGTCTCATATTCGATGACAAGGCGGCAACCATCACTCTTAACACCGGCGGAAATGAAAAGATTCTTATGGCAGACGCAGGCGAAGACAGCGATTACGGAAACAGCGTCCGCATAAGCACCGCCGATGATCATAATCTTGGCATTGCAAAAGGCACTAAGCTTGATGGGATAGCGCTTGTGACCGCTAATGAAAACATGGCTCTCCTGCAAGATGATAAGAAGCAGGTTGGTCTCCAAACCACCGATAAGCACCACATTATTCTAAGCGATGAGAACAAGCAGATATCCATAAAAAGTGCCGACACGCAGATCATCAAGCTCGACGACCCAAGTACCACCATTACCATCTCCAATGACGGAACTGTGGCTATCAGCACCGGAACGCTGACTATCGACGCTACGACTATCGAGGCCAAAGCTCAAGGCAATATAACGCTTGACGCGAAGGGCAACATAGATATAAAGGCTGGTGGGAATCTGAGCATGGAAGCCACTGCAAATGCGACCCTCGTGGGGATGCAGACCACTGTAGAGGGAACAGCCAAGGTTACTACGACAGCCCCTATGAATAATGTAGATGGATTAGGGATGGTAATAATACAGGGCGGTTTGGTAAAGATCAACTAAGAATATATAGCATGGGCTCAAGCCCATACAAGGAGACATAAATGAGTTTCCCTGCCGCTAGAATAACCGATATGACCGCTCATGGCGGCATTATCGTGGGGCCGGGCTCTCCCACGGTGATTATCGGCGGGATGCCGGCTGTGCGTCTATCTGATATGCATGTCTGTCCTATGGTAACCGGGGTTGTTCCACATGTGGGTGGCCCCATTCTGCCGCCGTGCGCTCCCACCGTGCTGATCGGCGGGATGCCGGCTGCGCGAGTGTCAGATATGTTGACCTGCGTCGGTCCGCCGGATGTGATAATACCACCGGGTTGTCCTACTGTCCTTATAGGTCCTGGCGGTGCCGGTGGTGGCGGCGGCGGCGGCGCCACCGGCCTTATGACCTCGGTAATGTCGCTCCTCGCTGCCATGATGTCGGCTGCGTTAGCCATGACGGGAGATGGAACACCGAGAACCGGCGTTCGAGGTGAGGGGCCAGGCGGTGCCGGGGCGGGATCGGAACCGACGTCAACCACCCAGGAGACGCATTGGATCGAGTACCAGTTCGTGGATTCGGCGGACAATCCGGTCAGTGGGATTGCCTATATATTCACCAGTACGGATGGCAGCGAATCGGAAGGAGTTCTGGGCAGCAGCGGAATCATCCGTCGTGATGGAATCGATCCAGGCACGTGCACCGTGAAGCTTGTGTTCGTGACCAACGCCTGTTGGTCGAAGAATGAAGC
>Ga0272441_10013714_pt1 | contig 11619 bp, 9 predicted proteins | sample SSMProp6N_FD_193582 | JGI IMG/M metagenome (GOLD analysis project Ga0272441, IMG submission 193582) | Marine sediment archaeal communities from Little Sippewissett salt marsh, Falmouth, MA, United States - SSM-Prop-6N | ecosystem: Environmental > Aquatic > Marine > Wetlands > Sediment ... | reverse complement strand
AATCAAGGTATGAGCTAATATCCTCTTTTCTTTGAATCAAGGCCTGCTGAAAACCCGTCGAAGAGAAAGTCCCTAAAGTCGCAATTGTCAACAAAGCAATCCCCAACAGCCCAAAATCATCTGGGGAAAGTATACGGGCCAAGATTATCAACTTACCAAACGATAAAAATTGCCGAACTATCCTTAACAAAAAAACCCAAAACCCGCCTTTAATAACCCGGCGAGATAAATTTTCATTGGTAATCTTCTCTTGCATAAGTTTTTTTCAATTCTTTGGAATGTATCCATACATTCATTCGTCTTGTCAAGGCCTGTTTATAGACCGACCTAACAACACTTGAAGCAAAAGTAATTACTCCTTACTTGGACATCATATCTCCAAGGTAGATTATTACTGTTTAAAATTAATACAGATACGTAATTCCGTAAAACACTCTTCGGTGCAAGATCCACCTTGGAGTTTTAGACTTGGCATATTTTATTTTAAAAATATGTTATCGCTATCATCGATCCCGGATAAAAATAATCCTTTCCTCTGAAATAACTGTGTTGTTTTACAACCTTTTGTATATGACAACATCGGCTCCTTTCCCTCCTCTACTAACATACTTGTATTCCACCTTACCTAATGGCTCCACTAAAACTGTTTCATCTTTTTGGCCTTTCAATATTCTCACAACATATACAGCATTTCTGGGAATATTTCCATGCTTATATACAACTCCCTCTCGCTCGGCATAAAAACTTATACGTTTGTCAGGTACAGCCACTACGTCTGCAGCGTCGGTATTGGCTTTCAGCCATGTCGCAGCAGCTCTGTAGCCTTGCCTGTTTATACGAATCGGCCTGAATAACTTCGGAACACATACAGAAATGCCAACTAAAAATAAAACCAGAAACCAAAAGTTGACATCGTGATTACTCTCAGGAAAATACTTCACTTTTTTTGGGAATCTTTCTTCAAACCAGTTTGCTAATTCCTGTAAGCCTAAAGGTACATAAAGGATTGGAAGTATAAGTAACGGCAATGTGTGCCTGTCACTTATATAGCCATACCTACAATATAACAATATCACCAAAGGTACGTTTAGAGCAATAAGACCTATGACAAAAAAAGCTTCCGGCTCATGCCATTTTCGGAACTTAAACCATTTATACATACCTATCAATAAACCTGGAACAAAAAACCACACTAATGTCTCACCAACATTACTGAAAAGCTTGCAAAAAGCTTTTATAATACTCGTTGGCATAAACTGAAATGCAAGAACAGATTTTGATATACCTTGATTACTCTGCGGATATACTTCGGACTGCTGTAAACTTTTGGCAAATAAATCAAAGCCTTTCTTTGGGAATAAAGAACCTTTTAACTTCATATACGGCCCGGCTATAGCAATAAAACTTACCAGCAGCAAAACTAATGCTGATATTACTTTACCCTTACTAATAGTACGCTTTGAACAGAAAAACTGTAAACCAAGCCACAAACTGCCCAATATAGCCAACTGCACACACTCCGGCCGAATAAGGTATCCCATCCCGCTGGCAAGTCCAACAAAACCAAACATCCACCACTTAGTGTTTACAGAACCATTGAACAATAATAACAAGCCAGTTGCCAAAAAACAAAGATGAGGCCAGTCACTGAGAGCATCGCTTCCATATTCAGCCGGCTTAGGCAATAATATGAGAATCAATAGTGCCCAAAAGCACATCCTGAATCCAAACAACTTTTTCCCTATGAAATAAAGAATGGCTAAAGTTAACAACCTAAATACCAAAGCTACACCTTGTCCGCAGTAAATCCAACTCAGTATCGAAGCGTCTTTATACAAAAAGCCTGTCATCTTACGTGCCTGTAAAAGTAGCCATGGATAACCGGGATGCTGATATTCATTAACCATTATTTTGACAGGGTCAGTTTCGAACTGTTTGGCATACTTTATGAAGATTACTCCATCCCTTGCAATGATAACGGTTGTAATAATAATGTATATGCCGACAAAAAACGCCAAACTCAGCAATATAGACAAATTAATAAAGTCTTTCCTTTTACTGGATTGTTCAGGAATCATTTTCAATACGCATTTTTCCCTTTTATAATATGCCAGGGGGTACACAGCAAAATCCAGAGGTCAAGCCGGAAAGACCAGTTTCGCACATAATATAAATCATAAACTAATCTTTTTCTAAGTGAAGTATCGCCTCGGAAACCATGAATTTGAGCCCAGCCTGTCATCCCCGCCTTGAGCTTATGTCTGAGCATATACTTTTTGTATTCTTCCGAGAACTGCTTCACAAAGTGAGGACGTTCAGGCCTCGGACCGGTAAGACTCATTTCTCCTTTTAACACATTTATAAGTTGTGGAATTTCATCAAGACTCATCCTCCGTAACCATCTGCCCAGGGATGTACACCGAGGGTCGTCTTCTCCGGTCCATTGTGGACCGTTTTCTTTCTCTGCATCTATTCTCATTGTGCGGAACTTCAGCATCTCGAATTCTTTCTGGTCCATTCCTACCCTGGTCTGTTTGTAAAAAACCGAACCTTTGCTGGTCAGCTTAATCAGCATAGAAATTATTGCTACAGGAACAGCAAATATTAACAGCAGAAGCAGCGCCATTATGCGATCAAAAATTTCTTTTAATATCACATTTATACCAGTAAGGGGAGAATCTGCTGCTGAAAAAAGAACCTGTGAGCCTATAGTCACCGTTGTTGCCCCGCTCATTGCGATTAAGTTACCCCAATCCGGTATTATGCGAACCGTTATCCCCCTCAATTGAAGCCGTTCAAGATGAGGATATGCCTCCTGAGCATTAGCACCGCCCAGGGCAAGATATATTTCATCTATATGCTCACCTTTGACTAATTCCGTTAACTTATCAATAGGACCATATACCGGCACTCCCAAAAGTTCTGTGCCTATACGAGCCGCATCATTATCAATAAAAAATCTGCACTTCAATCCCAACCAGCCAATTTGTTCAATATCACGAACAAGTTCCTGTCCCTTTTTACCAGCTCCTACCACTGCATAATAACGAATATTATAACCTCTTCTTCGAAAGGTACGCAACACTGCCAGAAAAAATAAATGAGAAAAAATAAGTCCAACGAACAGCATAACAATGAAAATCATAAGCAGTTTTCGTGAGTAGGGTTGACTCTGAAGGTAATAAAGAAAAGCCAGAATAAGCAATCCGCTGAAAATACTCGCCTTGAATATTTCCACAAGCTGAATGAACATGCTCTGTACCCGCTTCGGCTTATAAAGACCCGTCCACAAACAACTAAGATAACAGATACATATTATTGGCAGGCTCAATATCAAGTGTTTCTTGAAAGCAGGTATTCCTTTTTGTGTGCTGAATATCTCCAAGTAAAACCGTACAAAGTAAACAGAAAGCCAGATAATACCAATCACTGCAATATCGATAACGGATCGAAATACAGAAAAAAATGTCGCATATCTTCGTAGCATATTAAGCCTTGAATTTTACACTTCACACTCAATCCTATACTAACAAAAAGAGCATAGTAAACAATTTAAGAAAAAAAAAGATTCATCTAACTGCTAAGGCAAGTTTTTCTTCTTTTATTTTTAGGCTTGAAGTTTTTCTCTTTCTATCTTCCTTAGTTCCTCCGTCAAAAGCAGTTAGCCGGTAAAGTGACTCTGTTTTTAACCCACAAGTTTTTACTGCCACAACATTTACTTATCGACCTTTTCTCAGAATTTCCATTAATTCATCGTCTGTCAGGACAACCGGATTGCCTTTCATACTGCTTGACTTCCGGCATTTGGCAATTATCGTATGAAAATCTTTTTCTTTAAGCCCAAATTCACTCAAAGACGGCAACTTAAACCTTCTGCAGACTTCTTGCACCCACCTGAGTCCATCGACTGCATGTGCCGTAGCCGCACCGGTCAAAACTCGTGCAACTTCATCATATCGAGCCAGAGCGGCCGACTCGGCTGCACGTTTTTGCAACGCCTGTACATTCGCCTGCATAACATGCGGTAAAAGCCTGCCGCATATAACGCCATGTCCTGCTGAAATCATGCCACCCAAAGGACCGCATAAACCATGAACTGCCCCCAATTTCGCATTCGCAAGAGCCAATCCGCCAAACAGGCTTGCTATCGACATATCTTCACGCGCTGCTTTGTTGCCGCCGTCTTCATAAGCTTCTTGCAAAGAACGCCCCGCTCGCTTTAGACCCTCTCGGCAGATACCGTCGGTCAGTGCATTTGCCTTATTGGAAACATAGACTTCGATGAGCTGCGTCAGAGCATCAAGACCGGTGCTGGCTGTAACAGCCGGAGGCATTGAATAAGTTAACACAGGGTCGACAACCGCAAGCCGGGGCAGCATCAAATTACTCCGCATACTAACTTTCACACCATATTCGGGTAATCCAAGCACTGCGTTGCGAGTAACCTCTGCACCCGTGCCCGCTGTTGTCGGAATAGCAATGTTTGGTACCGGACATCGAGTTAGCGGCTTATTATCGCCAACAACCTCCAGATAATCTTCTAATTGCCCGTTATTAGTCAGCATCGCTGCAACCACTTTACCGGTATCCAGCGCACTTCCGCCACCGATGCTGATTACCAGATTGCTTTTGGCCTCACGTGCCTCTTTCACAGCCGCCTTTGCCATAGCGGCCGTCGGCTCACCGGAAACACTAAATGTGACACTTTTTATCTTACATTCATTCAAGTCCTCAAGAAGTGGTTCTGCCCTTGCAGTATTACTGCCTGTAACAACAAAAGCCCTGTCTCCCATCTCAGATGCTAATGGTGCAACTTCCCTGACGGTCCCTTCGCCGAAAATAATCCGCGCCGCAGTTGCAAATTCAAACCTCATCTTACCCTCTAAAATACAATATCCTCTAACTAATCCCACCCCTGTTCATCGGGAAAAAGATTGCTGTATTTGATACTCGTACGCGGCTCCGCCATCATATCTGCGACAGTATCCCGCCATTTCTGATAATGCGCCGTTTCCTTATGTAACGCAGGGTCATCGCAGGTACGATAAATTTCTACCAGAACAAACCGTGTGGGGTCATCCTGTTGCTGAATAACATCAAATCTGGCGATACCAGGCTCTTCTAAGCTGTTACGCGCATTTTCAACTGTGGCTGAACGAAACGCCTCAACCTGTTCAGCCTTAACATTAACAAAAACATGGACTATAAACATAATATTCTACCTGTAGGTTTTTTCTTCTCCAACACGAACTTACTTTGCAATATAAATATAATAAACTTTGGATTTTTTCAATGATTATCGATAAGAAGTCTCAAACTTTATCACTCAAAGATGATTATTGCTTCCGGCCCGAATTATCAATACTCCCCTCACGAAGGTAAATTATGCGGTCTGCAAACTCCTCTGGCCCGCTTGCATGCGTAACAACAATAACAGTGCCGCCGTCGCGGTGAAAGTCGGCTAAATATCCCAGAACTGCTGTTGCATTTTCAACATCAAGATTACCGGTCGGTTCATCGGCCAGGATAAGCTGTGGACGATTGAGCAGCGCCCTGGCTACTGCCGTGCGCTGTTTTTCACCAACGCTTAGTTGTGATGGTTTGTGAAAAGCTCGTTCTTCAAGACCAAATTGTTTTACCAGCCGTTCTATTTCGCCTGGCAAGCCGTCTCTGTCGGTCGACTGCCTCGCAAGTGCTATGTTTTCGACAACATTCAAATACGGAACAAGGTAAAACAACTGGAAAACAAAACCAATATTCTCCGCCCTGAAATTCGCTCGCGAGCGTATACTCATATCATATACATTCCTGCCGTTTATGCAAACCGCCCCGCTGTTCGGACGAAGCATCGCAGCGACCGTCATCAACAATGTTGTTTTCCCGCTTCCGCTGGGGCCGTTGATAACAACAAACTCGCCTTTTTCAACCCGCATGTTGACTCTGTCGAGTGCTTTTATATCTCCTCTGCAGGTTCGATAACTTTTTGTAACATTCTCAATAACAACCATATCTACTCCTGTCTCAGGGTTACAGCCGGGTCAACGGATACAGCGTACGCCGTAGGAATAAAACTGCATATACAGGCAAATACCGGTGCCGCTATCAGTGACCATAAGAGTAAAGAATATTCCGTTTTTATTGCTGAAGATATAACCTTGAATATTTCCGGCCCGAATCTCAACGCTAAACCCGTTCCCAAAACAAAACCAAAAACCGCCCCGAACAAACCGACTATTACCGACCTCCCAAGAAGTAACAGTGTAATTCTGCCCAACCCGTATCCCAACGCCCGCATTATTCCTGTTTCCTGCTGTCTGTCACGAACATTCATCATCGACAGCACTCCTATCCAAACCCCGCAGGTAATGACAATAAAAGACATAATAAAAGCTAAATAGCCCTCCATCGCCGCTCTCTGCTTCTGACGAATCTCAGCAATGCCCTGAAGCAGAATTACCTTGCCTTCAGGCAGTATTTGTGCAAGTTGCTGCTGTGCTAAGACGAATGGGTCTATCTCGGCTTTCGAGGACTCTATAAGACATAAGCATTCCAACGCCTTTATCTCGTTAATTCTATCCTCCAGGTTCAGAATACTCTGTATATCATGAAGATTACCATAGACACAGATGTCGTCTTTGCTGCCGCTTCTCGAAAGGCACTTCACCACAGTGAAAGGTTTGCCGAAAATATCGATTTTATCACCTGCCTTGATATTCAAATTCTGTGCCACCTCAAAACCAACATAAACAGTCCCTGGTTTTACTGAAAAAGTCATAGGTTTTTGCTGCTGCTTATCAAGCGGCAGTACCTCCGGTAAAATGCCGGTCAGAATAATATTCATATCTCGCCAGACTTTTTTTTGCTGGAGCGTCGCGGTAAGGTGGGTGTAGCTGTATCCGCTGAGAGAAGCAAAACGGCGAACGTACTCCTCCGGCATCGTGTGTTCCGAGTAACCTAACGACCAGAATTCATCAATACTGGTTTCTTTGGGTATGATGCGGAGGTTCTGTCCCATGTCCCGCATTAGCAGCCTTGTCTGGCGCCTGTAGGCACGCCCCGTGGCGACGAAAGCTACGAACAAGGCCACGGCTATTACAACCGCCAACAGGGCGAGAATAAAATTGACCTTTCGGTGACGGATTTCTTTTAAAATAAGACTCAAAATGTTCATTGCGCTCTAATCCCCGCTTTCAGGATAATAAAAAAACCAACTCCTAAAACTAAAATCCCCAGACCTGCGATTATATATAATGGTTTCTCAATCCCCCTTTCAGCCTCCGAAGCCTCCAACTGCTCCTGTAAAGGCTCATCAACCCTCGATTCAGGCGTGGCAATTTCATCAGCATCAACCTCCGGCTCGTTAGGTTCCGAATTCGAATCGTCGTCAAAATCAACAACTAATTCCTGATACCCGAAAGGAACACCGGGATAGGATGAAGCTCCCATCCGAAGGATACGATTTATTTCCATCTTTATCATAGGATTTTCAGGGTCGAAGCCCAGACCCTTGGCTACTTTTCCCTGAATTTCCTCACCCCACCTCACCGGCAGCATTGTTCCCTGCATCAGACTCCTGTCAAGACCGCATTCACAATCGGCGCCGATGATATAAAGTATATTCGCAACTACATTTGCGCTTATCTGTTTGCCTCTCATTAAAGGTCCAATCCAACGGGCCCTTCCATAAATCACCGCAGCGCAGGGCTCATTTATGTCCTTCGCCTCCAGGCCAAGGCTCCACAGAAGCACCTTCTCCGAAGAAAACTCTTCTCGGCTCACTTCAACCAGCACCGGCGGCTCTGCAACGGCCTTCGGCAATAATCTCATTTGTCGTGTTATCGCTTCAATACCCTCAACAGCTGCCTCGCGGGCTTTCTTGTTTTCCTCCTTCTCCGGTCCCTCGAACAACAACACAGCCGCATATACTTCACTTACCTGCTGGATGATTTCATCACGTTTCACAGAGCAAACAATATCTTCGAGCCCGGTCAATAAGCTTCTCTTAAAAGGCTGGTCGGCTTCTGTTACCCCAACAGAAAGCCGCTGCCCGTCGGGTGAAACAACCACTGCAGTGGGAAATGACTCTACCTGCTCCAAATCAATATGCTTGATACCCGGATGTCCCTTCTGCTCGTCGATATTGATTATCTCAACTCTGACATTCGTATCAACCAAGACAGCGTATGATATATCCTTGAAGCTGGTAACAATCTCTTCCGGGGTATCTCCCCGAACATACCCGTACAGATAATAAGGTCTGGTCCCCAAATACACGAATCCCGTATCGCGTACATTATATTTACAAGCCTCTGCCATCTGGACCGCAAAACAAAAACACACGAAAAACACCACAGCCAACTTATTCAACATTCTTTAACCTTGACAAACTCTTATTAAAACTTGTGAAACTCAAGCCAAATACCATAATTCACATCTTCACTGCCGGTAGGCCTCGGTATATAAATACGATATTTTTTTATATCTAGTTCATTCATAATCTTTTGCAGTTCGTCACAGGTCTTTTCAACATCATACTTCATTTTCTTCCCTTGTTTCTCCCGTATCTTTTTTGCCGTTTCAACAGGCAGATTTTCGGAAAAACCCCGACCTATATAAGCAACACCACCGGGCTTTAGAACACGATAAATCTCTCTGAATGCTTGTTTTTTATCTTCCCAGAAAGGAAAAGAACCTCTTGAAACGATAATCTCTGCATAGCCGTCACGAAATGCAAGGTCCTGAGCATCTGTAAAAACCGCGCTTACTCTGTTACCAACACCCCTCTTTTCAGCTTGCTTGTAAAAGTACGGAAAAAAATTCGGATTTATATCGGCATTGACCCAATGCAGTTGTGTACGCTTGCACAATTCGATAATGAGTGTACCAGGTCCGCTCCCTAAGTCTATTCCGATACCTCTCTTCTCCGCAAGGTCAAACTTTGAGACAATATGCTCAGCCAAAGGTACATATACTGGTGACAACGTACCACGGCTGGCTTTTATCATACCATCAGTACCTTGACGACTATTTTTCCCATCGGTACCCGAAACTGAGCCTTCACAACCAAAAAAACAAATGACAAAAAAAACCTGAACAATTATAGGCAAATATAAACCCTGTGATTGTCGCATTATAAATACGCCTCTTCTTTTCCGTCAAAATCCAAACAAGTCAACTAAACCCGCTCAGATGCATTTTGACCAAAACACATAATTCGTCCGTCTTTGAGGCAAACTATAACCCGCCCCTCACGGTCCAAAGCAAGACCCCACGGAACCGTCTCATGTGGTATCCAACCCGTCCACATTACCTTACCGTCCTCGATATCCAAAGCGACCACTTCTTTTTCTTTGAGGACAACTACGGCGTTTTTACCGACCGCAATCGCTACACTACCGTCACAATAATATTCCCACAACGGCTTATCTGCAAAGTTGCCCAGCTTCGGCCATATAGAGACACCATTGCCGATGTTCGCCGGTTCCGGCATCGTCTTATTCAGCATCTCCTTGCTAAGAGGTGCAAAGCACATTATCTTCTTATTGTTCAACCACACAATATCACGCCCGCTGCTTGACGTGTGAAGCATCTTATTCTCCACGGAAGCGTCAAATACATCATAATCCGGATGCGCATAGAAAGGTTTGCCCGAAACACCCACCCTGTCGCCGATTAAGAAAAGCTCCTCCCCTCGCGCACATTGGGATGTAAGCACATTGTTTCTGGTAAGGTTCCGCAGCATTGCCGGGTCGCTAAGGCATTTCCCGTCTTTGATGTCATAAACAGCTGGTGAGATTGATGTTCCGCCGGGCATATAAAGCTTGTCGTCATAAAGCAGAAGATGCCCCTGCACGCTCACTCCGGTCCGGGCCTCTCTGTACAGATGCCCCGACGTATTGTTCTGCCACTTGATTTGCCCGCTCTCTGCGTCGAGAGCATAAACGTAAGTACCGTCGTAATTGACTATACCAGCCGCAAAATACGCTACTCCGTCTTCGATAAGTACTCCGCTCGAAGCCGGCCAAGTCGACTTCAAAGAACCGTAAACAGGTATCTTCCTCTCTTCCGGTGCCGCGCGAAAACGCCAAAGCAGCCGACCTGTTTTCGCCTCAAAAACATAAACCCATCCGTCGCCCGAACTTACAAAGGCTCGCCCTTTCCAGATGGTTGGAGGAAAAGCAATCCCTCCACCCGTATAAGCTGTCCACTCTGTCTTTCCGGTTGCTGCATCAAAAGCACGAACAATACCATCCTGCCCACCTACAAAAACCAAACCCCCTGCCGCAACCGGCGCTGTAGGCACAAATCTTGTTTTAGGTCTAAGTTGCCAAAGACGCTTGCTTTTCTTGGGAACAACCGCCGCCGTTGTCACACTGCCGGTATTGCACCCGCGAAAGGTGGGCCAGTCAGCAGCCGACTCCGACAGTGCCGCTGCTTCCGACAAATCCCCACTTGCTTTTTCAAGACATCCGGCCTCTGTGGCTGTTGAAGCAAAGTCAAAACCCCCTGCCGGCCCAACACACGTAATCCCGTACAGTGTAAGTTGACAATCGCAAACTGACGGCCACCAGTAAAGAAAACCGTTGGCTACTGTAACACCGTCGTGGCATTGGGCTCGCATTGGAGAAATCCAGTGTGCCTTCTGACTTGCCACGTCTAACCTTGCCGTGCCGCCCCTCGCACGATAAAAGATAGCGTCCGCCGAGCCTGTCGGTCGAGTACAGGCCCGCCTGCTCGTCTTCATCTCAGACAGCACTTCTCCGGTAAGAGGCACAAATCTTTTGCTCGATTCAGCATCCATCTGACCAGTGAGACCGTACAGTCCGTCATCGCGCAGAACCAGTTGATAATTGTCATAAGGGTCCTGCCAAAGAACACTCCCATCCTTTACCGATACCGCGACAAGACTGCCCACTTGAGGCCCCGCAAAGTACAGAGCTTTATCACTGCATTTGACGTAAGCGGTCGTACGCCAGTTAGTTGCAAATCCCTGACGATTTGAATAAACTCCCAATGTCTTAAAAAGCTCTTGTGCATTTTCAGGTGTCCTGCGCCAGATTTCTTTTCCGCTTTTCGCATCAAGACAGGCAAGATAAGCATCGAACCGGAAAATATAGATGCGCCCGTTTGTCATACACATAGCCCGGCTGTCAATCGGTTTGTCTTCTCGATAGCTCCAGAGGACCTTTTTCGTTTTAGGATTAATCGCCAGAACTGTCAGCCCGAAGCCCCACGGATGCGCAAGATACGCCTCCTGACCCGCCCCCAGACCATCAGGCTGATTAACACCCTCCGACACAGGGTTCCACGGCCAGCCGTGAGCCTCTCGATGCTGCCGTACCACAGGGTCTCTTTGCTCCTGCTCACCCACAAGGGCATAAAGAACGCCATCCTCTAAACCCATCCACTTCCAGAACGTCCCGCCCGCAACTTCTATCGGTGGTTTAATCTCATCTTTCAAGCGACCGGTGGCAGCATCAATAAGCTTACAGCTTTTGTCGTCGCCAAGGTACAATGTCTCCGGAGTTGCGATTAACGTATTCCGGTGAACCATTATGCCGTGTGTAAGCTCACGTCTCCACAGCATCGTTCCGTTATACCCATTGAAAGCCGCTAATG
>Ga0272441_10013713_pt1 | contig 11619 bp, 8 predicted proteins | sample SSMProp6N_FD_193582 | JGI IMG/M metagenome (GOLD analysis project Ga0272441, IMG submission 193582) | Marine sediment archaeal communities from Little Sippewissett salt marsh, Falmouth, MA, United States - SSM-Prop-6N | ecosystem: Environmental > Aquatic > Marine > Wetlands > Sediment ... | reverse complement strand
AATGCTTAACTCTCCCGCTATAATAAGTTATAATGTTTTGAGTTGCTCCAATCTTATTAATCAGAGGTTCCGGACGTGAATAAATCAACGGTTTTAATTCTACTCATCAGTTTACTTGCGATCTCAATCCTTGGATGCTCGGGTTCCAGTCCTGTCACTCCACCGGCAGATCGGGAGCTTACACCCGATCGCATAACGCATACAGATCCCGGACGAATGCTCTGGGGTTACTGGAATGTCTCGATCGATCCGGACTGCATGACGGCAGACGTAGTTCCGCTTCGCACATCGCAGTTCACGGCGAACGTGACACGTTTCATGCAACCGCCGGCAAGCCCGGTTCACATGATGGGAATCAGCATCCTGCCCTCATCCGATCCCGCAAACGGCCTTTTCGATGTTGAGGTAACCCTTAACCATCCTTTCGTCGGACTGAACAAGTTCAACGGCTTCGATGTCCGCGGAATTTTCATTACTAACGGATCGGTTGCATCGGATCACGATCCCACCGCGATCGGTCCCGGCGAATCGGACGCGATACTCCTCAATCCCGACGGCCTCACCAGGTGGTGGAATCCGACCGAGTTCACGGCCTACAACACAATCTTCGGATTCACGCAGGGCAAACTTGCCCCTGCTCTCTACCCCACCGCCACGATCAACCCGTACAAATATTTCGCGGACGCCCTGGATTCCACATCAGATGTTACATCTCTCGATCCCGCAAGTCGCGGATTTTTCACAGCCTCACTCGGTATTAACACCAGACTCTATAAAATTCAGTTCCCGGTAGGCCCCGGCGGTCCCGTACTTGAATTCCAGTATGCCGTGGACGCGTCATGGAACACCCCTGATCCGGCCTACGATCCCGATTATCCGCTCGACGCGTTCGAACTCAACGCGAACGTGGCCGAGGCCTGGGCAATCGACATAACCGACGCGGGCTCCGATGCGTACTACAAATCCCCTACCGATTTCGGCGGTCAGCTTGTTCTGGACATCGAAGTATACGACTGGCAGTCGATGGAAAATCCCGATGGTGTGTCGGGCGAAGTGTCCGGAATCTGGCTTGAGGGCGACGTGATAAACGGTGTCTACGATGTCCTCTCGAACGCAACGGTTCTTCCCGGATCGACACCTGTATCCGAAGTTTTCCAGGTTTCGGTTGCGAATCTTGAACTTACCGGCGCGGGAAACGAAAGGATTTTTGTAACAGTCGAAAGTGCCGATCCAGACACATACGAACCTCAGGTCCCGGGCGGCGATGCGTTCGACTACCCCGACGCAACTCTCGCGGCTTACGCGACCGGCATGGTTCAGATTCTGTCGGACACACCCGGAGATCCCGCGACAGTCGATATCCTCTGCCCGATGTGGGGATTTCCCGGCGATTACCTTCAGGATATATCTCTCGAAGGCGCTGACATAGTGGACGGAGCCACGGTTAAAATCGAACACGAGACGAGTAGCGACACATTCGACGGAATCGACGTTATGTGGGTCGACTCGAACACTATCGAATTCGATCTCGATCTCACCGACGCGCCGATCGGTTATTACACGGTAATCGTTACGAATCCGAACTCCCCGGACGGCATCCTGGAGCAGGGTTTCGAAGTAATGGATCCCGACAACCTTCCGACATGGCCCACTATCCAGGGAAACAGTGCGAACACCGGAATGGTCGGACTTTACGGGCCATGCGATGTACATGATGCTCCCACGTGGGACCACAACTGGCAGCCGAATCCGTACGGCAACCCTCTTCCGATTTACCTGAACGAGGACACATGCTTCATAAGCAACACCGGCGACGGCGGACCGCTCCCGGCGGGCGCGGTCGATCTTCCGAGCCAGTCGACTTTATGGAACCAGCAATTCAACGACGACATGCAGAACTGGCTCAACGTCAAATGTGCTACAGAAGACGGATCCGTCGTGCTGACTTATGAATCAAAATATCTAAGGCTTGTCGGCCTCGACGGTGACACAGGCGATTTCATGTGGGAGATCACCGGAGTTGAAGTTCGTTGCGATACTTTCCCGGTTCTCGATCTCGATGGAAATTTCATTGTCCCTATCACCGACAGCGGCTACATCAGCGTCGTACCCTCCACCGGTGCAATCAACTGGAACTCGAACACCGGTGACATGTACTACTCGCAGCCTGGTATCGGATCGAACGGACGCATCTACGCGTACGACGGCGGTCAAAACAGCGGACGACTGATGGCTCTCGATCCGTCGGACGGAAGTGTCATCTGGTACTCCGACAATCTCGGCAACTGCAGGGCAAACGGCGTGACGGTCCATCCGAACGGTACTTTAATTATCCCGACAATGGATGGACTGACCTGTATCCAGGACGACGATGACTCCGCAAGTATTCTCTGGAAAGTTCCTTACGATTGTCCGTTCTACAGCTCCGTTGCGATAGCTCCGGATGAGACAATCATCTTTGTCGAGTGGAGTGGCACACTTCACAGAATCGATCCCGACACCGGTGCGTCGATCGATTCTGTCACTCTCCAGCCCGGTGACACTCCAAGTAATCGCCCGGCGATCAGCAAGGACGGCCATATTTACCTGAGAACCCGTAACTATTCCGGAAATATGACATATTTCGCCTGCTACGACCGCAATCTCGACAAGAAGTGGGAGTGGTTCCATGGGCTCTGGATCGGAGATGCCGGAATGCCATGCGCTGCGGCGATCGGACAGGATGGAACGCTCTACTCGTCGTCCAGACCTTACGGTATCATCGCGTGGAAAGATGACTGACGGGTAAATTAATAAAACACCCTGTTATGACTCTATGGCAATACGTTGACTAGATAAGATATAAACGGTAAAGTTCGTTCTCCTGTACACTACTGAATCTGCAGGCTGGCGAACACTTGATTACCGCATTCCACAGGTTATTCTGGCAGAAACAGCTTAAAGCAATTGCCGACTCCGGCGATCGTGTTGCAGTTCTTGTGATAAAAGACCGTACCCGTGACCTGACCATCGCGATTGTCAATTTCTCCATGTACGCCGCTTTCCTTGTGGCGATTTTTGTCTATGTCCCCAATGAATTTCCCGGCTGGCTGACATGGATTCTGTTCATTCGGGAATGGATAAACGAGGGTGGGCAGTCCGCAGTGATGTCCCCCTACGCCGAACTATTCTGTTTCCACCTTCTTCCCTATACGGTGATATCAATCTCCCTCGGGTATGTGAGTATCGCCCCCGGATGCGCGCTTCTCAGCACCGATCATTCCGGCAAACATCTTGTCGAGAAAGAAATCAGTGAAACTGAAATCATAAAATCCCTTGTCTCTATCTGCCTGAAACTCGTTGCGAAGTACATGTTCGCGGTAATCGCACTAGGCGCTGCGGTCAGGTTCGTTTTCCTTTTCATTCACATCGCAGACGGCAACCTTGAGATTGCTGACTACGGGATGAACCCGTACCTGGGTTCTGTCATTGACATAATATGTCTTGGGCTGATGATCTTCGGCAAGATATTCAGTTCCATCTACTGCTCGATGAAATTCCCCGCCTACCTTCCCGCTTTCCTTCTCAGCATCTGGATGACCATAGAGTACTGGCTTTTGTACATATTCATTTTCATTCTGGGAAATAATGTAATTGTCCCCCTGATATTTGGAGCTGATCGTGACGCTGTAAATCTCAATGTTGTTCTCTACACAAGCTGGATCGTCACCGGATGCCTGGGGATATGGCTTTCGTGGCTGATGATAGTAAACGGTGTTCGAAGCCGGATGAAGATCGCCGTCATTGCGAAAGGACAAGATGCTGATAGTGGCTCGTGATGTTTAATTATCCTGAATAACTGACAGAAAAATTAACTTCAGTAATGCAGCCTACTCTGGTGAGAGAAGCCCGATCACTTCACCCGATCCGAGATTTCCGTAGCAGCCCATATCCTCCCCACCACTTCCGGCACCCTCGCATGGGGAACCGGTCTGGAGATGGTAGTTATACGGCGAGGTCGTGTTGTTCTCGAACATCGGATCAAGGTAGATATTACCCGTTCCCTCGTGCGATGGATTCCCCCACGGATACTCTGTCGTGCCTCTCAAAATATGATAGAGGCATGAGTAATCGGTGATGTCATCGTCATAGATTCCATACACCCACTGGGTCGAATCGCCTGTAATCTCCGAGAGAATGTTACTGTGCATATCGATATCGGCACCGAACGAGGAACTGTTCGTGTTCTCAATTCCCCAGACCCTTGCAGAACTCCCTGAGGGAGCGTTGGCAACCGACAGGTTGTCAATCGTATTGAACGCAATCGTCCCGGTGCCATTTGACGAGCTTCCGTACTGGAGTGGCGACAGGTTGTTTATCCCATCGAAATACAGGCTCGCGCCACCCTCTGTTCCGGGTTCGATATGATGAACCAGGTTGTTCTGAATATTGATTCCGCCCCAGTCGAACACGATATCTATCGCGGTGACATAAAGATTAATCCCGTCCGGCTTCTCATTCTGGAGATCGGTAAACTCGTTCCTCAGGATATCAAGATTGACATTCCATCCACCGCCGATAGCCTCGAGCTGGACACTCGACTCGGTCGTATTGACTCCAGCGTTGATGTTCTTAAAGAGGCAGTTGGATATCTCGCAGTCCACGGTCCAGTATGGGGCTATTCCATGGACAAGCCTCGCGTCATCGTATGGAGGATCCCCGGTGAAAAAGCAATCCTTAATAATGATATTCTCCGTCCAGGTAAGTTCCGCAATCGCCGGCCACCCCGATCCGGATGCCCCGCCGAAGGTAAGTTTGAATCCCTGGAACGTTATGTAGTCCGTGTGAACAAGCTGGATTGTCGGCTGGTTTGAGTAAATATCGGGACCGTCGATCAGCGGACGTCCGCCATCGGTTGTGTACCAGTTGAATGCCCGTACCGTAATGTGCCTCTCGCCGCCATAAACATAAATGCTCTCGCCGTACGTACCGGTTCCGTAATCGACAAGAATCAGATCATCGACCGTGCTTGCGTCAATTCCTGCGCTGATCGTGTGATACGGATTAGTCATTGTCCCAAGCTCTGCGAGGCCGTCGAAATCCGGATGGTTTGAAACGTAAATATCGCCTTCCAGCCATTCCTTGATCTCAAACAGCTTCTCATCGCTCACACCCGTCTCGCCGCACGCGTTGGTCACTACGATGTAATAATACCCGGGAGTTGCTCCGTCCAGATCGAAATCCGCGTCGAACAATCCGCCACTAACATCCACGTTCTGTATGTCGGTTCCAGTGATATCGTACGAACCGTCTATAACCCCATCCAGGTCGAGATAGACAGCAAGGCCGGTATCCCCTTCCAGGTTGGTCGAATCGATATGAAGCGTATACGTGTCGTTGTTGTACCCGGATTCCGGATCGCATGCTGTGGGAAGCGGGATCGGGCACTCGGGTGATTCATCAAGAACATCGAGATCGAACCTGAAGAACGCCGCAAGAGGCGCTCCCTCCGTAAGGTTCGGAATATCATAGGGATTCATGTAGTCGTAATAGTTTTCCTCGATTATCACCCAGTACTCCTGGTCATCCACGCCCGTTACATTATTCGCCCCGACCTCAACGGTAAAGGTCGAATACTGATCGGTACCACCTGTCGGTACCATCTGGTCCGGAGTCGCGTAGTACGGGGAATCCAGCACGGTCGAGTCCAGTACAATCCTGAAATCATCCATCGCACCGTTCGACAACTGCGCATCCCAGTCCCAGACGCTTATGTCCAGGTTTAAATTCCCGCCATTTGTTGACGGGTCTTCATAGTAAACACTCGAGTTATCTGTAACTTGAACCGCGACAGCCTCTGGGGCGTTCGATGGATGGTACTCCTGCTCGGTTCCTTCCCAGTTCGCGATTACCGCGTAACCGTATACCACACCCTTTTCATTCGGGAACCTGAGGTAATAGTTCCTTGTATTCGATGCACCCGACGTGAAAACGCCATCGATGTCCGCATGAGTTTCAATCCATTCCCACAGGTCCTCGTCGGCTTCCAGTCCGTTCGCGAAATACCTGTACGGGTTAAGCATCGACGTTCCCTCGAACTCAAGTGATGCGAACTTGCCGTGGGTATACTGGAAAAGCGGCATCCCGCCCTCCGAGAATTCTGTCAGGTTAAACCACCTTGTATATCCATCAGGAGCACCGTTCCCGCCATCGGGATCGGCCAGCATATACTGGTCAACGCCATTGACAGGATACGTGATACCCGCGTAATCCATCATACCGACGCCATCCCCCATGAAGATCCCTCGCACGTCGTAACCGTTGTACTCCGGAAGTCCGGGAAACGGATGTTTAAGCGTGACGTTGATATCGACGTCCAGGTATTCACCGCCATCGACTATCTCAACTATCTCAAATCCAAGGTTGAGAGGGCTCTTGTTCAGGAAGTTGACAACATTCACCGTGAACATTGCCCCACGGTCGGGAAGCATTGCAACTTCCTTAGTCTCGACATCAATGTAGACATCCCAGTATCCCCAGAGATGTGTAGATGAGGGTGTACGCTCGGGTCCGGATGTGAATACCGCAGGATTTTCACTCCCGTTGCCATCAGGCAGGACAGGATTTCCCGATCCTGAGCATCCGGCGAATAAAGCCGAGAGTAAAATAAATACCGCGATTACAAATGGAAATCGTAAAGACATTGAATGTCCCCCATTCAGTTTTGATTGCAGTGTATTTATTATGATACTAAAAAACTCCGGGAACTTCAGTTTTTTTGTAACTTCCCCTGCGGATAACCCGACAATTATTGCGTTACATCATAACAATGTTAATATTGCCGACCTGTAATTATGATCTTGATAGAACTCACAGGCATTGCCATCGGACTCGCGATAGACGCGATGAGCGTCGCAATCGCGACCAGCCTGATACTCGGACGTCCGAATTTCGGTCAGGTTTTCAGGTTCGCATTCTTTTTCGGGCTGTTCCAGGCCGGAATGCCTGTGATTGGATGGTTTGCCGGGCAGAGTATCGAATCACTTATACGAACATGGGATCACTGGCTCGCGTTTACGCTCCTTGCTGCGATTGGGGTTAAGGCCATCTACGAAGCCCTCAAGGGTGATGAGAATGGCATGATGTCGGGTGATCCGACGCGTGGACTTCCACTTCTTGTCCTCTCAGTTGCAACAAGCATCGATGCCTTTGCGGTCGGGCTGAACTTCGGAATTCTCGAAGTAAACATCTGGTTTCCCGCGCTGATAATCGGGGTAATAACCGCAGCTCTTACGACAGCGGGTATGCTGTTCGGGAAATTAATAACATCAAAAGCACGCCATGTAATGCAGATCTTCGGCGGACTGGTACTCATTGCGATAGGTGTTAAAATCCTGATCGAACACCTTGTCGAATAAATCAGCTTCCCCCTCCGCCGCCTCCTCCACCACCATCGCCCTGTTTACCCGCACCACGCGAGAACATCCTCATTAGCACGACCGCCATAAGGCCCATCGTGATCATCCAGATTATCTGCTGCATCTTGCTCGATTTCTGATCAAGTTCCTGCTTCTCAAGCTCTTCCGGGCTCATCTCCTCCTGGGGTTCCTGTACAGCTATCCATCCGGCAGCACCAAGAACCTCTGAAATTTCCGGATCGAATCCCGGAACAAGCGGAAACCGGTAAAGAGAAACCTCGGAGCAGCCGGGAGCGATCTCCGGGATCTCCGCCACCACTTCTTCAATGTTTATATTATCAATACTCTTTAAGATCCTGAACTTATCACCGGATCTGAAGGATGTATCCGGGATGTCCGACGTCAGCACTATTTCGCTGCCCGCTGCGCCCATCTGCCTGAGTTCCCCATGGTCCATAAGAAGTTCTATATCAACAGCTTTGTAAAGGTATGGTGTAGACATAGGTATACTGGATGACCAGATCGCCCTGTTTACCACCGGGATTACAGCGGTGAAAGGCACTCCCATGCCTTCTATCATCGCCGCGGTGTAATCGATCCACTGCCTGTCTGTGATTCGTGGAGAAACCCCCGAATAATCATAGTCCATGAAATAGACTACAAATCCATCGATAAAGTCGGTTACGCCATCAAAATAAGTCCCCTGCCCGTCGATCAGCATGTGCGGGTTCAGCCCAAGTTCTATCGGTATGTCTATTGAGCTGATATCAAGCGCCTCGAAAAATTGCGGGATGATTTCGAGATCAACCTGCCTGTATGTGCCCGCGGCATGCATCGGAAAAACAAGTTCGATGCTGTGAATATCCAAGTCTGTCGTCGACTGTATAGTGTCTATCTCCGAGCGGAGCCAGTCGGCAAATATTATCCATTTGTCGAAGTAATAAACCTCGTGAGCCACCTCAATCGACAGCCTGTATTCGAAATACGTCGGAAGCCCGAATTCTTCGGTAAGAATCGATGGGTCGCCACCCTCATTCCAGGCTCCGATAAATTCCCCGTCATGACCGGGTTCCTCACTTGCAACCACATCGCCGAATCCGTACCTGATACTCACAACATCGACACCGAAACTGTTAAGTGCCGCTATCGCCGCTGCATCCGGTTCTGCCCACCAGTACGCACCCTTATCGACCTCCGGAATTCCCGGAAAGTCCTCGGCCTCTTCAAGCGAGACATCGGCCTCGTCTTCCGCTACGCTGTCCTGCGTATCCTGGGCGTAAACCGGTAATCCTGTTATTAAAAGAAGCGCGAGTATTATCGATATATTTCTCAGCATGGTTTTCCTTCGCCTTATGAGTCTGGCTCGCCATTATAACCCGCATGAATAAGAAAATCGTCCCTGACGATCACATCAGGGACGAAAACCATCGCCATAACTATATTTCACAGGTGCGTTCTCCTGCGTAGTGTACTAGATGTGTCTACAGGTTTTTCAAAAAAAAAGAAAAAACCGTCAGCGTTGACGGTTTTCGAGTTGGCAACTAGACGATTTATCTAAATCCGGATTTTTCTATTTCAGGTTTCCAGAACGCTCAGATCGAAGAAATCGGTCATCCATGACGGAAGATTCGTCAGGTTTACCTGCTTCGCGGTTCCCCTCGTTCTTCGTGCCGCATCCAGAAGCGCGCCATATCCGGAGCTGTCCAGGTAAGACAGCCTGCTCAGATCGAGCTGCAGGTTCACCGATCCCTCCCTGATCACACTGTCGATGAAATTCCTTAACTGGGGTGCAGTCTGAATATCAAGATCTCCCGAAAGCACCAGTATCACAGTGTCATCGGCATCCTGGGAATGGTTAATTACAAGTTTCCCCTTCATGTCCATAACAGGTCTCCAGTCATTTACTAGCTTTCGCTTACGGTTACCACTTCGTTAAGGCTCGCAAGCTTGAGAATCTGGAAAAGCTGCCTTCCCACATCGCTTAAACCGTGAATCTCCATCAACCCCCCGGTTGATCTCAGTTTCTGAATTATTCCGATCAGGACACCGATTCCCGACGAATCCATGTACTCGACATCGGTCATGTTCAACTTGAGAAATGGCGGGGATGGGGAGATAAATATTGGCTCGACTACCCTCCTCAGCACAAGCGCGCCATCACCTGCAAGGTGACCTCTCAGTTTGAGCCACATGCCCTTCTCACCCTCGGGCGGATTCTCGGTTTGTATAGTAAGGTTCGTGTTAAAGCTGTTTATCACTGTTACTCACTCCCATGATATGATCGCGAAAGCGAGGTGCAAAGTTATTAAACAACCTTAAATCTGGGTAAAAAAGAAAAACCCGCCAGTCCTTCAGCGGGTTCGGTAAAGGTTATATATTATGTGAGTTTGCAGAATATTTATCAGTCTTCGGACGTAAGAATCATATCGATCTCGGCTATACCATCAGCTTCAACGATTACAAGTTCGGATTCCATCTGGTACCCGGACCGGGTACATATCATTGTGTAGGTTCCTTCCGGAATGTCGAGATAATAACCCGCCGGACCGGATAATGCTTCCCCGACTGCGATCATGTAGATCGACGGAACTACATCGTTCTCAAAGATCCCGACATAAGCGTCATTCAGTATCTCACCCTCGGCATTCCTGACAAATCCGGTTACTGCGCCGTACTCAATCGATGGTGAGATTATCTCCATCTCTATATCGAGGTTGCGGGTACCTTCGAATCCGAGTGTAATGTCTGGAATAGTAGTATCCACATGCGATGGAGCTCGCGCGATTACCGTAACCTGTCCGTCCTCAATATCGGAAATTATGTATTCACCATTCTGATCCGCCTGGACATGCGCAATTCCTCCACCATCGTACAGGACCCATACTTCGGCTCCGGGTATCGAACCGGTATTGCCCGATACTTCGCCCGAAAGAACATTCAGGCCGGGTCCGACCTGTGGCATGTTCACCACGTAGGGTGTTTCATCCTGGTCAACCACAAGATCCTGCGTGTAAAGAAGAACTCCCATCCATGCGAAGGAAAGCGTATACGATCCCACCGGGACATTCAGCATTGTGTACGATCCGTTCGAGTCGGTCACATGGATTCTCGTGTCCTCTGGACCGTTAAGCAGAACCCTTATGAACGGAACACCCTCGCCCGACGGTATTCTCACGCTTCGCCCGGTTACAGACCCGCCGATGTCTCTTGATTCCTTGCATCCTGCCGAATAAACAAGCGTTAACGCAAGAAGCAGGATTAAAAGAATCCTGACTGCCGATTCCGGTTTTATCGCCTGTTTCTTCATTTTGTTGTATTCCAGTTAGGATATCAGAAAACTCCGATGATCCGCAGCGGAATTTCCCAAATCACTTCCTGTAACCTTTAGATATATTTTGTAACTTTTTTGTTCATTTTTCAAGGGGTAAAGGCCGATTTTTTTAGATTTTATTTTGGCCCTGTCATCCCCTTCCCATAAGTATAAACGGGGCAAAGAAATACGGATGCACTTTTATTTCCCCAATCATTGACCCTGCAGCCTTTTTCAAGGCATCAGATGCTGACCCCGACTCGCGCAGGTTTTCGTAGAAGGTGATGATCAGGCGTGATGTTGCCACGTCATCCACTTTCCATAAGCTTGCGAGTACGGTCTCCACACCCGCAGCAAGGAATGCCCGGGACAGGCCGATAAATTCGTCACCGGAAAGAACTTCACCTGTTCCGGTTTCGCACCCGGCAAGTGTGACAAGTCGGACGCCTGTAAAATCAAAGTTTCCTTCACCCATGCTTTCAAGACTTAACATGGAACCGTCATTCAGTACCAGGGAGCTTGCGTAGGGATTCACGGGATCGAATTCCGCGTGACCTGTGTAATGGATTATTTCCGCTTTTCCGGCTTCTTTGAATCCACCGAGCGTCATCCCTTCACCGAACATTTCCCCGATCGCACCGATTTCGTGCTCCACTTCTTCTATGCCTTCGTCCAGCCCGCGTACCACGTGAATTCTCTCTGGTATCCCTGTTTGATCGCGATCGCCGTGAGTCAGAAAATCAGATGAAGGAAGGATGGTTACCGAATAATTTACCGAGAGGTATTCGCTTTCAGGATCAGTAAGGGCACCGAACGGAATATGAAACAGGATTCCCTGGGGAACAAAGAAAATGTGTTTCGCGTCTTGTATACGCCCTATGACCGGACCGATCAGAATGTCTGACAGAGATA
>Ga0272441_10013712_pt1 | contig 11620 bp, 6 predicted proteins | sample SSMProp6N_FD_193582 | JGI IMG/M metagenome (GOLD analysis project Ga0272441, IMG submission 193582) | Marine sediment archaeal communities from Little Sippewissett salt marsh, Falmouth, MA, United States - SSM-Prop-6N | ecosystem: Environmental > Aquatic > Marine > Wetlands > Sediment ... | reverse complement strand
GCGGAGCGGAGGAGCTCGAGGGTCGCGTCCTTGCCGAGGCGCGGCCCGGGGCGGAAGTAGTAGGGGGCGCCATTGCGCTGCTCGAGGGCCGCCCGGGTGGTCTGGGCGTCGGCGGGGGCGATGGCGGCGATGGCAGCGGCGTTGCGGACGAGGTCGGCCACGTCGCGGCGACCGTCGCTTGCGCACGCGCAGGCCGGGGCACCGGTGGGCTCCGTCACAGCGAGGGCTGCCGGCGTGCCCCTGCCGACCAGGAGGCAGCGGGAGCAGGGCTTGAGGCCGAGGGAGTGGAGACGAATGTCGAACGGCTTGCAGTGGGCCTGGAGCGCTGGGCAGCCCTGGCCAGGGTCGAGCAGGTGGACTGGGGTGTCGGCGTCCCGCTTCTCCCGGCCGGTCCGCGCGGCGGCGACCGCGGTGCGGAGGGCGTGGCCGGTCACCGCGTGCCCCGAGACGAAGGGCGGGCGGAGCACGGGGTCGAGGGGCTCTCTGGCTCGGACGCTGTGGCCGCGGGGGTCGCCATCGAATGGGATGAACTCCCGAGCGCCCTCGTGGCGCAGCGCCAGGCCGTGGGGCTGGACCTCGAACGTCGTGTGTGGGTCGGCTGCGTAGACATCCACGCTCGGCCCCTCGATCGTCACGGCGTGATTCTCGACCATCAGCGGGTCCTCCTTCCAAGCTCGTTCACGCTCCCACTGACTCTCCTGTAGTGTCGCGGGTCGGAGAAGGGTCTGAGTTTCTGAGCAGAACACTCGCGATGTGGGCCAGGCCGTCGTCGCCCGAGGCGCTCCAGCGGCACATCGGGCAGGGCTGGGACCCGTCGGCAGGCGCTGGACTGGGGTAGGAGACGGAGAGACGGCCGTGGGCGTCGAATTCGAGGTGTGCCCAGACGCTGTCCCGAATCCGCTCGGCCACAAGGTCCTCCAGGAGCCGCAGGGCGATGGCCGCGGAGAGCTGGTTGAGGCTGTGGAGACTGCCCGCGCGCTCGGCCTGCCAATCGCGGCCCGCGTAGAAGGTGCGTTCGGCCTGCGGGGATGCCAGCACGCGGCGCGCCGCGTCCTCGTCGCGCAGCCCGCCCATGCACAGCAGGCACCGCCCGGGGAGGACGAGGCGGACGTCGGCCCCCATCACGCGCTCGGCCCCGTGGCCGTGGACGCCTGCCCCGATGTCGATCAGGAGCCTGGAATAGAGCGTGGCGATGGCGGCCAGGGCGAGGCGGGCGGCATCGTGGTCCACGCAGGCGAAGAGGACATCGCATGCCTGGGCGGCGTGGAGGGAACGCAAGTGGGTGATGGAGTTGCGGATGCGAAGGACTTCCGGCACGGCGCCTCGTCCGCGTGCCAGCGCGGCCCCCAGCGCATCCACCTTCGCGAAGCCGATGGCGCTTTCCGTGATCCCCGTCATCTCGCCCAGGTTGTGGCGCTCCACCGTGTCGGGGTCAACCAGCGTGAGGTGCCGAACGCCAAGCCGCGCGAGCATATGGGCGACGATGCTGCCCGTGCGTCCCAGGCCGACGATGCCGTAGCGAAGGCGGGTCAACCGCGTCCAGACACCCAGGCCCAACGCGCCGATGGTTCGGGACCACCGGCTGGCGGGAGGGGCGAGGGCCGCCGTGATATCGGGGCGTGCCGGGGTCTGCCGATGCAGCTCACAGGTGTGCATCCCCGCCCCGACGACCTTGAGCACGTGCACCGGCTCGATGGCGTGCCCCGCCCGGATGAACCCGGCGGCCTGCCCTCGGAGCGCTCCCCGGCCCACCAGGAGCACTCCGAGGCAGTCCTCGGGCAAGGCGCGCGGCGGCGAGAGGTCGTCCGCGCCCGACCAGACAAGCAGCGGCCCTCCACCGTCAACAGACCGGACGAGGAGCTCGGCGTTGCCTTGCCACCGGGCGACTCCGACGGACGACAGAATCGTGGTGCGATCCCCTCGCAACAGGGCGCCGAGAAGCTCGTGGAGCAGGGGCCGGGCAATGATGACGGCGTTCACGGTGTTGCCTCTCGGCGCGCCCGGGTCGGCGGGCGCCGCTAGTCGTAGGCGAACGGGCGGCGCTCGCGGCGCGGTGCCCGGCCGGGCTTCGGCTTCACGTCCTTTCTCCTGGCTTCTTCCTCGGACTCGATCCCATCGAGCAGGCGCTCGAGGTCCGAGACGGGGCGGCGCTCCCGCCGCCTGGGGGCATCCAGTACCACCTTGCGTGCCGCGTTCATGACGCCTGCCTCCTTTCTTTGCCCTCCCACCAGAACAGATAGTGGCGTGGCTTCGAGCCGGGCGGCTTGATCTGCGCAGAGCAGGGCTCGCCCACGCCTTTCCGGTGGGACATCTCACGAGGCTGAGCGGACTCACGACACTACGACTCAGAACGGTGGGGCCATTGGCCTCGTGGCTGATCCCAGGAACGGCACCCTTCTGAGGAGCACGACGATGGCGAGCCCAGCAGTTCAGAGCGCGGTGGGTGGTGCGTGGAGAGCGTGCCGGAAGAGCCGCGTCAGCCGGCTCGGGATTCTCGGCGGCGGCGAGGTCGTGAAGAAGAAGATCTGGCCAGCCGTCCGCGCCAACGGACACGGTCTCGACCGGATCGCCGTGTGCAGCCTGGAATCGCGCGATCCCCTCGGGGAGCCGCGCCACCTCTACCATCGCGTGGGGTCGGACAGCCGCCTGCCCTCCGGCTCCCTGGAGGCGGAAGGCTTCTTCTCGCCGAAGACCCTCTGGATCGTCGCCACCCCCTCCGTCTCCCACGTCCACTACGCCCTGCAACTGGCGGGGGTGAGCCGGGTGGCCATCGAGAAGCCGCTCGACGCCACAGCGGCTCAGGCGCGGCTCCTCCGGCCCTACGCGAGCCGAGGCTTCGAGGTCTACCCCATCGACCACAAGCTCTTCAACGCCTCCGCCCTGGCCTTCGTGGATGCGTGCCGTCGGAACCGCCGGATCCTGGCCAGCGTCCGCCACATCGAGGGGCGCTTCCTCGAGAAAGCCGGCTTCAGCCACGGCAGGTTGCAGGAGGACTGCATCGCCGACGTGCAGCACCACCCGCTCGTGCTCATCAGGGCCGCATTCCGGAGCACGGGCGGACGGACCAGCATGACCATCGACCGGGCGCGGGTGTCCACCCACGCGCCCGATGCTCACGGGCGCTTCGCGGCGCCCAGGGTCTGGACGGCTTCCAGGCTCCAGGGCCGCGTCGTCCACAACGGGCAGACGGTGACCTACGACCTCCTTCAGGCGAAAGGCGCACCGATGGACGAGAAGTTCGTGCGGTTCCACGATGCCGACGGGAGCGTGGTGGCCGACGTCGATCTGGGCGAAAGCGGCTGGCAGGCCCACGCGAGGGTGCTCGCGGAACTCCTGAAGCCGAGGCCCAACATGCGCTACGGCCTGGCCGACGCGATCGCCGTGATGGAGCTCATTGACCGAGGCCGCGCGATGGCCTCCCAGGAGCCGGCGTATCGCTTCGGCGAGCTGCCGGGCTTCCTTGCCCACGTGCCGACGCCCGCCCGTCGCGCCGTGCGAGGAGCGACCCGCGCTTGAGTACCGAAGCCCGGGGAGCTATCTTGTGGGGGCGCGAACGGCTCCCGACCGCGGCTCCGAGCCCCGCGGCGGCCGTTCGTGGGGCACCGAGGACGGGAGGCGTTCCAGCATATGGGTGCTTCGCCTCCACCGTGTGAGGGCACCATGCCAGCGACGCTGGATCAACTCGTCGGGGTGAGGTCGCAGCTTGCCAAAGGGCTGCTGGAGTACTTCGATTGGGTCGCCAGGGCGCCCGACCGCCAGGAGACCCTCCCGGCGTACATGGATGGGCGGACGCGAACCGAGCTGTACGTCGAACCAGATGTCTTCAAGAGGAAGCAGCAGAGAAGGCGCGACGCACCCGAAGCACAGGAGAACGACGAGGAAGTCCTGTACGGGGAAGTGGAACGACCCGACGAGGAGAGGGTGTCGTGGGCAGAGGAGCGGAAGGAACTGAAGCACGGGAGCCGCTCCGCCGTCCTGGCCCCGCCCGGCTACGGGAAATCGCTGCTCACGCAGATGACGGCACGCAGCCTAGCCATCGAGGCTCGGGAGGCTCTGGAATCCCAACGCCTGGGCGCGGGGGGCGTCGTGCTGCCCATCGTGCTGGGGCTCAACCCACTCACAAGCCATGCGGTCAACTCGGGAGAGGCTCCCGAGGACTGGCTGCGGCGCGCCATCGCCGCCACCCTTCGGCAGACAGGCTGCCCCGGCGTTGCCTGCGGCTGCCTGGCCGACCACGCCCACGAAGCGCACACGTGGCTCTTCCTGGACGCCATGGACGAAGCGGACGACGGCGAGGGGCTTGCCCGAGTCTTCGGTGCCGTCAAGCCGTGGGAATGCCGGGTCGTCATCACGTCGCGACCCTACGGCTTCGAAGCACGACACCTGGCCTTCGACGTGACTGAGTACCGCCTTGCTCCCTTCGAGCCGGAGCAGGTCGAGACGTTCATCGGCAAGTGGTCTGACTGGGATGGAGCGGAACGGCCAGCCCGACGGGAAGAGCGGAGAGGGCCAGGCAAGGCCCATATAGGGAGCCTCCTCGAGGCGAGCCCTTCCATTCAGCAGATGAGCCGGGACCCCTTCCTCCTGACCCTCGTGTGCTGGGTGGCGCAGCGGGGCGAACTCCAGGCCGAGATGACCCGCGCGGAGATCTACGACCGCGTCATCCGCGACCTCCTTGGCCTCCCTCTCATCCGCACAGGGGACGTGGACGCGCATGACGTGGACGAGCTGCGCGCCGTCGAGTGGCTGCCGCTCGTGAGCGAGATGGCCTTCACGTTCTTCAAGGACAGCGCCGGCGGGAGACCCATGCCGTCGGGCAGGCTGTTGGGCATCATCAAGCGTAGCGAGGACCGTCCGGTGCCTCTGGATGGCTACGGGCACCGCATGAAGACGTTGGCCGGCGTCTCGCCGAGGCAGCAGGCCGTTTATCTCCTGGACGAGCTCTGCCGCAAGCGGCTCCTCGTTCCGCTCGGCCCCAGGCGCGCTCTCCACGTGTTCCCACACCGCAGCCTCCACGAGTTCCTCGCGGGGGTGCACCTCGGGAGCCACGAAGCGGAATGGGGTATTCTGGCCAGGGTCGTGGGCGACGCGCAGTGGAGCGAAGCCCTGCTCGCGGCCATCGGGAGCCTGGGCGACAAGCCCGGGGAGGATCGGGCCGCAGAGCGGTGCGCGTTCATCAACTTCCTGTGCCGTATCAACGATCCCCCAAAGGCGGTCTTTGCCGGCGCCGAGATCGCTGCTGCCGGCCTCCTGGAGCTTCGAGACCCTGAGGAGACGTTGCGGAGGACCGTCGCGGACCGTCTCCGCCAGGTCATCCACCCCGACCAGCCCCAGTATCTGGACGCCAGCGTGCCGCGCATCCGGGCGAGTGCGGGCCGGCTGCTGAACGGCCTTCCCGGCGGTGATACGCGCCAGGGCGTGGGTGTCAAGGATGGGTTGCCGGACATCCTCTGGTGCGATGTACCGGGCGGGACGCTCCTGATGGGCTCGGCAAGAGACGAGACGGACGCGGAGGAGAATGAGTACGGCCCGGATGGCAAGCCGTTCCCCGTGGAGATTGAGCCCTTCCTGCTCGCGGCGTACCCCATCACGAATGCGCAGTTCCGCCCGTTCGTCGAGGGAGACGGGTACACCCGCCACGAGTACTGGACCCGCGAGGGTTGGGAGTGGAAGGAAAGGGAGCGTCGTCAAGAGCCATATTACTGGCAGGACGCGAAATGGAACCGGGACAACCACCCGGTGGTGGGGGTGACGTGGTATGAGGCCGTGGCCTACTGCCGGTGGCTCACGCGCCGGCTACGGAAGAAGCGGGAACTGAGCCAGCGGCAGGCAGTTCGCCTGCCCACGGAGGCCGAGTGGGAGTGGGCCGCTCGGGGGCCGTCACGTCACAAGTATCCGTGGGGCATGGACTGGCGGGGCGGAGCCTGCAACTCAGACGAGTCCGGCATCGGTCAGACGTGTGCGGTGGGCCTCTTCCCTTCGGGGGTGAGCGCGTGTCTTGCGGAGGCGGGCGAGAGGGCCTATGACTTGGCCGGGAACCTCTGGGAGTGGTGCGGGTCGCCGTATGCGAACCCGTACGACGGGAGCGAGCAGGAGGGCGCGGACGCGCCGGGGAATCGGCGTGTCTTGCGTGGCGGCTCGTGGAACCTCGCCCGCAGGGCCTGCCGTTGTGCCTACCGGCACAGGTACGGCCCGGGGGACTGGGACGACGGCAACGGGTTTCGTGTGGTTGTTTTCCCGAGGACTTCCTGATGGGTACCCTTTGCTCTTTCACCCTTTTACCCTTTTCCCTTCTTCGGTTTCTCCTGTGCTGCCCGCCGAAGGCGGGCCGGAATTTTCATGCGGCCCCGTGAGCACCCGATCCCACCATCCGGCCGGACGCCAGAGGACACGGGGTCCAAGGCCGGCCTCCACCCATCCTGTAGTCGGCACTGAACGTGGCGACGTGTGGTCGAGGAACGGGCCGAGCCGGGAGCAGCGTGCCAGTCTCTCCCACGGGCGCGGAGCTCAGCGGCTCTCCCAGAGGACCTTGTTGGCATCGTGCCGGTTGCAGATGACACCTGCGCAATCGGCTGGCGGACACACCCGGCGGACGGTCGCACGGCGCCGCCGCTCGAACGCCTCGGAGCCGAAGGCGACCCGCGCAAGGTCGGCCACGAGGAACCGAGGCTCCGCCCGCCAGTAGGTGCAGCCCCACACGAGGCCCGGCTCGGGCGGCGTGGCCACCAGGCGCGACGCCGCGCAGTAGTAGCACGTCGGGTAGGTCTTCCGCGTGTCGGGCTCCACGCCCCGCTCGAGGAAGGCGACGTGCCACGCAGGAACGTGGAAGGCCAGCCCCGCCTCCGCGCCGAGGCTCCGCACGGTGTGGATGGCCTGGAGCGCGTGGAAGCGTGCCTCGCCGCTCAGCGGCAGGACGCCGATGCCGTGGATGCCGCTCATGGGGCGGAGCCAGAAGTCGGAGGCCCCGACCTGCCCTGCGATCTCGAAGGCTCGCAGCACCTCAGCAGCGTTGGCCTCCTGGAGCAGGAAGCTCACGCCGAGCCTCACGCCACTGCCCTTCAGACCCTGCATCCCCGCTACGACCCGGGGGAAGTGGCCGCTGGCCCGATGGACTTCCCCGTGGGTCGCGGCTGTGCCGGCATTCAGGGAAACGCGGCACTCGACCGGGACCCGCTCCGCCGCCTGGACCAGCGCGTCGGCGACGCGGCGCTGGTGGAGGAAGGCGCCGTTGGTCACCACCTTGAGCCGGAGCCGCAGGCTGGCCACCAGGAGGGCCACGTGGTCGAACTGGCGATACGCCGTGGGCTCCCCACCGTAGAGCAGGATCTCCTCCCCTCCCTGCGCCGCGAAGCACTCGATGATGCGGCGCACCGTCCCCATGGCGAGTGAAGCGCCCGGAGCGCTCCCCATCGCCTTCCTCTCGATGCACCCCGGGCATCGGAACGGGCACCGGAGGGTGAGGTCGATCGTGAGGCTTTTCGGCCTGACCGTTTCGGGCGGCCCCGTGGGCATGCTGTCGCCGAGCTCAGCCAGGTAGACGCGCCTTTCCATAGCTGCTGCGTGCATGGTCTGTCAGTCTCCTTTCGCCGAGGCCTGATGCTTCGCGTCGCTTGGCGCCCCGACTGGCGCCAGGCCGATCATCCTGCGGCCACCTGCCTCTCCTCCGCCTCGCATTGCCCGGTGACCGCGAGCGATGCGGTCCACACGAGGGCGGCCGATACCCGCGACCTGTAGTTGAAGGACGGCTTGTAGTAGAAGCCGTGCCCTCTCTGGACGAGGAACTGGGGGTCGGCCCCCTGGTCGAGGCCGATGGCGTGGTCTGCGCCGGCCTCGGCCAGAAGCTGCGCGGCTTCGGAGATGGTGCACCCGGACAGCGTGCTGATGCCGCCGACCTGGATGTTGATCCACGTGCCCCGCGCCCGGTCGATCCCGAGGAGGTTGTGGGGGTAGATGCCCGGCTTGAAGCAGATGACGGCCCGGTGGTCGTCGACAGCGAGATCACCAGGCGCGCTGACCGACCGGGCCGGCACGAGGCGGTAGCCGTGGGCTTGTGCGTTGGCAACGAGCGAGTCGATGGCGCTGCTCGGCAGGGGGGCGATGCCCTCCGGGCTGGGCCACGTGAGCGGCAGAGCGAGGGGTTCTCCGCTCGCTGCCGCGCGGAGCAGGTGGGCGTTGTCCTCGTCCATGAGGAGGCCTTCCCAGAGCAGCGTTCGGGCTCCTGTGGGGAGCGTGCAGGCGAGCATGGCGAGCAGGTGCCGCAAGTCGGCAGCCCAGCGCGGTGCGGAGGTCTCGGGTCGGAGAGGGCGGCCCTCCCAGACCAGTGGCGGCCCCGTGAGGAGCAGTCGGAGCCGCGGGGTGAGATCCTCGCCCGATTCGTCGAGCACGTGGCGGCCGTCCGCCGCCAGGGCAAAGCGGACGCGCCCAGACCAGGGCGTGCCATCCTGCTCGACCCCGAGGGCGTAGTAGCAGTAGCCTTGGCTCCAGCGCGCCTCCTCGTCGCGCCGGCACAGCAGCAGGCGGGGGCCACCCTCGCTCACATAGCCGACGTACTCCCTGTTCGTCCCCGCATCGCCGTAGGAGGTGACGTAGAGGACCTGGCGGCGAACGCGCTGATAGACGCGCTCGGTGTGCTCCAGGAAGCCGAGGCAGTCGCACCGCATCTGCGACGGGTCGGTGACCACCTCGCCGTTGGGCCGGACGTATTGGGGGTTCCCGGCGAGTCCGCGGATGAAGCCGGAGCCGCCGATCATCTTCTCGGCAACGCTGAGGTGGAGGTCGGTTCGCCTGGCGGAGATTCTGGCCACATGCACGTCTGCGGGCGTAGCGTTGTGCCCGCTGAAGCCCAGGCGTCGCAGCAGGACGCTGTGGTGACTCCTGGCTCCGGCTGGCTCAAGGACGCGCGGGGCTCTGCGATTGCCTTCGGCGGGGCGGTTCGGCCCGGGGTGGCCGGGATGCCATGGCGGAAGGTGAGCGGAGTGCACCTGCCCCGCCCCCTCGGCGTCGATGCGTGGGAGGGACGATGCCAGGCGACCCTTGGAGTTGCCCATGGTGTGTTCCTCCTGCGAGGGGCGTGTCGAGGGCTCGGCGGGCGCCAGTTCGGCCCGATCGCCCCGGGCCGTCCGCCCCGCCCTCAGGCGTTCCATCAGCGTTGACAACCATGGAATAGTGTCGGGAGTTGGTGATTGCCGCCGGCTGCTCTCCCCGCCCCGGGCGTGCGCCGTTCTCACGCCACTATGCAGAGACATGGGAGGGGAGCAGCGGCAGCGACTGGTTGCCGAGCGCCCGACTTCACCCGTCACCGGCTGGGATTGCAGACCATTGCGAAGTCATTTGCACAGCAGGGGCCACACGCTGGGAGGGAAAAGCCGGACCGGCTCTTGACGTGGCTACGTCCCGCGCGCTAGGGTGGGGCCAGCCTGGAGGAAGCAAGCACCGCTTGCATGGAGCGCTGCCATGGGAGGGCAGTGGCCGCATCTTGTCCCGCAGGAGGGGAGCATAGGGGCGCTCTACACACCTGACACCTTCCACGCGGGCAGAGCGGGCGCCCTCCACCTCACCAGCATAGGCCAGTCATCTCCCCCTCCTCTCTCCGAACCTCTTGCCTCATGTCCGCCTGATCCCACAGCACATTCCATCGAGTGTTGGTCTTGGCGCGCTCCCTGGCCGCAGGGTGAAGTCCTGCACCAGGAGGGCGACCGGCCAGAGGTCCCATGCCTTCGCCAGAAGCTCGGCTCAGCCACACTTAGTCCAATGGGAGGGAACGACCATCATGCGTAACAGACAACGTCGCAACGGCACAAGGAACTCTATGCCGCAACGTCTTCGCCTGGAGCCGCTCGAACCCCGCGTCCTGCTGGACGGCGTGCCGCCGCTCCAGCCCGACCTGCTGGCCATCCACGACAGCGGGGTCTACGACGACGACAATCTCACCAACGTCACGGCACCCGTCATCGAGATCGAGGCGGGCCAGGACGTCGATGGGGTGAGCGTCTATCGGGAGGGCGAGCTGCTTGGCGACGCCACTCATCTGGACGACACTACGTATGAGTATGCCTTCGCGCCGGGCGAGCTCGAGGAGGGTACGAACTCGATCACGGCTCGCAACTCGGAGGGTGGCACAGAGAGCGAGGATTCGCTGTCTCTGGTCATCACGCTCGATCTGACCGGCCCGCGCGTAGTTGCAGGCAGCCCTGACGCGCCCGTCAACCTGCGCGCCGACATCCTCGACTCGGTCACCGTGACATTCAGCGAAGCCATCGACTTCGAGCCTGCCGGCGGGGGCAGCTTCACTGTTGATGACGTGACGGCTACCGGCCCGGAAGGTGCGATCACCTCGACTGCCATCACCTCACTCGGCGGCGATGAGTACGAAGTGGCCTTCCCCGCCCAGACCCGCCGCGGCACATACCTGGTTTCCGTCGGCCCGGGTGTCGCCGACTTGGCCGGCAACCTGATGGACCAGGATGCGGACAGCATCCCCGGCGAGTCCGAGGAGGACCGCTACGTCCTTGACTTCGACGCGACCGATGCGGAGACGGTGTTCACTCTCGATGCGGCGGTTGGCGAGGCGGACACGACGTATGACGGCCAAGACATCTGCGTTTACGGCGCGGTCGTGACGATCGATGGCGCGCACTCGTTCGCGTCGGTTCAACTCATCGATGGCGCCGTGATCACCCACACGGCCGGGTCGGGGGCGGGCGTGGACCTGACGGTCGGCGACGAACTCCTCATCGACGATGCCAGCTCAGTCTCTGCCGACGGCAAGGGCCATGGAGCGGAGAGCGGCCTGGGAGCCGGCTCGCACACAGCGTCCTTCTTCGCAAGCGGCGCAGGCTACGGGGGCTCGGGCGGGACGACCGGCTGGGATGAGGGCGGCGGCGTGTACGGTTCCGTAGCCGAGCCCGTGGGTTTCGGCAGTGGCGGCGGCTGGAGCAACCTCGGCGGAGCCGGCGGCGGCGCGATCCGGCTGACGGTCGGCGGCACGCTCCGGCTTGACGGGGCTCTGACGGCGAACGGGGAGTCTGGCCGCTCCATGGGCGGCAACCAGGGTGGCGGCGGGTCCGGAGGCAGCATCTACGTGACGGTGGGGTCGTTGCTCGGTCAGGGGGTGGTCTCGGCCGATGGCGGCGTGGCTGTTTCCAACAGTGGAGGCGGGGGTGGAGGCCGTATCGCGATCCACTACGACACGGATGCGTTCGAGGGCACGATTTCCACTCGAGGCGGCGCGAGCAGTGCTCCGGGCGGAGCGGGGACCATACTCACGAAGTCCGCGGCGCAGGCGTTCGGCGACCTCGTGATCGACGGCCGCAGCCAGGAAACCGGCCTCACCCCCCTTGTGGCGGCATGCCGCTTCGACACGGTGACAGTCGCCGGGATGGCCAACCTGGACCTTTCCGTACCGGACGTCCTGGACGCCGACCAACTGGTGGTCTCCGATGGTGGGCTCGTCTATCTGCAGACGACAATGACGGTGGGGAATGTCGAGATTGCGTCGGGCGGGACGTTGACACACAAGGCGAGTGAGTCGGGCTTTCACCTGACGGTGCTTGGTGACATGACCGTGGCGGCTGGCGGGCTCGTCACGGCCGATGGCGCGGGCTACGGTCCGGAGGCAGGT
>Ga0272441_10013710_pt1 | contig 11621 bp, 13 predicted proteins | sample SSMProp6N_FD_193582 | JGI IMG/M metagenome (GOLD analysis project Ga0272441, IMG submission 193582) | Marine sediment archaeal communities from Little Sippewissett salt marsh, Falmouth, MA, United States - SSM-Prop-6N | ecosystem: Environmental > Aquatic > Marine > Wetlands > Sediment ... | reverse complement strand
ATGGACGAACGAGTAGGCGAAGAAGAACCAGAGGAGCGGTTCAACGATTTGGAAATAATCCTCGAACGGGTCGAGGATCGGAGTTATTCCGGTCCATTCGAGCACGTTGCTTGTCGCATGAAGAAGCGACGCCGCGGCGATACCGATCAACAGCAGCCGCGCATCCCTCGGGATCCTGCGCTTGCGGGCCGTGACGATGCAGAAGAGCGCGACGAGAAGCCCACCGAGCGCGACGAGATCGATGGCGCCCACAGGGGTCACGACGGCCCGCCTCCCCTGTTGCGCCGAAGCGCATGCCAACCCCACCCTCCGAACAACACGCCGCTGACGGCATAGAACGAGTGCTCCACGAGGTTTAAGACGGCCGGCCAGGCGAATCCCTCGATGACCGTGGCGATCCAGCCGAGGAATAGCGATCCGTACGCAGCGAGAAGCAGAGGTGAATCAGGGAGGCGGTGGAACGCACGTCGGTGCGCCACGAGGAACACCAGAGCGGCCAATCCCAGGAATACGGTAAACAGCTCATTGTCCTGAGCCAGCCGTCTCACCTCCCCGCGCAACCACGATCCTGTGCAGCCGCCTCATCATAGACGTTGCCCGCGAGAGGGCCAAACGGCATGATGGAGCGAGAGGTGTTGGCTTCCCGAGCGCCGGGGAAATGGGAGCAAGGAGGCATCGTGAGGAATGCGCAGTCCGAGGAATCACGAGACCGGGTACGTGCGTACGGCGTGGCGCCCGGCATCATGGATGTCGGGCCGGCCAATGGGTTGACCGACGTTCCCGGCGTCCGAGTCGGACACCGCACGATCATCGAGGGCAAGGACGTGCGGACCGGGGTCACGGCCATTCTTCCGCATGGCGGATCACTGTTCCGGGACCGTGTTCCGGCGGGCATTGCGGTGGCGAACGGCTATGGGAAACTCATGGGGACGACCCAAGTCGCCGAATTGGGCGAGCTGGAAACGCCGATTGTGTTGACGAACACGCTGTCCGTTCCACAGGCTGCGGAAGGGATTCTTGAATGGACGTTAGCGCGCGAGCGGGCGGAAGATGTGCGATCGATCAACCCGGTCGTCGGCGAAACGAACGACGGACGGTTGAATGCAGTCGCAAAGCGCGTCATTGGGGTCGGGCACGTGCTCGACGCGTTAAGCAGTGCATCCGACAGATGTCCCGAGGAGGGAAACGTCGGGGCAGGGACCGGAACGGTCGCCTTCGGTTGGAAAGGCGGCATCGGCACGAGTTCGCGCGTGTTGCCCGATTCGATGGATGGGTACACCGTTGGCGTGCTTGTCCAAAGCAACTTCGGAGGCATCCTCAACGTTCTCGGCGTCCCCATCGGCCGATTGTTGAACCGGTTCTACCTACAGGCGGAGACGGCGGACGGGACGGCGGATGGGTCGATTATGATCGTCGTGGCCACCGACGCCCCGTTGTCCGATCGAAATCTCCGGCGACTGGCCTGGAGAGCGTTCGCCGGCCTTGCACGGACCGGGTCCTCGTTCGTGAACGGCTCCGGCGACTACTCGATCGCGTTCTCGACGGCGAGCGAAGTGCGTCGAACGCCGGACCGGAGAAACGCGTTGACCCGGTATCCGGAGCTTCCGAATGACGCGATGTCTCCGCTATTCCAGGCCGTCATCGAAGCAACCGAGGAGGCCATCCACAACTCGCTGTTCATGGCGCGATCCATGACGGGGCGGGATGAGGTTCTCGTGGAGGCGCTCCCGATCGAACGCACGATCCACCTGTTGCACGAACGCGGCGTGATCGCCCGAAGCGTGCGCCGAGACGTACCACGGACCCGTCTGTAGATCGGACGCACGCTCATGCACGCGGCGTGCGCGGGCGGCCCGACGGCCAAAGGAGGGCACGTGCAAATCCGTTGCCGAGCATGGGCTGCGCCCCTTCTCGTTCTTCTCGGTGCCACAATACTCGCCGTCGTGTCTCCGGTAACGAGTAACGCACAGGAAGCGGCACCGAGTCTCGTGCGCGACGACCACCCGCAATTCGGCGGTTGGATCACTGCGGTCGAGGTCGCGGGGATCGGCCGAATCGCCGTTCACATCCAGGAGCCGACCGCACCGCGGTACGAAGAAGGTGCACCCGTCATCGTCAACGTGTCAGGCTTCTTCACCGCATCGTCGGGATTCGCCTTCGAGTGGGAGCCGGATGCGTTGGGTGTGATCTACGTTACATACCTGTGGCCCGGCAAGACCGACGCGCGAACCGGTGTTTCCAGCGAAGGGACGTACGACTACGGCGGTCCCGATTGTCTGACTGCGTTGCGTGACGTCGTTCGGTTTGCCACCGGCGAGATCCCGAACGTGGACGGGCAGAATCTCGACGATTTGGTCGACGTGTATCCACTTGTCGACATCTGCGGCGTGTACGCGTTCTCGCACTCCGGCGTGGCCGCCACCAACGTGCTGGCACTGCACGGAGAATCTCTACAACGGGTTAACTTCTTCATCGGGCGAGAGAACCCAACGATGGACGCCCTCTATCCGCTCGAGCCGGGATACTGGGACGATGCCGGGAATGCCGTAGTCAACCCATTTTACGATCCAGCGGGATACACGCCGACGTCGATCTCGATCGACTACTCGACCGCTTACTGGTCCGAGGAACACGGCTGTCCGGCGTTCCGCTCCACGACCCCGGGGATGCCGGACTACGTCTGCTCGACGAAACATCCGCGGATCTGGGACAAAGACATCTGGTCGACCGCGTTGTTGCAGGCCCTGCTGGACAACGGCTCACTCACCCGCGAGGCGTGGCCCGACGGTCTGGCCACGCCCGAGGAAGCGGCCGAGGCGTGGACATTCCGTTCGACGGTGAACAACTACACCCGGTTCGTGACCGGGCTTTCCGACCTCAATGTCATGCTGGTGTTCGCAGCCGATGACCACGTTCAAACGGCGCTCGACAAACCGCACATCCATCATGCGTACGATGGGTTTCGTGGCACGGCGGGATTGTGGTGCCGCCTCAACCCGGACCGCGCGTACGTCGAGACGTTCGCGACGACCGGCGTGTCCGTCCCGGAGCATCCGGCCAACCGGGAGCCCTTGACGTGGTCGTCGATCCGGCGCTGGGGAACGCCATCGGTGCCGGGGCTCAACTTGCAGGTCGTGCTTGCCTCGATCGCGGAGATGTGTGATCGTACCTACTACGATGTGTGGATCGACGATCTTCCCGAGGTACTACACGTCTTCGACCCGGCGACGACCCTGCAAGGAGGCCCCGTGATCGTTCGGTTTCCCGACGGAACATCGGTTTCGGCCTGTTCGCTTGCATCACGCCGAGAGGAGAACCCCGATCGCGACTACGGTCTGTACCTAGACGCAGCGTGGGCGCCGACGTGGGATGCGGACGTGATCGATTGGCCCGACTTCGGAACGCCGGCGAACGCGGACGAGGCAGCGGCTCAGATCGAGAGCGCCTTCGCGAGGGCACAACGCGGCGAGCGGGTCGAAGTCGGCTGTATCGGAGGTATCGGACGCACCGGGACGGTTCTTGCATGCATGGCCGTTCTTGCCGGCGTTCGCCCGATCGACGCCGTCGAGTGGATTCGCGATCACTATCATCCCAGTGCCGTTGAGACCGACGATCAATCGGCCTGGGTGCTCTGGTTCGGCGAACGATCGGCGTGAAGTGTTTCGTCAGGCGCGCGACGTCTTGCCGGCACGAAGCCTGCGAACCACGGCAAGGTTCACCGGATCCGCGTCGCTGCCGTCGTCCATGTGCTTCGGTGTCTCCAGGATGAAAGGGACCGCGCGAAGCGCGGGATGACGAAGGACGGCCGCAATCCCTTCGTTGCCGATCGTTCCGCGCCCGATGTGTTGGTGGCGGTCGCGGCGGGATCCCCGCGGATGGATCGCATCGTTCAGATGAACCAACAACAGCCGATCCAGGCCGACGGACCGGTCCAGCTGATCGAGCGTCCGATGGGCGGCGGACGTCGTTCGCAGATCGTAGCCGGCAGCGGATGCGTGACACGTGTCGAGACAGATGCCGACGCGACCGGAAGGCTCGATGTCGCGAAGCAACGCGGCCAACTCATCAAACGACGCACCGACGGCGGTGCCGCTTCCCGCCGTGTTCTCCAGCGCCAGCTGCAACGGAGCCGCCGCCCTGAACTCGCGAGAGCCGGCGATCTCGCGCAGCGCGGCGATCGCCCGCTCGACTGCCGCTTCGGATGATGCTCCCATGGCGTGACCGACGTGCGTAACGACGAGGTCGGCACCCAGACGCGCCGCCCGGTTCACTTCCTCAATCATCGCGCGAATCGAGCGGCGGTACAGCTGCTCATCCGGGGAAGCAAGATTGAGCAGATACATCGTGTGAACTGCGACGAAGGATACTCCGGAGTTCGTTCGGCGGTTCTGATACCGGGCGGTCTCCTCGTCGGACAGGGGACGCATGCGCCACACGGACGGACTGTGCGTGAAGATCTGCAATGCGGAGTTGCCCAGAGCTTCGGCTTGGTCCACGCTGGCGGCGAACCCGCGCGCGATCGAGAGATGACAGCCGTGGAGGAATCGCTCGTTCACGATTCGCCTAAGAGGTCGTCAGTCGTGCCTGCGCAACGTCCTCGAGTGTCGTGGTCTCCATGAAGCGAACGACGGCATCTCGCGCCGGCTGCCACAGAGGGTGCAGCGTACACTCGCGATCGCAGTTGCACGGCTGGAGATGCAACGGGCAGTCATTCAGAATGTCCTCGCCGTCCAGCGCGACCACGACGTCGCGAATCGTAATAGCGGCCGGAGGGCGCGCCAGTAGAATGCCGCCGTGTTTGCCCCGTGCCGCGTGGAGTAAACCGGCCCGCCGCAGCTGGCTGACGATTTTAGCGAGCAGCGGATAGGGGACGGACGCCGCTTTGGCAATCTGCTTCGTCGAAACGGGGCCCTGCGAACCGCTGTTCGCCACCTCGGACAAAGCAAGAACGGCGTATTTGGCTGTTTTCGAGTAGAGCACCGGAACCTCCCCTAGAGCGGGCGATCAGAGTGTAGGGATCTGGCGCGCGGAAGCAAGCGGACCCGCTGCGGAGACGGCCGCACTGACGTGCGTGCCGGCGCCGACCGTGTGGTGGATCGCCGGTCTACGACCTGGGATCAACCTGCGGATGCGCAGCCTCCCACGCCTCAAACGCCTCACCCATCTCCGAGAACGTCGCCCACCGGATCCTTCCTGTCTCAACCAAAGGATCGACGACGTCGTCGAGGAAGTCATGCAGCAATGCATACGGATGATCGGGATCGCCGACGAACTCACCGGGATGCACGGTGAAGTGGACGACGTTGACGCGATCGCTGCGCGCTGAGGCCAGCGACACGCGCAGAGCATCTTCCAGCACGTCGAGCCAACCCTCCAGGCCCTCCGTCTCGCGAATCGTGTTCTTGTGCGCGAACGCCACCGGGTCGATCTCGCCTCCGGGAAGGAAGATGACCCGTCCGCTCGGATCGTGCGTCGCGAACGCGGTCAGGTTCTCTCCGTCGATCCCGCCGGATGGCCGCCACGGATGGATGTCGATCAACGCGGGCGGTGTGGACTGCGTCGCAGGATTCTTCCAATCGGAGTTGAGGGACAGTCCGGCGTCGGCGGCCGCTTGAAGAAGCAGTGGATAGAGGTTTCCCCCGCTCCAGTATTTCAGGGGGCTTTCCACGCCGGCGCGGCGGATCCAGTCGAGTTCCTCCTCCATCACGGCCGCCCAAACCTCGGGAGGAAGATTCTCCTCATCTTCCCCGAGGTGGACGTTCTCGTGGAAGTGCAGCCCGATATCGTGCCCGCGATCCGCGAGATCGGCAAGAACGGTGTTGTTGAAGCGAACGCACGACGTGGTAAACGGGGTCTGTGCCTGGATCGTCAGCACACCGCCGTGCTCTTCGACCGTTGCGGCCAGGTTCAGCAAGTCGTCGACGTGCCGCTGGAAATCGGGCTGCTGGTTGTAGTTCATCTGACGGGGATCGAGCGTTCGAACTGCCGCGCCGGCCTCCAAGGCAATCGAGCTCACTTGTGCGCCGAACGGTTCGATGTGCACGCCGATCCCGAACAGAAGAACCGGCGACTCGGACGGCGCCTCCTGCGCGTGTGACACGATACCGGCGAACAGCGTTATGCACAAGCACGCAAGAACCATGCGAGCGAAGAACCCGGAGGATCTCCGGACGGGGGACGGATTCGTCATGCTGCCTCCTTGTCGAGCGGTGCCGTTCCACTTACAAGGACTGGGAGACCGGGTTTCACGTGCGGCGCTGAACAACCGCCAAACGCGCGGCCGCAATACGATCAAGGTTGGCGGGAGGGCGCCGGTGGACGCCCTCCCGCGAGGCTGCTGGAGCCGAGGCTACTCTGCGGCAAGAGCCTCGACAGGGTTGAGCCGCGAGGCTCTCCACGCCGGCCACGCGCCCGAGAGTGCCCCTAGGAGGAACGAAGAGACGAGCACCCCGGCGATCAATCCGGCGCCGAGAACGGGAGAGAACGATCCCACGCCGAGTCCCGGGCCCAACAGGCGTGTTCCGAAGAGGCTGAGGAGGCTGCCCAAGGTCAAACCGAGAATCCCACCGATCAGGCCCATGAGTCCCGAGTCAATAAGGAACAGCGTCATCACCTGCCCGTCACGCGCACCGACCGACTTGAGAATGCCGATCTCTCGCGTCCGCTCGAGCACGGCGGTGTACATCGTGTTCATCAGGCCGACGCCGCCGACGATGAGGGCAACGGCCGCGATGCTGGCCAACACGGTTTCAATAAGGCTCAACGTCCCTTGGATCTCATCGGCGACTTCCTGGATGGAAATCGGCGCTCCCGATGCATCCTGGAGGCCGATGGCGACGTTGATCGCGTCCATCGTTTCAGTGATCGATTCACCGGGTGCGACGCGCGTGATGGTCACGAAGGTCCCCGCTCCGGCGGTGAACACCGCGTCCGCCCGCTCCTTCAGCACGAAGAGCGAATCATCGGTGTTGGTCAATCCACTGACCACCAGGTCCGTTCCACCGGTACCGAGATTCTGCGTCAAGCCCTGACCGGACAAGACGGATTCCTCCGTGTCTTCTTCTGCGTCGTCCTGCCCGCTGCTCGCAAGAATTCCGACGACGGTGAACGGAAGATCGTCGATTTCGATCTCATCGCCGACATGGATGTCCAACAGGTCGGCCGATCGTGCGCCGACGACCACCTGGTTCTCGGTCGTGGTCGTGAAGGTGGTGCCGTCAGAGATCGCGAACCCGCCGAGGACCGATGGAAAGGCCTCGAGGAAGTCAAGCGACGGTGTGGAGACCCGAAGGAATCCGCTCGTTGTCCCGGCGACGACCGGCTGAATCTGCGTTCCCAACGTTCCCGCTTCGAGTAGCTGAGGTACCTGAGTCAACAACAGCTCGGTGTCCAGCGTTGCTTCTGCGGGGCGCTCACCCATCTCGCCGAACGGGAACGTCATCTCTTCGTTCGACTCCTCCGTCGTGGTGCCGCTGCCCAAGTTCTCGGGGGAGAACGTACCTGAGGTCCCGGACGTCGTGCTCCGTTCGGTCGCGCCTGGGGTGCCGAACCGCCCGCCCATCGCTGCGCCGGGCATGAATCCGCCCTCGACGCTGCGCTCACCGATCCCGCCTCCGCGTGACGTGATCAGGATGATGTCGTAGCCGATGTCTTCGAATTGCTGCAGTACGGCCTGTTGGACGCCGCTGCCGATCGACAGCAACGCAACGACCGCGGTGACACCGACGAGAACGCCGAGAATCGTCAGCCACGATCGCGTACGGCGGCTGCGGATGTTCTTAAGCGCCAGCCGAAGAAGGTTCAGCTTCATCGAAGAACCACCTCTCGAGTCTGTTCGACTTCCACGATCCCGTCGCGAAGGACAACCAGGCAATCGGCCAGGTCTGCAATCTCCGGATTGTGCGTGACGACGAGGACAAGCTTCTCGCCTTCCGCGAAGCCGTGAAGAAGACGGAGGATGCGTTCCCCCGTCGTCGTATCGAGGTTCCCGGTGGGTTCGTCGGCCAGGAGCATCGAGGGATGATTGATCAGGGCACGTGCAATGGCCACACGCTGCTGCTCTCCTCCGGAGAGCTTCGACGGGCGATGCATCATGCGGTCCTCCAGCCCGACCATCGCCAACGCCTCCGACGCACGCGACTGCGCGACCTTCGTCGGAACGTTCCGAAGTAACAGCGGAAGCGTGACGTTCTCGATGGCCGTGAGGTTGGCCACCAGGTTGTACTTCTGGAATACGAAGCCGACGTCGGACGAGCGGAAGTCCGCTCGTGCCCGCGGCGTCAACTCAGACAGGTCTACCCCGCGATAGACGACCGTTCCCGATGTAGGCACGTCCAGGGACCCCGCCAGGTGCATCAGCGTCGATTTCCCGGATCCGGAAGGTCCCATGATGACCGAGAAACGGCCCGGGAGGAGTCCGAGGCTCACGCCCCGCAGCGCATCGACCTGTGTCTCTCCCATCCGGTAGGTCTTGTGTACATTCTCGAATGCCAGCACGATTCCCTCCTACGGTTCGTAGACGAAGTCGATCAGCTCGATCTGACTGAAGCTGTGCATGCGGTGGAAATCCTCTTCCGCACCTTGTTCCGGAAGCTCGTCCGACCTATAAACCAGCTCCAGGTAGGGAAACAGCGGGAGAAGATTACGGAGGGTCAGATCCGTCGGCATCGCCAGATTGATCTGCACGTTCGTGAAATCGGCGTGGGTGTACGTCGCGTAGACCACGTCGAGCCCTGCGATCGTCCCGGCATCACCGGCGACGAGATAACCTCCATCCGGAAGCACGTATTCGCGGTTCGGCTCGAGGACCTTGTCTTCCAGCGCTTCCAACGGAGACAAATCGACGGTTCCGCCGCTGCTCGTCGGAATCCGGAACCCCAGACCATGAAGAGAGATCCCGAAGAAGCCGATGTTCACGCCGGCGAGGCTGACGACATCGGTGCTGGAATTCTCGATCCGGTACGTGTCGTCGTCCTGTGGGATGATCTCCGTCGTCGTGATCGAGTACGTGTCCTGTCCCTCACGGGAGACCTTATACGAGTACAGCAGATGCCCGCCTTCGTATCCGGTGCCTCCGAACAGGCTGACCTCCGGCGTCCGTCCGTCCGTCCCCTCTGGGGGGGGCTCCGATTGAGCGACGGCCTCGGTCACGAAGACCGAGGACAGAGCCGCGATCAGAAACAACACGGCGGCGATTCGGAGCAGATTCGTTCGTTTCATAGACGCCCTCCTCGAGCAGTTATGGATGACGATTTCATCAAGCACGACGATGTCGCGCACGACGTGACGATAGAGCCCGGCGATGATTGCGGTGAGCCGAACTGATGTCAGAAATGTGAAGTGTGTTTTCAGCCGATCGCGGATCGTCAAGAATGAGGTACAATCCGCGGTAGCATCATGAAGACCGCGACGTTTCAGACCGTATCCCGGTTCCACGGCCACGTATGCCCCGGCCTGGCCATCGGGTACCGAATGACCCTTGCCGCTCTCGACGCGCTCCGCGAACGGCGTGCCGAGGATGAGGAGATCGTGGCAATCGTCGAGAACGACGCCTGCGGCGTGGATGCCGTTCAGTTCCTTTCCGGGTGCACGTTCGGCAAAGGGAATCTCATCTTCCGTGACTACGGAAAGTCGGTCTACACCTTCTATGCCCGGGCCACCGGAGAGGGAGTTCGCGTTGCGTGGCAAGCGGACGCGCTTCCGGACGCCATTCAAAAGGACAGATCCGCAGCGATCGACTGGATTCTATCCGCTCCCGAAGAAGTTCTCGTTGCCGTGCAACGTGTGCACCTCGAACCCCCTGCGCATGCGATTCTCCGCCGCTCGGTCGCTTGCGACGCGTGCGGCGAACGTGTAATGGAGACGAAGACGCACACAGTAAACGGGCAGACGCTGTGTACGCCGTGCTGGCAAGCACGGACGAGAGGAGATCCGACATGAAGGCGCGCATTACGGTGATCAAACGAGCGTTTCACAAGGACGTCATTGAGCGGTACTTCCCCGACATCGCGAACCGAGCTGAGATCTGCCCGGTGTTCCAAGAGGGGCAGGTGTTCGAGGTTGACGGACCGTTCCCGACCAAGCCCGAAGGATTCTGCGACTGGGCGTGGACCGATCTTCACAAGACGATCGCGCTGACGATGATGGGAGCGAACCCCACGCCCGGAACCGAGTTCTCCTGTTGCAGCGATGGACTCCGTCCGGTGACGTTCCGCATTCAGCGCGTGGAAGAGGCGTAACGCATGCCTCGCGTGAAGATTACGATTCTCAAGACGACATTCCACCGGGATCTCGTTGACCGGTATGTGAAGAACGAAGCGTTCAAAGCGGATTTCGGACCCTGTCAGATCTTCACCGAGGGACAGACGTTCATCTCGGAGGATTGGCCCACCAAACCGGACGGATTCTGCGAACGCGCCTGGCCGAACATCCAGCACGAGGTGGCAATGGTCATGTACGGCGCCACCATTCCGTGGATCGAGGACCCCGGATATACGATCACGTGCTGCAATGACGGGATCCGTCCGGTGATCTTCAAGGTGGAGCGGCTTCCCGACGATTGAGCGAGCCCGGTCGACCGAGTACCCTATTCGTTGTCGACGCCCACCGCCGCCCCCTCGGGGGCGACCGTTCGGACACCACGGAAGGAGGAACATGATGATGAGTACGCAAGCGAGACGACGTGCCGACCTGTCGTTCCTCCCGTGGAGACCGATCTCACACTCCTGAAACGACAGAGGTCGGCAGGATGCCGGCCCTCCAGTCGCCCCCATCCCCTACGTTTGCCCGAAGCGCTCCCTGTCTTGGGAGATCGCGCCACGCAACGTTGACTCGACGTAAGGAGTTGCCATGACTAAGGCACATCATCACGATTGGATCTACCGCCCGGCCATTCGGCAGGACATCGATCCGATCTGCCGATTGATCGATGCATACTCGCGCATCATTCTCGGTACGCCCCGGGACCCCCGGCGAGACGTCATCCTCACCTGGGAGCAGCCGCGATTCGAACCGGAGAGAGATACGCGCGTCGCCGTGCTGCCGGACGGCGAAGTGATCGGATACGCCGAAGTGGAGGATACGCTTCCGACGCACGTTCGCGTCGGAAGCTGGTTGCGCGTCCGTCCGGACTACCACGGGCAAGGAATCGCGCAGGAGCTTCTCGCTTGGATCGAGAATCGAGCGCAAGCGGCCGTTCCGCTGGCGCCCGATCACGCGCGCGTCGCACTGTCTCACGGCGTTCCCGCGGAGGACGAGGCGATGCAAGCGTTGTTTTCAGAAAACGGCTTCCGAGTCATCCGCAACTTCCTGCGGATGGCGATCGAGCTGGATCACGAGGTTCCCGAACCGCGCTGGCCAGATGGGATTCAGGTCCGGACGTTCAATTTGGAGGCAGATCTCGAGGAAACGGTGCACGCCTATCGAGATGCGTTTCAGGATCACTGGGGTCACGTCCACGTATCGTTCGAAGAGGATCTCGCGGAATGGGATCACTAGCTCCGGAACGATCCGGACTTCGATCCCACCCTCACGTTCCTCGCGGTCGCCGGACCGACGATCGTCGGCCTGTCCTCGTGTGACTTCAAGAACTCAGAGGACCCGAACATGGGCTTCGTCGACGT
>Ga0272441_10013709_pt1 | contig 11621 bp, 7 predicted proteins | sample SSMProp6N_FD_193582 | JGI IMG/M metagenome (GOLD analysis project Ga0272441, IMG submission 193582) | Marine sediment archaeal communities from Little Sippewissett salt marsh, Falmouth, MA, United States - SSM-Prop-6N | ecosystem: Environmental > Aquatic > Marine > Wetlands > Sediment ... | reverse complement strand
CGATTTCATAATAAACACACCCAGTCTTGATTTCTCCTTTACATCGGAGGGAATCAAAAATGTGATGCTGAGGGTTGAGGATGATGAGGGTGAATATGGATTTCTTGACGAACCGGTACAGGTGGAGATTGTACCTGATTCCGGAACTACAGGATGGGCTCGAACCTGGGGAGGGGAAGATGCTGATCTGGGCCGGTCCGTTACTTGTGACTCGAGTGGTAATATTTATACAACTGGCTATTTTGGGGGGGCAGTTGATTTCGATCCAGGTCCTGGCGAAGATATTCACGTATCAAATGGGGATGCTGATATCTTTATAAGCAAGTTCGATTATGAAGGAAACTTTATTTGGGCTAAAACATGGGGGGCACATGGTTCTGATAACGGCCAGTCAGTTACTTGTGACTCTAGTGGCAATATTTATACAACAGGATTTTTTTATGGAGCAGTTGATTTCGATCCCGGACCCGGCGAAGATATTCACGACACAGATGGGAGTTATGATATCTATATAAGCAAGTACGATCCTGAAGGTAACTTTATATGGGCTAACACTTTTGGGGGTGCTGTTCAACAACAGTGTGAATCTGTTACCTGTGACGCTAGTGGTAATATTTATACAGCAGGCACATTTTACGGATCAGTTGATTTCGATCCTGGCCCGGGCGAAGATATCCATACTTCAAATGGGTTTTCAGATGATATCTTCATAAGCAAGTTCGACACAAATGGAAACTTTATATGGGCTATAACATGGGGTGGTATTTTGACTGAATGGGGTGCACCTTTGACTTGTGACGCTAGTGGTAATATTTATATAACAGGATGTTTTGGGGGGACAGTTGATTTCGATCCCGGATCGGGTGAAGATATTCACGTATCAAATGTGAGTTATGATACATTTATAAGCAAGTACGATCCTGAAGGTAACTTCATATGGGCTAATACCTGGGGGGATATTTTGAGTGAATGGGGCGTATCTATTACTTGTGATTTGAGTGGTAATGTTTATTCAACAGGTGGTTTTCAAGGAACAGTTGATTTTGATCCTGGACCGGGCGTGGATAATCACACATCAAATGGTGAAAGTGATATATTTATAAGCAAGTTCGATTATGAAGGCAACTTCATTTGGGCTAATACCTGGGGGGGAAGTTATGATGATGATATTGGTTATTCTATTGCTTGCGACTTGAGTGACAATATTTATACAACAGGATTCTTTTGCGGAACAGTTGATTTCGATCCCGGACCGGGTGAAGATGTTCATGCATCAAATGGGGCATGGGATATATTTATAAGCAAGTTCGATCATGAAGGAAACTTTATTTGGGCTCGAACATGGGGAGGGAGTTCTAATGAAGCGGGTTTTTCTGTTACTTGTGACTTAAGTGGAAATATTTATTCAACTGGGACATTTGGCCAAACAGTTGATTTTGATCCAGGCCCTAACGAAGAATATTTTATAACAAACGGGGGATTGGACGCCTATTTATTTAAAATCCTCCCTGACGGAACCTGGTAAATCATAATCTCATTGTTAAAATCTGGCCATTGACGTGAATAATCGCACAATCTGTTCTTAAAATATCCCCGCTTACATCCCGCGAAGCCTGATTACAGGCTAAAATCAGCATAATAATCCCCGCAACTGATTATCGACTCACCGCCAAGCCTATGCTCAGCGTACAACACGGCTGCCTCAGGAACATCAGCACCCATACTGACAATTTCCCGCCCGCCACCAGATATTCTTAATTATCCCCACACAACCCATAGACTGAATACCCCCTCAGTGTCTGCCTGTCACCCCTCCACGCATAGCCGGCGATGACAAGGGGCCGCGTTTCAATCCTCATCCAGCATTAATACTGGATGCAGCGTTTTCGCTGATGTTTGGTGTATATTTTATTGTAGGGTTTCAATCCTCATCCAGCATTAATACTGGATGCAGCGGACTGCCTTGCGTTCTTAAAGAGGACAGCAATGTGTTTCAATCCTCATCCAGCATTAATACTGGATGCAGCGCAGGCCTCGAATGGCGTGGGGTGGGAGCCTGATGTTTCAATCCTCATCCAGCATTAATACTGGATGCAGCGCGTCGAGATCGCTCGGGTATGTTATCAGGGGGGGTTTCAATCCTCATCCAGCATTAATACTGGATGCAGCTTCTGATGAACCCACCATCAAACCTGACAGCAATTGTTTCAATCCTCATCCAGCATTAATACTGGATGCAGCATCGTGATGTGCCAGCTTCCACCAATTACCATCGTAGTTTCAATCCTCATCCAGCATTAATACTGGATTCAGCGAGTGCATCAAGGACGGGAAGGAGGTGGAGAAATGTTTCAATCCTCATCCAGCATTAATACTGGATGCAGCACCAGGCTCCCGGACTGCGGGGGCGCGGTAAGACAGTTTCAATCCTCATCCAGCATTAATACTGGATGCAGCAGAGGATTGAAGAGAATGCGGAGGCCATGTCCGGTGTTTCAATCCTCATCCAGCATTAATACTGGATGCAGCTCACAGCATCCCGCCGCGTTTCCATTGTGCGGATGTTTCAATCCTCATCCAGCATTAATACTGGATGCAGCATGGAAAGACTTAACCGCGGATATGAGCGATGGAGTTTCAATCCTCATCCAGCATTAATACTGGATGCAGCGTCGAGATATTATCAAATGGATTGAGTGCGAGAACGTTTCAATCCTCATCCAGCATTAATACTGGATGCAGCTAACTGGCCCTTACGCGATTTCTCAACGATCTCGCTGTTTCAATCCTCATCCAGCATTAATACTGGATGCAGCTCAATGGTGCTGCTCATCACTTTTGAGCAGACGGGTTTCAATCCTCATCCAGCATTAATACTGGATGCAGCGTGACCGGGATACTGGAGGGATCAGAATGACATCGTTTCAATCCTCATCCAGCATTAATACTGGATGCAGCGAGTTAAAGCCCTCAGATTACAACTATCCCGAGATGTTTCAATCCTCATCCAGCATTAATACTGGATGCAGCAGTCGTGCCGGATATATTTTGTCTGCTCCTGGTCGTTTCAATCCTCATCCAGCATTAATACTGGATGCAGCTTAGGAGTAGGATACGGAGTAGGATTAGGAGTAGGAGTTTCAATCCTCATCCAGCATTAATACTGGATGCAGCCGCGGAACGGCTGCGAGTGCGAGAAGGTCTACCTGTTTCAATCCTCATCCAGCATTAATACTGGATGCAGCCAACAAATGGCCGGTGTGTCGCTCGACGGCTTGTATGTTTCAATCCTCATCCAGCATTAATACTGGATGCAGCCCTCGTAGGCTCGCATATCCAAACCGTCGCAGGCGTTTCAATCCTCATCCAGCATTAATACTGGATGCAGCCGGCCCAACTCGCAGAGACCTGTTGTGATCGTCATGTTTCAATCCTCATCCAGCATTAATACTGGATGCAGCCCACGACCTCTTGACCTTTGTGACAGGCTTCAGGCTGTTTCAATCCTCATCCAGCATTAATACTGGATGCAGCCTGCTCCATGCGTTCCTCAAAGGTTGTCATCGCTTGTTTCAATCCTCATCCAGCATTAATACTGGATGCAGCCCAGCCTGGCGAGGCTTACACAATACGCGGGGATTGTTTCAATCCTCATCCAGCATTAATACTGGATGCAGCTCCCCCCTTATTCACCCCCTTTTTAAAGGCTTTTCACGTTTATTTTGCGCGAATCTCCTGCTTATATCAATTTCTATTATCCTGATTAAACCCGCGACAAACGATATTATAGAAACCACGCGGCTTTCAGGACATCGCGAACCCCCCGGTCTTTAACCATGAACTTCAGGTTCGCGCAATTTAAAACATAAGCGTTCCTCCATAGTCCTCGTACTTGTCAATACCGTGTACTTCCACGATTTCCTCACGATTCCCGTGGAGTCTGTAGATCCTGATACTGTCCACATCCGGTTCAATTATTCCCATAAGCCGATTCTTCAGAATCTCAAACTGGCACTTATCGATTTCAAATTCAAACACCGAAAACTGAACCCTCTGACCGTAGTCCTTACAGGTTTGAGCAACGGTCCTGAGGCGTTTTTTTCCTGACTCCGTTTCAGTTGATATATCATATGTAATCAGTAAGTTCACGATCACCTCCATAGAAATGGCACATAACAATCAAGGTCACCCCTCAGATGGCGCGCCAGCAGCTGTGCCTGGATATGCGGTATCAGACCCCATGGCACCGGCTTTTTCAGTACAGGGTGATTAACTTCTTCCTTCTTTCTGTTTTGCCATGCAGTAATTACTGTCTTACGACCAGATTCATCGAGATAAATCGCCCCCCCGGTTCTTTCCTCGAAATCCTTCTTGCCAAGCTGGCGTCTGTTGACTAGTGTCAGGGTGATTCTGTCCGCCATTACAGGACGCAGTTCCTCCATGAGATCGAGAGCGAGTGCCGGTCTTCCGGAACGTAGCGAGTGAAGGTATCCTACCTGCGGATCCAGTCCAACTCCTTCCAGGGCCGAAGAACATTCAAACCTTAATAATGTGTATAGGAATGAAAGAGTTGCATTTACCGCATCGCGGGGTGGCCTGCGAGAACGTCCATGGAAATTGAAAAAGGAGTCATCAACTCGGATAAGGCAGGGAAATGCTTCGAAGTATGCACTCGCAGCCATACCCTCGATACCACGGATCTCGTCGAGGCTGCTGGCTGAGTCAAGCCGTTTAATTGATTCCCCGTGCATATCAATCCTGGGTCTCAGTTTTTCCTTTGAGTCATTGTCATCCGTTTCTCTGGCTGCCCGAAGAAGGACATTCCGTGCATTCTGGAGTTTTCCCGCGACCATGTTTCTTGCGATTAATGCCGACTGATTGCTGTTACTCAAAGCATTATGCTGGGCCCGTCTGAGTAAAACATTCCCACTTACCTGTCCGGAGATCCTGTACTCAAATCTCCCACGCTTATCAAGGAAAACCATTGATCTGCCGTCGCCCGCACATCTGGAAATCAGAAATGGACTGACCATCACATTTCCGATCACTACAATTGAAGACAACGGGTGCAGTGGCATCTGGCGTGCTTTCTCCTTCTCAACTTCCATGACCAGAGTCTCGTGATCCAGCCTCAGATATGCTCCCTGTGTCATAACATACAATGTGTTAAGGAGGCGTTTCACCGGTATCACTCCTCGACCTCATACAAGTCAGTAATATAATTCTCAAACTCGCCATCCCGGCAGGCGGAAATGATATCCGGATTACATACATCTGCCAGTGAGCAGTCTCTGCAGCGGTTATCATTCAGAGGTTCCGGCAGTCTCCCCGAATGAATCATTATCCTGACCTGATCGATAGTATCGGTCGTCTCAGTACGCAGATCTTCGGTAAATTCAACTTCACGTCTCCTCCTGGACTGGTGGCTGGATATTGCACCACGCTCTATTCTGACTCGCAGCATTTCCTCAAGGCATAATACCTGAGCGCAAAGCTGAATGTCGTCTGGTTTTGTTATCCGCTTTTTCCCCAGCTTCTTCTCAACTGGATATATACGCCCGTCATCATGAAACTCAACCGAATCAGCCCTGCCACTGATGCCCAGTGAATCGGACCAGAGTGGCAGGGCCCGCTCAATTCTTTTTCCTTCGCACCATTCGACTGTCGGTTTGTCCACAGCTTTGTGAACGATACTTCCCCGGATTGTGAAGATATTCTCCTCGTAGATCTGATCAATATGTATCAATGCGCACTGCCTCGGGCAGTAAGCCCAGTGCTCAAGTGCACTGATCTGAATAATCAGCAGATCGTCACGTTTCCTGATAACCACTACTGGCTCCTATATGTGCAACTTGGTAAGAATTACACCTTCGGGAACATCACCGACTCCTATTTCATAATCAGCGAAAGTTCGAGGTGCACTCACACCGTCCTTTTTCTTCACATCGATCAGGGAGAACAGCTTATGGGCAGGTGCTCGTCCAACGCGATTGTCATGCGTAAAGATGTAAAGGCCCCGGCAGGCCATCAGACCTCTGGCTGCTGAGCGATCGATCTCCCACATCTGGCCAAGCGATTCCCACAGCAGCTTCAGATCGTCCTCCGTTGCGCCGGTCTGTTCTGCAAAATGAGGATTGAAGAATCCATGTGCACAGTACAGGCCATAAGGCACAAACGACTTACGACCCATTTCACCATGCTCAGCTTCAGCGGGCCCTTCATCATCTGCAGCCCTTGCTCTGGCTTTTTCTTCCTTAGTAACAGCAACTCGTGTAATCGAAATATCAAGAGGTACAATTGGGTCAACACTTCGACCGAATGTGAACTGAACGGGCCCCCGGACCTGTCCGCAATTTACCTCTGTTGTCATTACAGCACCGAACAGGCGAATATCGTAGAAATTACTGCACATCCACTCCCGGGCTTCGCGCTGAGTTTTCCCATCAGGTTTTTTCTTATCCTTATAGTCAGCCTTTCCGAGAGCCGCGTATGCTTTATCATGCTGATTGTTAAGTACACCACGATGCTCAACATAGATTCTGCAGCCTTCTTTACCACCTCGATCAAGGTTTACATAATCCCTGATTTTTCTTTTTAGACATACATCGGTGACAAGACCCTGCATGGTTTCCGGATCAATTCTGGGCAGGTTCCCTGCATCGGGATCACCGTTGGGATTACCGTCAGAAACATCGAAGAACAGCACGAAATCATGTTTTTTGGTTGGATCTGTATGGTTAGTCATTTTTCTATCTCCTTTCAATCAGTCCTGGGCTTCCCCGGAATTCTTTTTGCTTTCTGCGTGAGCACGCGCCTTTGCACGGTCATCCGCGCGCTGGTGATAATACCCAAGTGCGAAAATCGCCTGCTCCTTCATGTTAAGGGAGTATGGGTATGTTTCCAGACCAGCGCAGATTTCCTCAATTCGTCCCTGGAGTGCAAAATATGCACCTTCATTCTCCTTTCGAAGTTTTGCCAGATGCGGCTGAGCACCCCTCATCAGGGTTCCGAATACAGATGCAGGAGCAGCAGAGGCAGCCCCGTAATAACGATCTATCAGTGTCGCTTTCGCTCCTGGAATTGCCTGATGCTGGATGCTTTCCAGAACTGCAAGTAATCGTCCGCAAAGGTAAGCGGGTTCTTTATTGTCGCAATTTAGCTCGCTCATGTAATTTTCCTCCTTGTCAGGATATGAGTTAAATACAAGCCGGATGAGCATCATCCGCGCGTAAAGAGTCGATGTATCTTCCTTATCATTTCGATATGGAATTGGATCTGCCCGCATTCGCTTTACAGCCTGATAAAGCAGGTAATCAGGTAAGGGAGATCCTGTCAGCGCAGACTTGATCAATAGCCTGGGTACGGCATCGACGACTTCCTTCGTGACGTCTCGATACAGCGATGCAACGAGTCGATAGACTCCAAGTGGTTTTCCTGGTGTTCCCCACGCATCAACCATCTGTTGACGACGGAACCAGTGGGCAAGGTTAGCCTGAACCGATGGTATGGTTGTTTCGATCCAGTCACGAACCGCAACACGTGCATCACTCGCTGACAGAGCGGCTGCATAAAATGCCCCGGAATCAATGGTTTCATGAGGTTTGCCTGTGAAGCCAGATCTTAATAGTTCCTTAACTTCGCCCTCATCCGGTGTATCAAGCCAGTCAAGCACATTGAATTCTGAGTCTTCCTTTGTCCAGAAGACAAAAGTGGTATCGAATTTTTTATATGAATGCGATTCGCTTGCCAGTAAGTGATTAAGGCTGTTTGCATATCTTGCAGCGCAATCCAGACACGTTGGGGCAATCATGGACTGCTTATGCCCATATGATGTAAATGCTTTTCTATTTGCTGAGATAATCGCCATACCAGATTGTTGGCCACCCTTTATTCCTTTAATCCGGATCGGATGCACTGCTAGGCAAGGCCTTAGCTCAGAACAAATAACACATTGAGCCTCAATCATGGGTCCTTCAATTGCATAAGTTGCCCACCAGTTACGGATCTCAGGAATATCAATCAACATTTCATCATTTATTCTGAAGGTCATGTTATGCAAGCCTGGATCCAGGTCATTCGGAATATCAATTGAGTTAACTTGTAGCATGTCAAGAAACCTACTGACTGCATCAATTTCATTAAGATTTAACTCATTAGCACATTTCCTGGTTAACCGGATAAAGCTGGTATGTTGTTTTTCTACACGATTCGCTTTCTTTCCATCAGGGATCAGCCCGAGTACATATGCCCCGTTATCACACAATAGTTTTGGTTTTACCCCAGTACCTGGTCGCGGACCAACATCCGGGGCATTCATCGTGATTCCTCTATCATTCTGCTTTCTACCACCATCTAGTGGAACAAAACCCAGGAATCTGCCATCAGGAGCAAGATCAATCAGCCACTTAATGGGAGTCTTGGCATACATCACTGGTGGCATGTCGATCCTGTCCGAGTACTCAACAAGCCTTCTAAGTAGCAACTGCCATCACCTCCTCGTAAACATGCCCGGGAACTTTCAGAACACCATTTTCCAGTCTTGCATCAAAAAAGACTGGAGATGCACCTATACCCTTCCCATCGCTGTTGTGCCGGAAACGCAGATCAAACAGCATCGGCCCAAGATCCATATTTACTTCAATGGGCTTTTCGCTTCCGTCAGGGGGGTAAAACTGTGCCGCGAACTCTCTGCACCCAAGATATGGCTGCTGGAAACACTGGCCACGCTGAACACGCCGTCTGAAGCTGTCGCGATACTTGGCGATATCATCCGTACAGTGCGGATGAAGCTGCTGAGTAGCCCGTAACAGGTATGCGACATCTCTCAGAGCAAGCGTATTACGCTGTGCGCGATTGTCATCGGCAAGGTAATTACCATTTCCAAGTGCAGCAGCGGAGCGACTGGACTGGCAATCGTTAATTTCATTTCGTAGAAGTGAAATCTGCTGGAATTTCTTCAGGACGTGTATTTCTAGTACACGCCAGGAAAATTCAGGCTTCCAGTAGATTGCCTCCAGGACGCCCCTTGCCGCTGATGGTGTCATCACAGGATAGCTGACACGTTCCGCCTTATTTTCAGGTCGGGTGAAACAAGCCATCTCCCCGGTGACGACCACTTCAAGTGGAGTAGGGTCGCTCAACTTACTCCTCCTTTCTCAATTAGAAGTTATTTTTACCAGAGGGTATCCTCCGTACGTGTGTACTCAGTCACCAATCCCCGAACAGGATCATAGGGACCCAACCAGAGTGAAATCCCGGGAATCGTCTCGGTATCGATCCATTCAGAACAGCTTCGATACTGATAGCCCGGTAGATTGACAATGTATGGTTGTAACGCTCTGAAATCAGCTCTGCCCGGTAGAATCCCTGCTTTAAGTTTTCTGGTTATTTTATCAAGAATCGCCCCGACTATATCAGCATGCCATGATGTAATTACTACAGGATGCGTTTCATCGGGGATAAACCGATACAATTTGGCTACTTCCGGGTAGTTAAAGTGATCCCGTTTTTCCTGGATATTGTGCTTATCTGTATTGCACCCCTGATATAACCTCCCGAAGTACCTTTCGAAAACAGCAGGGTTATCAGGATCCAGGTTGCCTTCATTAATTAAAACACCTGCTTCACTTGTGCCTGTCCTGTATGAGCCAGGTGGGCATTTCCCGTCCTCCGGATCAAAGATAATTACTCTGCCTTTTCCTTTAAGCTTACCTTCCCGGTTGCATCGTCCGGCTGCCTGAACGATTCTATCCAGGGGGCCGATCGCACGCATGACTACGGGGAAATCCAGATCAACCCCGGCTTCAACAACCTGGGTGGAGACAACCCTGCATGGTTTTCCAGATGCCAGTAGATCCCTGATCTCATCCAGCTTCTCGCGCCTGTGCGACCCGCACAAATTCGTTGAAAGGTGATAAATATCCGCTGAATGCAACTCATCAATGAGCTTTATCGCATCACCTTTAGTGTTTACGATTGTAAGTACTTGTTCGATTTCGAGAATTTTTTGTGCTATCTCCGCCCATGATTCCTTTCCATCAGGCCATTCGTACGTTACCCTCCGGAGTTGGTCAAAGTGTTGCTCTGGTTCAGACACTATCTCGATGACATTATTCAATCCTTCGAAATGCTTGTTACCTTCTATAGCAGGTTGCGTGGCTGTAGAAAGTACGACTGTTGAACCAAAATATCCTGTAATAAGGCGAACAGCATCAAGAGTAGGCTCAAGCAGACCAACGGGTAATGTCTGCACTTCATCGATAATGATTACCGATCGCGCAATATTATGAAGTTTGCGAACACGAGATGCACGATCGCTGAACAGGCTTTCAAAGAGTTGGTTTGTCGTAGTAACAATCAGGGGAAAGTCCCAGTTTTCTGCTCCCAACCTGAACCTGTCTTCTTCAATATCAGATAATTCATCAAGACTTCTGACAGCACTGTGGTGCTCTAGGACAACTCCAGCTCCAAGAATCCTTCTGAAATTGGATGCCGTCTGATCGATGATACTTGTATATGGTATCGCAACTATAATTCTGTCTAGATTGTGCCGAATGGCATGATTCAGAGCAAACGCCAGTGATGCAAGAGTTTTACCCGATCCTGTTGGGGCTGTTAACCTGAAGATGCCAGGTTCAGAGTCCGCGTAATCCACACAATTCCGTAGTATCTCTCGTCTGACGCGATTTACTGCAGAATCAGATGTAACCTTTGCCAGTCGATCTAATTCGGAAAAAAGGTTTCCTCTTAAAACGCTGAGATCGGGCTGTATCTCTCGTAAGGTCCCCTTTTCAGGTTCAGCATGAGCTTCAGAATCCAGCCTGTCTGCATCAATCAGTGCTGAAAGTAAAAACCGTATAAGAAATTCCAGCTCCGGTTTCACTTTTATCTTAGCAAGCTCTTTCGTAGCAGATGCTTCTCTCGATTCCAATCCTGTTGACTCCAAATCTCTCCAGATGTTTAATCCATCCATGTAAATGGGATTGTTCATATATTTTTGAAGGTTGTTTTTGTAAATGGCTTTACTGGATAACCTGGAGTGATGTGCTGAGATTACCATCCCCAGGGGCCCAATACTTTCGGCCCTGCATGCACCGGTCGGAGAATGATTGGGATGAGGGCCCTTAACATCATTCCCTTGTTCTTTCGCCTTTTCTGATCGTCTGAGATAGTCCTGCCAGTCAGGATGGACCTTCCCGATATCGTGCCAGTATCCAAGCAGGTAACCAACAGCGGGAAATCCGAATTTATTGCACATACTACTGCATAACTGCGCAACACTGGTAAGATGAGCATGAAGTGGTTGCACCTCCCCGAGGGGGTTTCGACCACGAGCCAGTGGATCTAAGTTATCTCTCAATTAATCTACCTCTACCTGTCAACCTGAGGATCAAATACTTACCTACGGTATTATAGCTGATTCTGAATCGTAACTGAAAATTAGGATTTACCTGTATTAGTATGCGGCCATATGGTAACGTTTAACGAGTTTTCAACAAGAATCAATTACTGCGAGAAATGAATTTCTAACAGGTGCATATGCAGGAGTACCACGAAAGACGAAATCAGTGTCAAAAGTCCAAACATGCATCGGGTGCTACGCAAATATTGAGTTCGATTAG
>Ga0272441_10013708_pt1 | contig 11621 bp, 6 predicted proteins | sample SSMProp6N_FD_193582 | JGI IMG/M metagenome (GOLD analysis project Ga0272441, IMG submission 193582) | Marine sediment archaeal communities from Little Sippewissett salt marsh, Falmouth, MA, United States - SSM-Prop-6N | ecosystem: Environmental > Aquatic > Marine > Wetlands > Sediment ... | reverse complement strand
ATGCCAAGGATATACATTTACCTTTTTCTTTTGCCTTCTAGTCACCCCCACCTTTTTTTTAGGTGTACATGTAAGTCTACATCCCAGTGGGTCAACAGGTCGTTTGTTATCCTTCACCTGTCCAGTAGGATTCATCACTTGTGAATATAAACAAACCCATGCCCCGAGTTGTAATGAAATTGTCATGAGGTACATTTACTACATGGGTGAGGAAGGTTTGGTTTTCCGCATCAAACATGCTTACCACCGAGGTACCACTAATATTTTCACCTAAGGATTCAGCTGTAGTGGGATACCCATGATACCACCCAATAATATTCCAGTCTTTATTAATGGTGACATTGACACGGGGAATAGACAAGTCCATGGCACTGAAAGTAGTATCGTGGGTGCAATAGACAAAATAGCCTACACCATCTTCAATATCAAAATTATCCCATTGGGTGCCTACCATATGAGTTAAGAAAGTTTGCGTACTTGAGTTAAATCTGCTGACAGCCGTACATCCACTGATATTTTTCCCAAAAGTTTCTGCCGTCCAGTTATTCTCCACTGAAACAGTCACCAGATTCCATTTACTAAAAAAATGTTGGTAATAGAAAGATTCCTCTATAGTGAAACTATATAATGAAGATAGATTCCCGTTACCTTCCACATCAGTTGCATAAATAAAGACAGAATAATTACCAGGTAACATGTAACTGGCATTATAATAATACATACCAGTTAGCCCCACTGTCATCATTGACTCATTAAGCCAGGAATTATCAGGAAAAGAGATGTTGACAGTAACATTAACAACCCCAACATTATCTGTCACAATACAGGTAATGTTTACAAAACCACCCAGAGACTGCACGTTAGGATATATCGAAACATTAAAGATTTGTGGCGGCAACAGAGGATAACAGCCACTGTGATAAACATCATGGCGAAACATTGTCCATCCAGGTCCAATACCTCCACCAGCCGTCAAGGTATACGCTCGACCATGATTATTATCAGGAGGACTAGAACTCCCATAGCCACCAATTATAAAAATATCTATTTCCCCATCTTTGTCAAAATCAGCAATTAGTGGAGCATGATCAATGTTATAGGTTTGCCCATAATGCTCTTCTAAATCATAAATCCACACTACTTGACCGGTATCACCACTGAGTGCCCGTAACTGGCCATCATCTGCCCCAAATACCACATCAAGAACTCCATCATTATTTGTGTCCGCAATCGATACACCACGAAATATAGATCCGCCAGCATAATAATCCCATAATAAACTTCCGTTACATGATAATGCACCAACCATATTGTACGACGAAAAAATTATCTCTATATGTCCATCATTGTTCGTGTCCGCAAGTGAGGTGGGTGCAGCTACATAAAAGGGTGCTTGGTATTCCCACTCAAGACTCCCGTCTTCCCCATTAAAAACATAGATGTACTGGTCATAGCATCCAATCACGATTTCAGGTTTTCCATCCTCATCAATATCAGCATATGATCCACCATGGTACATAGAATCTTGAGGAACATCTGTATACCAAATAATCGATCCATTACTTCCATATAATGCATAGACACGGCAATCTCCATCATATTGGGCTACAACGACATCCAGGTTCGTATCACCATCTATATCAAGAATGTTGGGTCCAGATTGTATATAACTATCTGTCCCTAAATTTATCTGCCAGCAGATACTTCCATTTTCCCCGTTAAGACAGAATACATATCCATAAAAAGTACCAAAAATAATTTCTGGTTTACCATCATTGTCAACATCTGCAACCGCAGGGGGTGAATCAATACAATTGGGATAACCCGTTGACCGGGACCATTCCACCTCTCCTGTTGCCCCATTGAAACAATAAATCTTATAGGGAGATGACGCAGGTACCACTACTTCCAATTCTCCATCTTGGTCTACATCAGCTATCACAGGTGATGCATCATTACATCCTCCAGTATTGTATTTCCAAAGAAGCGTCCCATTTTCAGCATTTAAAGCATAGATATGTTCATCATTAAAATAGGTTCCAAACACAATTTCTAGATACCCATCTTCATCAATGTCAGCGGTTGCTGCCGATCCAAAAGAGGGAGCATCAAGATCATACCACCAGAGTATTCCAGGGTCATCAGATCTATTAAGAATTTCTGTTACCCTATCTTCATTATCAAGAGGTAATAGTCTTGGTTTTATGGGCAACTTTGTGAAATCCGGTGTATAGGTTACAGAAGTCTGTATCTGATGAGTAAAAGAATTTTCCATACATGTTTCCTCATTATTTTTATCATTTATTTTGATAGCCTTGACTATCTCATTTTTATTTTTTTCAGTGTTTTCCTTTACCCCATTTACTTTTTCCTGACCTAAAACTATTCCCGTTATTAAGAGGGATATAATAATAAGTGCTATACTTCGTTCCTTTATCATACCTCAGCCACTAGATAAATAGTATCTAGAGGAGCTATATCTCTTTTTGGAAAACAAATGTATTAACCCTCTTCTTTTTTTGCATATTATCTTTAAGTTTAAATAGCCCATATAGAATATAGAGGGAGGAAATACGTATGAAGGGTAAAAAATAGGGTGTTTAGTTACTATTTTTTTGTTATGCTGTCAAATCAATTCCACATTATCTTTATAATTGGATAACCCATAATAACAATGGATAAAAGAGAGAAATAGTGCAATGGTGAAGCTGGCATTGATTATAAATAAAGGAGGAAGTAAAAAGGTAAAAACGATAGGGAGTTTTATTTTGGTGATGGCTGTAGGAGTTATGGTTTCTAATGGCACGATTGGAGGGCAAAGAGGGTGGTATATCGAGGTCATTGACAGCATTGGTGAAGTTGGATTGTGGACATCTCTTGCTCTGGACAGTAATGACTATCCCCATATCAGCTACTATGATAATACGAATTATGATTTGAAGTATGCCTACCAGAATGACAGTGGTTGGTATACCGTAACAGTTGACAGCAATGGGAATGTCGGATGTTATACGTCTCTTGCCCTAGATACAAGCAACTATCCTCACATCAGCTATGCTGATTATAACAGTTATGATTTAAAGTATGCCTATCAGGATATTAGTGGTTGGCATACTATCACTGTAGACAGCACAGGGCGTGTTGGATTGTATACTTCTCTTGCCTTGGACAGTAGTGACTATCCCCATATCAGCTATTATGATAGTACGAATAGTGCTTTAAAGTATGCCTACCAAGATGCTAGTGGCTGGCATAACAACACAATTGACAACACTTGGAAAGTCGGATTGCATACTTCTATTGACCTGGACAGCAGTGACTATCCTCACATCAGCTATGAAGACGACTGGTACAATGCTTTGAAATATGCCTACCAAGATGCTAGTGGCTGGTACATCACCACAGTTGACAGCATTGAGAACGTTGGAATGAGTACATCTCTTACCCTGGACAGTAATGACTATCCCCATATCAGCTACTATGACTATACGAATTATGATTTGAAATATGCCTATCAGGATAGTGTTGGCTGGAATATCAGTACTGTAGACAGTACGGGGGGTGTCGGAAGTTGGACATCTCTGGCTATGGACAGTAATAATTATCCTCATATCAGCTATTATGACTATACGAATGGTAATTTGAAGTATGCCTACCAAGATGCTAGTGGCTGGCACATCACCACAGTTGACAACAGTGAAGATGTTGGCGAGTTTACATCTCTTGGCCTAGACAGTAATAACTATCCCCACATCAGCTACTACGACTATAACTATGCGGATGGTGATTTGAAGTATGCAAAGTATCTAGGTTCTCCAAGTATTATCTATGTTGATGATGACTTTGATGCCTCCACACCTGGTTGGAGTTATGATCATTTTGATGCTATCCAGGATGGGATAGATACAGTTGCTGAGAATGGAACTGTCTATGTCTATAAGGGAACATATTATGAAAATCTAGTCGTAAACAAAACAATTAACATTTATGGTGAAGGAATGGACAACGTGGTGGTTGATGGAAAGGGAAATGATATTATTATCATAAATGCTAGTGGAGTACATCTGAATAATTTTACAGTAAGGGATAGTTGGTGTCACGGCATCAGGATAGAGGGTACTCTTAATGTAATCGATAAGTGTCGTATTTTTGATATAGAGGGGTCATGCTGGGGCCTCCCTTGTGGCATCTGGCTTCTTTCCCCAGATAATACAATTTGTGATTGCATTATCACAGATAATAATTGTAACGGTATAATTATTTCGTCCTATAACAATACCATATCGTCATGTAATATCTCAAATAATACAGAGGGCATATACCTTTGGTCATCCAGTAACAACACCATCATAGATAACGATATTAAAAAAAATAGTGCGGATGGCATCATCCTCGGATCCTCCAGTAATAATACTATCACAAAGAACACCATCGATGCCAACACTCTTGGTATAAATCTTATTACCTCTAGCAACAATACCATCACGGGTAACACCATCATAAACAGTACTAGTGAAGGCATATGGATCGGTAATTCCTACAATAATATTATTAACGGGAACATCATCAAAAACAATAATTATCAGGGAATATTCCTCTTGGGCCACATCTTAGAAAATTATAGCTCTACCCAGAATAATACTATCAGGGGGAACTTAATCACAAACAATTCTTGTGGCATATACCTCTTTTCCGAGACTACTCCTTTTTCCTGCAACAATAATACTATCATGGGGAACACCATCACAAATAATGGTGAGGGCATATGGCTAAGCTCTAATTCAGATAACAATAAAATCTATCATAATAATTTTGATAATAGTGATAATGCGTATGATGACGGGGTTAATACCTGGGATAATGGAAACATTTCTGGGGGTAATTACTGGTCTAATTATACGGGCATAGATACCAATGGAGATGGCATTGGTGAAACACCCTACAATATTAGCGGGGGAGATAACCAGGATAGATACCCCTTTGTTGACCCCCTCATATTTATGGAATTGCCTCAGGGATGGAATTTACTTACGGTACCATTTACTAATGCCTGGACTGCAGAAACTCTTGGACAGAACATCAGCGATTGCACAACTGTCATTATGTATAATTCTAGTAGCCAGACCTTCCTCACCCATGTAGTGGGTACACCCCATGATGATTTCCCTATCCTGGATGGTGTGGGATACTTCATCTATGTGACCATGGACAGTGTTTTTGTTGTACGGGATGTCCCTATAGCGAGCATTAATGTCACCATCAATGAGGACTGGAACCTTATCGGATGGTGCAATGAAACAACCACAACTGCTGAATCCTTGGGACAGGAAATCAATGGAACCACCGTGGTCATCATGTTCAATTCTACAACTCAAACTTTTTTGTCCCATGTAGTAAATATACCACATGACAACTTCAATATAGAAAGAGGAATGGGACTATTTATCTACACAACTGAGGAAAGTATGTGGCATGGTGAAGGATAAATAATAAAAACCCGTTGAACGTAATTCCTTTCCTAACTGCAATATGGGTCAGCACTAAACAGGATAAAAAATAAATTTGTATGGAAAAAAGATAAAAAAAATAAATTCTTTTCAACTCCTTTTTCATCTCTCGTGATCCCTAGCTTTTTATTGGTAAAAACAAAAGAAAATAGTTTACTATGATATACTATGAGTTTGGTATATTCCAAACCGTTTGTCACCTTTTAAGTATCCTTTTAATATTATAACTTGTGCAAAATAATCCTAGGATGGTGACATAATGAAAAAACAAAAAATGACCAATTTTTGGACGATATGTGTTATTCTTGTTGTTGGAATCTCCGTATTTGTTTATTTTTTTGATTTTAAATCGGAGGTGAGTGGACAACCACTTGCCATTGACACCTATGCTACGAATGAAAGTGTATCTACATTATCAACCAGTATGAACACGTTTGCATTTGATATATATAAAGCATTCTCTCAGGATAATAATGAAAACGTGTTTTTTTCTCCCTATAGCCTCTTTGTCGCTTTGGCCATGACCTATGAAGGGGCACATAATAACACTGCCCTGGAAATGCAAAATGTACTTCATTTCCCCCAAAATAATGATACTGCATTGTGTTCATTTGGAAAGATCTATAATTTGTTAAACCAAGATAAAGAATATATTCTCAATACCGCAAATGCACTTTGGATTCAAGAAAACTATCCCTTTCTTGATGAATATCTCAAATTTCTTAATCACTATTATATGGCCCGGGCAACCAATGTTGATTTTACCCATGCAGAAAACTCTGCTCAAATGATAAATGATTGGGTGGAAAAAAATACCCATGGAAAAATTATGGATTTCCTTGACAGCAGCGACATTCATCCGCTTACTAAAATGATTCTTACCAATGCTATTTATTTCAAAGGTCTCTGGAAGACACCCTTTGACTCTGAGAAGACTCAGGAACAGGAATTTGGGATATCACCAGCAGCATCAATTATGGCCCCCATGATGCATTCATCATCTGAAATGACATGTAATTATACCGAAACAGAAACAATGCAGATATTAGAGCTCCCCTATCAGGGCGATATGCTCTCCATGGTCATCCTACTCCCAAAAAATACTGATATAAATACTGTTGAACAGATAATAACGTATCGTAATTTTTCTGAGTGGAAAACATCCTTTACACAAAGAGAAGTGAGGGTTGCCCTCCCCGCATTTAAACTGGAAACTAGATATCAGATAAAAAACTATTTGATGGACATGGGCATGGTAACCCCGTTCACATATGACGCTGATTTTTCAGGTATGACCGGTTCGGACGAGCTATATATTGAGAAAGTTGTTCACCAAGCAGTTGTTGAGGTTAATGAAAAAGGATCAGAGGCTGCTGCTGCAACATCTGTCCATATGGCATCAAAAATTGTAATTGATTTTGTATCATTTGAGGCAGATCACCCATTTATTTTCATTATCCAACATAAGGAAACAGGTACTATTCTTTTTATGGGAAAGATACAAAACCCTCTCGAATAAAAAAAAAATAAGCATCATTCCAACAGTAATGCTACCATAATTTCTCCTAGCAACATTATTAGTATGAACGTGGTTATGAAAAATACAAAGCAGGATAAATAAAAAAACATCAGCTAATTTGCCTAATTTTTTCCTGTTAAATTTATGTTTTTCGGTAAGTAAACAAACACATCCCTTCCACGCAAAAAAAAACCCAAAAAAAAAACGGATTCTCTCAATATCAAGCCTTTTATATTAGACAATCATTTCACCAGAAACCTTTATGCCTGACTGAATGCCAAGCTATAAAGGATTACAATACAGCAACGTGTCTTAGGGAAGTATTAACCATAATCCATTGATAAACACACGTCTTTGCAGAGCATCAACTCAATGCCATCAACCTTACATTGGGGAAACCCTACATCCTAATGCAGCTCTGCCAAAAGAAAATGATAAAATAGCGAAACATCATCAAAGAAATGCACATCAACAAAAGGGCAACATCCAAAATGATTCAGAAAATGGAGTGGATGCCCACATCAAACAAAGGAAAGATTAACAGGATACAAGAATCTATATGATTCAGATCACCCAAAAAGCCAGGCATCTACAAAATAAACTCTTCAATATAATCATAAAATGGAACCACATCCTCCTCAAAAGATTCACTCAGTATAAACAAAAAACTATCATTGCAAATCTGAAGAGAATGATTCAAAAAGCGCATGATGAAAACAGGAAGGAACAATATGTCTGATGGCTCGATGACCGAAGGCGTTGCCACTTTGCTTGGAGAACCCAAACGAGCTATTTTGAAAATGGCATGGCCAATGGTGATAGCCATGACAGCACAGACCACCTATAATCTTGCAGACGCTATCTGGGTGGCAGGGCTGGGTGCTGACGCACTGGGAGCAGTTGGCCTCTTTTTCCCCTTTATCATGTTGCTTATTGGTTTGTCTAATGGCTTGGGTATCGGGGGGAGCTCTGCATTATCTCGCCGTATTGGCATGAAAGACAAAGAAGGTGCAGACAATACCGCCGTACATACGCTGATTCTGGGATTGAGTGTGGGTCTAGCCGTAAGTCTTCCCTTTCTGCCATTTCTTGATGGCATCTTCGCATCAATGGGTGCCACCGGCGATGCCGCAGCTATGGCAACTCAATATTCTCGCATCTTGTTTAGTGGAGCTATTTTCATCTTTTTTGCCAGTATCGGCAACAACATATTAAGGGGCGAGGGTGACGCAAAAAGGGCAATGTATGCACTGGTATTGGGCTCCATTCTCAATATTATTTTTGATCCTATTTTTATCTATGTTCTTGATTTAGGTGTAGCGGGCGCTGCGTGGGCGACCCTGTTAGCCATGGCATTGTCGGCGATGCTTATTTATTACTGGATCTTTGTTAACCGGGATACCTATGTGAATATTACCTGGCGGGCTTTCAATCCCAGTCGGGCTTTGACCAAGGAGATTCTGAATGTGGGTATTCCATCCTCGATGTCTATGTTGTCCATGTCTTTTAGTGTATTTTTGCTTAATTTGATTATTATTCAGGTAGGTAACACGGATGGTGTTGCCATCTTTACGACAGGTTGGCGGGTTGTTTCTGTGGGGACTATGCCTTTAATAGGTGTTGCTGCAGGTGTGACAGCGGTCACTGCTGCTGCTTATGGTGCCCGTGATGCTGAAAAACTAGATACGGCATATATGTATGCGGTGAAAATCGGCATTGCGGCAGAAATAATTGTTGCAGTTATCATCTTTATATTGGCTCCCCAGATAACTTCCCTGTTTACCTATGCGGGTGATGCGCAGCTGCTTGCTGGCGATATTACTCGTTTTCTTCGTTATACCGTGCTGTTTTATCCGACTGTGCCGTTGGGTATGCTTACTGCATCTTTGTTCCAGGGTATCAATCGGGGTTTTAATGCGCTTGCGGCAACCTTGATTCGTACGGTGGTGTTGCAGGTGTGTACTGCTTATCTGTTTGGTATCGTCTTTGATTTTGGTTTGGAGGGTGTCTGGGTGGGTATTGTGGGGGGTAATATTATTGCTGCTGTGGTGGTTACCTTTCCATGGGGACGTCTTACTGTCCGCCAGCTAAAACAGCATTTTTCTAGTTCGCATTTAGATACCGAAGATGCTTCAGTGAAAAATGAGTATTGATGAGTTTTTTAGAAAAGATTAAAACAAGAAATAATAAAAAAAGATTAGAAAGATTATGGAGATGGGTAATATGGAAGAGGAATATATACAAGTAATTACAACTACAGAAAAAAAAGGAGATGCTGAAAAGATATCTGAGATATTGTTGCATAAAAAATTAGTTGGCTGTATCCAGATAATAGGGCCGATAATGAGTACTTATTGGTGGAATGATAAATTGGAAAAAACAAGTGAATGGTTGTGTGTGGCTAAGAGTTCAAGAGATTTGTTTGATGAGATAAAAAAAGCTATTAGAAAGATACATTCGTACGAAATACCAGAGATCATAGCTATACCTATTGTAAACGGGGATGCCGATTATCTTAAATGGTTGCACGATGAACTCGAAAAATAAGATATTGCATGAGAGAATTACTAATCAATTGGCACCGTTAAATAGAATTTAGTGGCTGCCTATTTGTAGTCTAGTGTGTCCAACGTGTTCAGCACATGCATTAATTAGGGTATAGTGATTAAGTGGATTTGTGACGTATTTTTTAGGTTGCCAGTTGCCGATAGTCCAATAGGAAAAGATATGTCTTTATCTTTTAGTGGGAACATATCTATATTATAATGTAGATATTATTCAAAAGAAAGTATTTTGTAACTATTTTACCAAAAAAAAACCTTGGGGGTATTTAAATAATTACTGTATTCAAAACGAAGGTTAAAAAGCATGAATAACAAAAAATATCAGAAATTTTATTTGTTATCATTAGTGCTCATCTTAGTATGTTCCATGGCATTGAGCCACGGAGCATATCCAAATAATATTTCACCCACTGATGCATATAATAGTTTGATACCAGATAATCCAGATATACTCATATTGGATGTTCGAACAACACACGAGTTTAATACAGGATATATTAACGGAGCTATATCAATCCCTGTCTCCCAGTTAACACAAAGACTGGGAGAACTGGATACCGGCAAGACAATTCTTGTTTATTGCGCAAGTGGTGGACGGAGTTCTACAGCTGCAAATACCCTAATTACTAATGGTTTTGATGTTGAAAAGGTATATAATCTCCAGGGGGGGATTACTGCATGGAAAAATGCACATCTTCCAGTAGTTTTACCCAACCAGGTGCCAAGTGTGACAATAACCTCCCCTCTTGATAGTATGGTTCTAACAGGATCTGTTGAGATTACAGGGACTGCTCAGGATCCTGATGGTGATATTCACGAAACAAGCATATGTATTGATGGTGGGGTTTGGATACCGGTCACTGGAACGTCCACATGGTCATATATATGGGATACTCTCATGGTAGAAAATGGAAGCTATACGATATATGCTCGTAGTTTTGATGGAAGTGATTATTCAGAGATTGAAAGTGTCATGGTGACTGTATTGAACCAAAATGTTCAACACTCAAGTATTACAGTTACTCCGGTTTCTTTTATTGCATCCCCTAATCAAACATGTATCATTGATATTTTGATTAATCCCGTAGAGGATATTGCTGGTGTGCAATTTGATTTGTCGTATAATACCACCTATCTGAGGGTGGATAGTGTTACAGAAGGAGATTTTTTTACAGGGTACAGTACCTTTTTTAATCCTGGAACAATAAATAATACCCTTGGCAAAATTACAGGTGTGTACAATGTTATTATAAACCCGGATGCGAGTGTATCTACCCCGGGGATTTTAGCCCATATTCATTTCACCACAAAATTAACTCATGGTATTTCCACTCTTAATCTGTCAAATGTGATGGCAGGTGATTGTGATGCTCTTCCAATTTCTCTGTCTGTTTTCAATGGAAGCGTCACTGTCAATTCACATGATACAGAACCCCCAGTGTCACAGGTACATACGATCAGTCCTTATGGATACCATAAAAAAAATCTCCCCTTGGCAATTACTGCTACCGCAAGTGATGAGGTCTCAGGCATTAAAGAAGTATACTTGTATTATCGGTATAGCTCTGATAATTCCACCTGGACAAATTGGCAACTGTATGGAGAAAGTAAAACCCTTACCCCTTATACCTGGCTGTTTTCTGCCCCCAATGGAGTAGGTTATTATGAATTCTCCTCTCAAGCTATTGACAATGCAGATAATACCCAAACAGATCCACTGACGGCAGATGCCCTGTGCCAAATACATCCAGATTGGGATGTAAACAAAGACCATAAGATAAATATCTTGGATATCATCATTATTGGTCAATATTGGGAAACAACAGGTGAACAGGGTTGGATATCTGCCGATGTGACAAATGATGGCCATGTAAATATATTAGACATAATACTGATAGGTCAACACTGGACAGGATAAAAAAAAATAAGAGGAATGCTTCGTGGATACATAATCAGGGTCTTGAAAGGAGAAAAATGACAAATGGCTAGAATCTATACACTTTTTTTCCATTATCTTTTTTTATTTTATTT
>Ga0272441_10013707_pt1 | contig 11622 bp, 9 predicted proteins | sample SSMProp6N_FD_193582 | JGI IMG/M metagenome (GOLD analysis project Ga0272441, IMG submission 193582) | Marine sediment archaeal communities from Little Sippewissett salt marsh, Falmouth, MA, United States - SSM-Prop-6N | ecosystem: Environmental > Aquatic > Marine > Wetlands > Sediment ... | reverse complement strand
ATCTCAAAATGAACTGGAAAAGGCCTTAAATGACAATTTTGCAGGCCATGAAGAAATCCGCCAAAAGCTTTGGAACGCTCCCAAGTTCGGCAATGATGATACCTATGTCGATGAGCTCATTCCGCAGGTTGAGGCAATCAGCCGGGAAGCAGTAGAGCCATATCCACCCAGCAGAAAAAGCTGTTATACCGATGGTAAATGGGTTTTTGAGCTTATACCCCGAATTTCACATGTTTATGAAGGTTTATTGACTCCCGCAACTCCAGATGGCAGATTTGCGAAAAAATCGCTTGCGGCAGGTAATGCAGCTTATTCCGGAACTGAACGTAACGGACCCACTTGCCTGCTAAGTTCTATGGCAAAACTTGATGGTACTCATTGGACTGGCGGAGTTATAGGACAAATACGCTTCCATGAAAGCCTGTTGAAAAACGAAGAAGTTAAGGAAAAAACAAGGATACTTGTTAATACTTATTTTAGAAAGGGAGGTTCGCATCTGCAGATGAATTGTATTACCAAGGAAAAACTTCAAGATGCTCAAGCGAATCCTGATAAGTACCGTGATCTTATGGTCAGGGTTGGTGGTTATGTTGATTACTTTACAAATCTAGACAAGGCAAGTCAGGATGACATAATAAAGCGCAAAGTTATGGCATAATAGCTGCTCATTTTTAAAATAGTATAACTATGGTATCAAGAAGTCGTTAAGTATTTTTACATAAGTAAGGGGAAATATGAGCCAAAAGAGGATTTTTACAAAATACAAATATAACCCGGTAATGTCACCGGCAATGATGCCTAGAGAGGTTATGTACACTTTTAACCCAGGCGCAATTCAGTATAAAGATGAAACAATTATGATCATGGATGTAACAACACTCGATGATATTCATCGGCTCTGGATCGCTCGTTCCAAAGATGGCATTAATTTCATTCCTGATCCTGAACCGCTGCCGATGCCTCCGATTGACCCCTGGCATCCTGAATCAAGCGCTTATGATCCCCGCATTACTAAAATTGGCAACGATTACATCGTTCTTTATGCCAGCGATCTTGATCAGAATAATGTACGTATTGGGATAATTAAAACTAATGATTTCCTTGTTTTCGAACGGGTATGCACGGGCAGTGAACTCGGCAACCGCAACGGCTGCCTTTTCCCGGAAAAATTCGATGGCCTTTATACACGGTTCGACCGTCCCTTTGGTAATGAACTTGACCCATGTGCTATGTGGCTGACACAATCACCCGACCTGATTTTTTGGGGAAAATCACGGCCTCTGGTTTACAAAGGAGATGTCTTTTTTGACGGCTATAAATATGGCGCAGGGGCGGTTCCAATAAAAACTGAAAAAGGGTGGCTGGAGATATACCATACTGTCTCTAAAACCTGCAATGGTTTTATCTATCGTCTTAAGGCCATGCTGCTTGACCTGAATGAACCTTCAGAAATACTCGGATATACCCGTGACTTTCTACTCTATCCTGAACATGATTACGAAATGCGCGGACGGGTAATGAATGTAGTTTTTACCTGCAATGCTCTGCTGGACAATGATGGTACTGTTCGGGTTTATTATGGCGCAGCAGATACTGTTATCGGCCTGGCCACAGCAAATCTGAAGGATATTGTCAATGCATGCATCTAATGTACAGATTTCTTCCGAAAATATTCTGCCAAAGCTAATTGATCAAGTGCGCACACGCATTGACTCAAAAGAAAATCAGCGCAGGCTTAAACTGCAAAATACTCTGAATCGTAAAGAGAAAGTATTTGCTTTCAATTCATGGCAATGGGGCGCCGGCCTTTCTGTCAGTGATGCACTGACGCCGGTTCCCGGCATGAGCATAAAAGATGTCTCTCTGTATTTGAATGAGGTAGATGTTGACTTTGCTCGTATAATTATTGAAAAACAATTGCAGAATCAGCTAAATTATTTTGACAAAGTAGATTCTGATACACCAATAGCCACACAAATTTTTACCAACATGGGATTGAGTTGGCTTTACAGTCCAAGTCCTATTGGTGAGGTATGTGTGGTTAATTCTGAAACCGGCGCTTTTGTTCATGAGCCGGTATTGAAAGATACCTGTGCTCAAGGGACTGCGCTGCCTAAGCCAGTGTTTCAAGTAGATAAGAAATTACATGAGCTTCGGATGGAAGTTTATTCTGAGTTGACCGGCAGAGCATTTACGCTTCTTGATGATTTGGTTCCGCTGCCTCTTGGCTCTGTTTTTGGCACAGCTTCGCGTCTTCGCGGTGATGCAGAGATATTAATGGATTTTCGACTTTGTCCAGATGACGTGCATGCTCTAATGCAGTTTTTGACAGATTCTGTTCAGAAATATAATATGACCCGAGAGCATTTCTTGAAGCAGGACAAATGGAGCCAGCCAATTAATAATTCTGCTGACTATCTAATGTATATTTTTACATCATGTGCCTGTATTGGTGGCATACAGATGTATAATGCTGGTGAGGACCATATAAGCGCTGACATGTTTTCAGAAGATGATTATCTGGAATTTATCTTTCCGTATCAAAAAGATTTATTAAAAGGGTGCCGTTATTGGTATGTGCACAGTTGCGGTAATTTAACACCATTTTATAAGCATATTGCCAAACTACCTAATGTTCACAGGGTACATGTCAGTCCGTGGAGCAAACTGGAGGCTGCTGTGGAGGCACTGGGAAATTCAGTGATTCTGGAAATACACCAGCCGATTAATTTCGATGAGCTAGACAAAGATAAAATTGAACACATGGCCGACCGGCTCGTAGATGTCTGTTGGGGCGATTGTACCGTAGATATTGTCTTGCCCTATGGAAGCTCGTCTTCAAAAAACAGCCAACTTTATAAAAACAGGATTCTACAGCGAACGAAATAAATTTAATCATTTAAGTCAACTCAAATGTATGTTTTTTAGAAAATATGAGCTTAGCAGATAAATTTAAATTATATATGATTAAAAATGAGAAAGTAGATACTCTGCCGCGTTTAGAAATAATGCCATACAATGAAGCTACTATAGAACGCTGGCGTAATGAAGGGCTTCCGAATACCGTTAAAACGCAAGCTGAATTTCACGATTATTTTGGCCTCAGTCGGCTTGACTTTTTTTTCATATGGCCGGACATTGACAATGTGGGCTGCCGTGGGAAAATTTCCACTTCTGAAAATTTTGCATCGGTAAAATCCTCTCTTTACGATTTGGAAAAAGTCCGCGTACGAATGCATGACTATCGCCAGACTTTGGATATAATCGAAGAAGCCAATGGTATCATGTGGATTCCACTACATGGATATTTTTGGCACCCACGCGACCTTTTCGGCGTGGCCGAACATCTTATGATGTTCTATGACAACCCTGTACTGATGCAAGACATTAATAAGTCGCTGCTTGAGTTTAACATTGGTGTGGTAAATATAATTTATGAAGTGGGAATTCCCACTATAATTTGTGTTTCCGAAGACCTGGCTTACAAAAATGGAGCTATGATTTCAAAAGAATTATTTGATGAATTTATCGCTCCCTATCACCAAGAGTTACTAAAAGAGATTAAAAAAGAATTTTGTATTGCAGCCCTGGATAGCGACGGAGACATAACAAATGTGACATGCTGGTTTGCTGAACTTGGCTATGATTGTATCAATCCCATAGAAAGGCAGACAGGCATGGATTTAATAGCACTAAGGGAAAAAAACCCGAATATTGCTTTCCTGGGCGGTTACAACAAATTAGTAATGTCCAAAGGCCCCGAGGCAATTCATTCGGAATTTGAATCACTCAAATCTGTTTTCCTAAAAGGTAAATTCGTTCCGGCAGTTGATCACCAAACCCCGCCAGAAGTTTCCCTGGACAATTACCGTCATTATCTAAATGCCTCAGAAAAATTCTTCTCTGAAATGGGAGTGGCTTAAACATGAAATGTGTTTGTGATTTTCACATGCTGGAGCCGGAACCGATAGGTAACCGCTTTAGCAATCTAAGTTTCTGGTATATCAACGGAGCCACTCCTGATGAACAAACGTGGTTTGAATGGGCTGAAGAAAAGCCCGAAGGATGGCTTAAAAAGAACTATCCCTGGTTGGAGGAAATGCAGATATTTGTTGCTTCGGGGGGTTCCTACGTTGGTTATCCCAGGAAGCAAACTGATGATGCTCCCTGTGAATTTAATCGTGATATGTTTAAGAACCCTGCTGATCGTTCAGTACTTGATGATTATGATTTTAAGCCTTTGGTTCGAGCTTGTAGGAATATATTGCGCCAAGGTGTCCGGCCCTGCCTTAAATTACATGCGGTTCCAATAAAATACTCTAAAAATCCCAAGATCAGTTGGTTTCGCATAAATTGCCGACCACCAGATGACTACCACATTTATGCCGATTATATTTCGGCCCTGGTAAAAGCAATGGTTGATGCGTTTGGTAAAGAGGAAGTATGTAAGTGGCGTTGGTTTATTGGTGCTGAAATGGAAAACCCTATGTGGTGGGAAGCGCCGGATGGCAGTGCTGAATCTGCAAAAAACGAATATTTTAAGTTTCACGACTGGTCTGTTTTCGCGCTGGAGCGTGTGTTGGGAGTAAAATGTGGGCCAATTGGTGCCCATGCTATGATGTCCGGTGAATACACTGGAGGGCTGTGGGATCCTGCCGAGTTTATGAATCATTGTGCGACAGGAACAAATTCTGTGACCGGAAAAATTGGTTCGCGACTGGATTTCTTTGCACTCTCATATTATGACCGTGCACCGGGTAATATTGATAGTGATGAGTGGCAGACAAATTTACCTGGCAAGGGCGGTGATCTAGCATTGTTTAATGTTTTTGTCGAACGCACCCGTAAGGCTCTTGATGATAGCGGTTTTAATGCTCTGCAGATTGAAGTGAGTGAAGGCGGGATGCTTTTTGGCATGGATGGTAAATGGCTCTGGCATGGTCTTGCTCCAGGTGGGATGTATGATGCAACCTGGACCACCTGGGTTTTTTGGAAATTGCTCGAAAATAAAGTACAAAGTTGGTCTCGTTGGCAACAATTGCGAACAGAAGGGCTTTTTAATGGATTAGAAGCTGCCTCCACACATGCCATGCGGTTGATCGCAGAGTTGCAGAATGATCATCGTGCAGCAGTCACGCAGCCGAAAGATGACCGTCTAATTCGAGTCATTGCTGCTGCTGATGAAGACAGGAAAGTGCATGTGCTTATATTCCACCATGCTGTAGATATTACTAAGACAACGGATGCCGCGCAGATGGAGATTATGCTGGAAAATTTACCTTTTGATGGGCCGGTTTCCATAACAAAAAATACATTGGATAAAATACACGGTGACTTCTGGCCACAGTGGGAAAAAGATCGTACCAGTCTGGGTGTCAGTGACAGTGATTATTTCCGTTCTCGTGACCAGCTTGATGTTGCCCACGCACTTATCAATCCCTTGCACCGTAATCTATGGGCACATTATGAAAAATTATATGAACCACTTGCTGCTTTTCCTGCCGGCAATACAAAAAAAGGAAATGTTGAAAAGGGCCGGCTCACTCTTTCTTGTACGGTCGAATGCCTTTCAATCACGCTCTTTACCTTGAGTAAAATCACTTAATACGAGGAATTTGGATGAGCAAAAGGGTTTATACCGGCGGAAAAGTACCATTTTGGGAAAAAGTTGCTTTTGGTTCCGGTGGCATGTGTAACGAATTTATGGGTAATGTTATCATGTTCCTGGCTATGCCGATTTTCAATATTGCCCTGGGATTAGATGCAGCTCTGGTTGGTATTGCCATCGGTATCCCCCGCTTTTGGGACGCGATTACTGATCCACTGATGGGAAATATTTCTGATAACACGCGTTTTCGCTTTGGGCGTCGTAAACCTTATATGTTAGCCGGGTCTTTTTTTGGGGGCATTATTTTTTCGCTTATCTGGTTTGCTTCTCCTGAATGGTCACAGACAAAACTTTTCCTCTGGTTCACCGGCATGGCAATTCTGTTTTACACGGCCTATACGGTGTTCATAGTACCATGCAATGGCCTGGGCAGTGAACTAACCATGGATATTAAAGATAGAACACGGGTCATGGCCTACCGCGCCTTTTTTGCCAGCTTGGCGGGTCTGGCCACCCCCTGGGCCTACAAACTTTGCTTCTTCGAGCCATTTGGAGGAGAAGGTGATGAAAATACTGTGGTGCTTCGAGGTGTTAAATATGTGGGCCTGCTATTTGGTTTTTTGATTATTGTGACCGGTATGATTCCGGCTCTAGTCTGCAAAGAAAATCCGGCCGGCGAAAAGCAGGAGAAAATCAGTATTGGAAAGGCTCTTAAAACTACGCTAAAAAACCATCCCTTTTTGCTGATTGTTGGTATGATCTTTTTTATTCTGATGGGTATCTATCTAGTCCAACCCATGCAACTTTATATAGATATATATTATCTTTACGATGGTGACAAAGGGCTTGCGGCCAAATTATTTGCAATAGCGAATTCGGTTTACGCGCTGGCGGGCCTTGCAGCCACTCCCTTGGTGGCCTGGCTTGGTACTCGTTTCGGAAAGGTGCGTACACTATTATGGTCTCAAATTCTGCTGATTGTCTCTTCACTGTTAACCTGGATTTTGTATACCCCCGAGCAGCCCTATCTTTCTTTAATTTGTATGGCTTTGATGTCCCCGGCTATGGCCTCTGTATGGATACTACTTGGTTCGATACTAGCTGATGTATGCGATTACGACGAACTCAACACAGGATTACGTCGTGAGGGCATGTATAGTGCAATGTATTCCTGGTTTATAAAAGCCGGGGTTTCAGGTGTTCTAGCCGTAAGCGGCTTCCTTATCAAGTGGTCAGGTATCGACCCTGCTTTAGATTGCCAAAATTCAGGGGCTATACTGAAGATGCGGGTATTTTTTGCATTAGTTCCACCGTCTTTTGTCTTGATTTCATTGATCTGCACCTGGTTCTACCCCCTAAATGAGACGAGGATGTTGGAAATTCGCGCTGAACTCAATGCCCGAAAAGAAAATGTATAGTTATTAAAATCAATACTCAGAATAATTGAGCAGTTCTTAGAGCTTGATCTATTCTTTAATGGATTTTATTTCAATAACCGAAAGCGTTAGAAAATGACGAAACGCGAGATAATGAACATGCTGATAAAGGAAAGCAAATTCCTGAACGTATGGGTGTTTGTGAAGATTTTTGGCCAGAGACAATTGAATTCGCTTGGCCTGATGAAGGCATGCCGCCTGATCGTGATCCGACAGAATATTATGACCTGGACATGGTGGACCTGATGGAATACTGGCGTGATTGGCGATTTTGTCTGGAACCATTTTATAAAGACTATGAAGAAATTCATGAGGACGGAGTTACACACGTTTATCGAGACGGTTGGGGCGCCACAGTCAGGCGTTTCATAAAACAGGGTGGTCCACCGGAACATATCGCCTTCGATATGATTTCAAGCACTGTATGGAAAAATAAATACCGGCAAACTTTGCTGCATCTTGATAAAGGCAGGTTCAAAGACATCAATGGTATGAAGTTACGTTATGAGAAATACAAAGCTAACGGTTTTTATACCATGTACAATAATACTTTTGTCTTTGAAAACTTGAGATACAGCATGGGCGATGTTGGTATGCTTCAGGCAATGTATGACGATCAAGAATGGATAAAGGATTTTTGTCAGGTATTTACCGATTTCACTATAACCCATCTCGAGTATTTATTCAGTGAGGTTGGTGTTCCGGATGCCTATACGATATATGACGATATGGCTTATACCAAAAGTTCGTTTTGCTCACCTGCTATGTATCGAGAGTTAATTACACCATATCACAAACAACTGGTTCAATTTCTAAAGAGCTATAATATTGGAGTAATCCTTCATTGTTGTGGTAAATTCGATGGCCAATTAGAAAATGTTGTAGAGGCGGGGATTGATTGTATACAGCCCTGGGAGGTGAAGACGGGCATGAATATGTTTGCAATGGCGAAAGAATTTAAGGGAAAAATTACTTTTATGGGAAATATAGATATTAGAGCTTTAGAAACAAACTGTTATGAAAATATTGACCGGGAGATTCTGCCAAAATTGCAAAAGATTCGGGCTGAGCGGATTCCATATATTTTTCATACTGATCATTCCATTTCACCTGTTGTTAAAGTGAAAAGCTACGAACACGCCCTTAAGCGGTTTCGCGAAAATTGCAGCTATTGACGATAATGAGAACTGTGGAATTTCTTTCAAGCATAATTAAAAGTGTTAATATAATGTTGAAGCTGAAAACCTACAAACATGAAATTAAAAGCAAGCTGGAAATAATATATGAGTATAACAGAATTAATCAAAAATAAATAACGCAAGCGATTTCTTGGCGTCCCACGCTATTGAATACTTGTTTGCCAGATCTTATTGTTATGGAATATTAAAACGATTATTTGAGCGGAGAAAAAATATGGAAAACAACACAAAGCCTTGTTACTGTAATTTTAGACCGAAGAACAAATTGTTTTCTCAAATATCGGCATTCTGGAAAATTCATCATAATTGCCTTGAGATTGCTTTTTTAATTCTGTTAATCGTACTCAATATCTGTTCTTTTGCCCAGGAACAAAAGTTACCATGGTGGCACCAATACACAACCATCTCAACCGATCCTGAATTTAAAAGCTTAAATGAAATTCGTGTTATCAATGCTGAAACCTGGCGAGCCGCCGGCTGGTTTGGTGGTTTCTATGGTTTTTGGTTCGGAGACATGCTGGAGAATCACACCGATGTGCCCAATCGCTGGAACCGTGTTATTGAAGCGGGTTCCAAACCTATGATGTATTATGAAGCTGGAGAGGTGGGTGATTTTGTAACACTGATTGATGAAGAAAAAAAAGAATTGCTTCTGGAAGGATGGCACTGGCACAAATGGACCGGACAGGAAGGATATGTACATTGGTATGGGCTGGAAGCGTTTATGAACAATGTTCCCTGGGCACCATATCCTACAGCGGATGATTATGGTCTTAGCGCTTTTACATATCCTGACGGTAGAGCTATACCCGCGGGAAAGTTGTATGATGTTTTAGCAAAGAGATATCACAATGACTCATGGGCATTCATGGAATTTACTAATCCTGATATCACCGATGAAATGGCTCAAAAAACCGGTCTTGCCAATATAAGCCATAAACAGCACATGGCTCCGGACGTGCAACAAGGCAGTGGGTGGGTAATTGGAAGGCTGATTAGCCAGGACCACACTAATCCTCAATTATTAAAATACCAATGCCAAGAAATTGCTTATTCAATTAAGCGATATAAACCGTGGGGAGTTCACATTGACAATTTTGGAGCGACTGATATCTATCCAAGTCATCAAAATAGTTTTGGCATCTGGGCAGTGCATACATTTCGTGAATTCTTAAAAGACCGTTTTACGCCAGAGCAGTTAGCGGAATTAGGGGTGAAATCTGTCGAAACTTTCGACATAAGAGAATATACAGCTTCCGCTTATGCTGAGCCGGGACGTTCAAATAAAATTCGCTTGCGTGATCCAAGGTGGATGGACGATGTTATTTTCCGTGCACATCTTATACATAAAACAGAAAAGGGGATTCATTATTGGCAGGAAATTTATAAAAGTGCAAAAAATGCCTACAGGTCACTTGGACTAAATAATCCTGTCTTTGGAAATGTAATGCCGCCTCTTCCCGGGTGTGGATTTATGAAAGGGATTTGCGATATCGCTCATTTTGAATGGAAGACAGAAGGTACCTATCCCGCTATGCCTGAGATGGGATTACCCCCAAAAGCTCGAGTAGCTTATGTCAGTCGTCTTGGAGAAAATCTTAGTGAGGCTTCGTATTGCTGGCCGAGCTTATATGTACCTAAGAAGTATAAAGGCAAAGCTTATGAAAATTTACACAAGGTACTTGCTTTTGATTGTTTTGCCAATCGTGGTATCCTTGACTACAATCACTGGTTCCTTGATAACTATTCGCCCGGATCGAATGAAAGTGCTGGTTATATTAATACTTTTATCAGATCTGTAGCTGATGAACTCAGCGGTAGGAAGTATCTTGCAGATATTGGACTGGTGTATTGTCCATGGTCCAACCTAGCATCGATGAATGCAGCTGGATTACAGCCGGAGATTTATCTAAATGAGTATAAGGGGTGGTGCGACTACTTGATCAATACACATGCACAATGGGATTTGATATTGAGTGAGGATATATCTGCTGATTCTCTGAAGTATTTCAAAGTTATAATCCTTCCCTCTATGCTAGTCGTGACCCCAAAACAATTAACCGCGTTTAAGATTTATCTAAAAGGTGGGGGACGAATTATTGCGACAGGTGAAACAGGGGCTTTCTATGGCCCTGATAATTTTCTTGTGCATAGACCTGTAAACATTTTGGACCAGATAGGAGATTTTTCGAAATTAATACTTACAAAAGATCGCCCCGGTGGAGTTTATTACAGCAGTAAAAATGAAAAAATAGATGGCCTTGGGAGATTAATTGATACTTGTAAGTTTCATCCATCTCTGAGAACCGATGCTTCATCTGACATCGGAGTTAATGCCAGTCTGCGAGAAAACGCAAGAAAATCTGTGTTGACCATAGATCTCAACAATTATACCTATGATTTGATTAATGATACAATTAATCAGGCTAAAACTTGCCGTGTTTCAATAGACCTTCCTGAAGTTTTCATAAAACAACCGTTGAAAATTGGATGTGCTGACCCGGAACAAAAAAATGACATAGTATGGGAAAATTTGCCGTCAGAAAAATGGCAACTTGATGCCAAAGATGATGTATTACACATAGACGTTCCTTCTTTCAAGTATTACCTGATAATTTCTATTAAAATTTCAGATTACCAGTAGAATATAAATTAAATATACATACGGTACTGAGTGAGCGGCGTTTCTTACCAAAAAGCTATCAAATATCGTGAATATTGGGGCCGACTGACGGAAACTGCCGTTGGGGCTCATTTGGCCAATGATTCCGCCGGCAAAGGCATTAATCTCTACTATTGGCTGAGTCGCAATCGGGAGGTGGATTTCATCCTGGAATCCGGTAAAACTGTGGTGGCGATTGAGGTTAAAAGCGGCAAGAAAGAATATACCCTGGAAGGAATGGCAGAATTCTGTAAACATTTTTCAGTTAAACGACAACTATTGGTCGGCGGACATGGTATTGCCATTGATGAATTTCTCGCCAGCCCGGTTGAAAGGTGGATAGAATAAAATGCCACAATAAACAATGAGCTAATCTGAGCCTGTGCCAGCACTAGAAAGGAGGGTATTATGAGAAAGCTGGTAAGGCTATGGAAAAGACCAACTCATGATGGTCAAAAGTATGCGTACTATCTGATCTATTACGATCTTGATGGACGTAGGAAACAAAAGGCATTGGGGCATGCTGATAACCGTCGTCATCGGAAGAGGCAAAAGAGTATTTACCGAGTGTGTACTCGCGAGCATATCAGCCAACGCATCGCGGTTGATATACAACAGGATACACATATTGACACGCAACGGCATACTACCAGCACGCTTCATCGAAGTAGAGCAAATAAGGGCCATAAAACCGACGATAAACGGTAACTGTCCGGC
>Ga0272441_10013705_pt1 | contig 11623 bp, 8 predicted proteins | sample SSMProp6N_FD_193582 | JGI IMG/M metagenome (GOLD analysis project Ga0272441, IMG submission 193582) | Marine sediment archaeal communities from Little Sippewissett salt marsh, Falmouth, MA, United States - SSM-Prop-6N | ecosystem: Environmental > Aquatic > Marine > Wetlands > Sediment ... | reverse complement strand
TATTTGGAAGCGACTGCCGTACCGATGAGTATGATTCCGACTGGGCTGCCGAGTGGATTAATAGAGATAACAAAATATATAAAGACCTTAATTTAAGCCAGGGCACAATTGATAAAATCTATGTCCAAAACCTGAAACGTTTTCTCGGCATTTCGCAATAGCTATTTATTCGTTCAGGACAGGCACCCTGACCATTTTAACTGTCTCGCCGTCGGAGAAAGCCACCGGAGCGAAGTTCTCAGGTGACATTGGCGGTACAACAACTGCAGTCATCTGGCGGTACTCATGGAGTGTCACCTCGCCCCTGGCAAGATCAAGCGGCTCGGTCCATGTGCCGTCGTTTCTGCGCCTGTAGCAGAGCACTTTTGCCTGTCGTTTGATTTGTATCCGTTTGGTTGAGGGCGGCTGTTCCGTTGTGCCCATTGTAATTAGCATCACGTCTTTGTCACCGCAGATTGTTAAAGCTCCGGCGTCGGCAGCATCAACCAATTCCCTTTGCCAGTTTTTCCCATCATAGTGAAGAACCCCGTTGAGTCCCCACGCCGTTAGGAAAACCTCATCCTCCCTGACTGTCACCAACGAGCCGGGTATCCGAAAAGACTCGTTTTCGCTGACGTCGAGTTTCGCTTTGGCCTCGGCTAATATAACTTTGGCTGGAGTCCATTTTCCCCTGTCGAACCAGCTGCAAAGCAACCCCCTATCATCCTGCCAGAATACCGCAGCCTGCCCCCGGAAATAAGTAATCCTCGGCTGTTGATAACTGTAAGTATTGTAGGTAAATGGTTTTTCGGCGCTGCCCGGCACAATAGATGATTTGCCGCTGTGCCACCAGTTTTCCCCGTCATCGTCAGAGAACCTGCAGCCGACAGCCAACCGGCGCAATCGGTCAACCGAGCCCCAAGTGGCCCAAAGTCGGCCTTTCTTGGGCCCTCTTGAAAGCCTGATGACCGATGCCGCCGAGCCGCAGTGACGGATGTCGTAATCGAGGATACTTGCCCATTGCCTCCGCTCCCATTTGCTGCCGGTGAAGGTATATTTTGTCAGGTGCTGTCTGGGTGTAGCAACACCAGGCCCGGCGCAGCCCGGCCCGCTTGAAATAGCAACCGAATCCCCGCTGGCATCAACCACACAGCCGCGGCTGGTGCCGTGGTCGAAATTTCTGGCGACAGGTTTAGGTAAGACTGACCAGCTTTGCCCCCCGTCAGCCGATTCCATTATAACCGGAATATAAGGACGCTCTTTTCCCTCGGTGTATCCGACAATGAGGTGCTGGTTGTCGGCGGCCCCAATCCATCCAAACGGTACGACAGAGCCGTTGGCAATTTTCCTCGCCGGCTCAAATTCTATAGCGGAACGATCAGGTTTGTAGTCTTTTGAAAGCTTCCTGATTACAGGTTTTGAACCAAACTTAAAAGAAGGAGCTTTCATAACGGTGTTATCTTGATACACTTCAAGATTGTTTGGTGTGTCTTTTTGCACCACTCGAACATTGTCCACTCGAACGCCGGCAGTTTCCTTTGTTTTGCCGATTAGATAAATGTTAGTGATTTGTTTCAGGTCGAGTCCGCGTATGCGCTCGGCAGCTTTAAGGTCAAGTTCAAGCGTTACCCATTCGTTTGCCGGAACGTCAAAGATGCGAACTACAGGCGGCTCAATTATTTCGTCCTCCAGTGTCAGCCATACTTTGAGGGGCTTGTCCGTTTTGAAATCAACCCATAACAGGTCGTAATCGGACCAGTCTCGCATGTCCGGCTGTGTGTATGCAAGCCACTGGAATGTGTTCAATATAACCGAAGCTTCCGCCACATTTTTACGCAGAATAGGATAATATCGTTGCTGAAACGCTGTTCGCAAAAAGGTAGCATGCGCAGGACCGGGCTGTATGCTGCTTACCAGTGCCTGCACGCCTTCGGTGCTGTCGCCATTTCGACACTGCCAAGTCCATATACGGTCGCCAGCACCGAACTCGAAATTCGCCCAGAAGTCACATCCGTTCTCAACACTCTTAATTTCACACCAAGATTTACCCCTTTTAACAGCAAGTTCCTCTATCTCAAAACCAAGAATCAATTTGTTCTTATAACCGCAGGCGTCTGATGACAACAACAGCAATACCAATACAAAAATCGGAATAAAATACGAATTCTTCATTTTTCTCGTCCTTATTTTGATGAGTTTCTATCCCCCACGGTTTTCGAACTGCCTGATAATACTCGAAATTGCTGCATAATTCCATCCTCCGTTATAAATTTTTTAAAAATTCATTCTTTTACGTTGAGACTATCAAAACCGGACCCGCTAATTCTATGTTCTTTTGCCCATAAATGGATTCTTGCTTATTATCCGGCTTATGTTTATAATCTTGTTCTTTAGAGTTCCTTAATTTGAAAAGAAAATTTTATGAGAACTGACCTTAAAGAACAATTGCAGCTTTTGAGACGTGGTGCCGCTGAGATTTTCAATGAGGCCGAACTATCTGAAAAGCTTGCCGAGGCGGCTAAACAACAGCGGCAATTGCGGATCAAACTCGGCCTGGACCCGACTTCTCCGGATATTCATCTCGGCCATACCGTCGTTCTGCGAAAGATGCGCCAGTTCCAGGATCTCGGTCATAAAGCTGTGTTGATAATCGGCGACTACACTGCCAGAATCGGCGACCCTTCCGGCCAAAACACGACCCGCCCGATGCTCTCGAGCGAACAAATCGAAGAAAACGCGAGGACTTATCTCGAACAGGCGGGCAAAATCCTGGATACATCCGAGGCTAAACTCGAAAAACGCCACAACAGCGAATGGCTGGCCGAGCTTAGGTTGGCAGACATTATTAAACTGACGAGCAATATGACCGTGGCGCGTATGCTCGAAAGAGACAGCTTCGAATTGCGATACAAAGCCGGTGAACCCATAGGAACTCATGAATTTCTGTACCCTCTTATGCAGGGGTATGATTCGGTTATGGTGAAAAGTGATGTCGAATTGGGCGGCACCGACCAGACATTCAACAATCTCGTCGGAAGAGACCTCCAAAGAATGGATGGCCAAAAACCACAGGTTGTGATTACTACACCGATTCTTGTCGGTTTGGACGGCAAGGAAAAGATGAGCAAGTCTAAGGGAAATTATATCGGCGTAACTGATGAGCCGGCCGATATGTTCGGAAAGGTGATGAGTATATCAGATGATATGATGGAGAATTACTTTACGCTTGTAACCGCCCTGCCCATCGAAAAAATAGACGGCCTTGTGAATCCCGACAAAACACACCCTAAGCAGGCCAAGATCCTGTTAGGCAAAACAATTGTCTCTCAGTTTTATGATGAGGCTATCGGCGAGACCGCCGCCGCTGAATTTGATAAGGTCTTTGCACAGGGGCAATTGCCGGACGACATTTCGGAAATCGAAGTGGCTGGTGAACCTGTGTTGGCGAGCAAACTCGTTTTAGCCTGTAATCTGGTAACCTCGGGAGGTGAGGCCAAACGAAATATAAAGCAGTCGGCTGTGCGTATTGACGGCGTTAAAATCACCGACCCTAATGCCGAAATCACACCTAAAGACGATATGATTGTTCAGGTCGGCAAACGAAGGTTTGCAAAAATAAAAATTCGCAGCTAATCTGCCCTTTATAAATAATATCGTTATGGCTCGGTGCATTCCAGCCCCTCCGAGGTTAGACCTGTCAATCATACTCCGAGTTGCTTCTTGATTAGTCGAACCAATGAAGCTTTTATTTCGGGAGGTCCTGGAACCGGAGCCCGCCTGCCGTTTCGTGGATTTGCATAGACATCTTGCCTGTTGCCGTGTCTTTTCAGATAGCAGCAGCCTTTAACAATGTCTTATATCAAGGGTTTTTGTTTCAGACTTCCCCCCCACAGCTCTATACACTTGTAGTAAAGATGCTTAGCTTTCGGTTGTTTAATTAACATAAGACACAAGAATTTTTTCATTTTTATGGTATATTCTGAGCACGTTTGACAATGTATCTCACTTTTAGTATGATTCTGTTTTTGCTGCTTTTGAGCATCATTATAAGTTAATTTCAGGCTTAGTATCAGTACGGAAATAAGAAAGGATTTCAGGTCTGTGTTTTTATGCAAGTAAAGCCCTTCAAAGCTTTTAGATACGACAAAGATAAGGTTGGCGATGTGGGTCGTTGCGTTGCTCCGCCTTATGACGTTATCAGCCCTGCCCAACAGCAAAAGCTTTACGAAAAAAGCGAGTATAACATTGTGCGGATAATCAAAGGGCAAAACAGTCCCTCCGATAACGGCAGCGACAATATATATACAAGAGCCGCTAACTATCTCAATAACTGGATTGAAAGAGGCATCTTAAAACAGGATTCGGACGAAACTATCTATGCTTATGTCCAGGATTTTGAACTCAATGGTGAGAAATGTCAACGCTTCAGTTTTGTCGCCCTGGCCAAACTCGAAGAATTCGGCAAAGTAGTCAGGCCTCATGAACAAACACTAAACGAACCTATAATTGACAGACTCAATCTCAAAAGAGCAACTGCTGCAAAATTCGGTCTGGTTTTTTGTCTCTATGAAGACAGGCAAAGAGTAGTAGACAGGATAATTGAAGGTGCTGTCGGCAGGGAACCGCTTATAGACCTTGTCGATGAGCAGGATGTCCGGCACCGTTTGTTTACCATAACCAATAACGCCGAAATTGATACAATCGAAAAGGTAATGCATGATAAAAGCTGCATTATAGCCGACGGACATCATCGTTATATAACAGGTTTGAGCTATTCCAAAGAGAATGCTAATCCGGCATCGGCTTATCAAATGCTTGCCTTTGCAAATACTCATCAGACAGGACTGATAGTTTTAGCTACTCATCGCCTTATCGGCAACCTCGATAACTTTGATATGGAAAAGCTGCTCGCCGGACTCAAAGACAATTTCGAAATTATAGAATTTAGATTTACTTCACCCCAAACTAAGGACGATGCCAGGGGAAAAATGCTTACTCGAATGAAGGCAGAGTACGACGGTCATAGAAGTGCATTCGGTATTTACGCTGGCGGCAGCGCCTTTTATGCAGCAATCCTGAAGGATAAAAGTGCTATGGACCCGGTCGCGCCGAATATGAGTTTGGCTTGGAGAACGCTTGACGTTTCCGTGCTGCACAAATTGATTCTGGAAAAACTTCTGGGCATCAATGAGGAAAAATTGGCCGAAGGTCAAAATCTAAAGTATGTCAAGGACACACCTAACGCTATTGATGAATCGATTGCCGCGGTTGATGCCGGCCAAAAACAGGCGGCTTTCTTTATGAATCCACCCAAAATCCAGCAGATACAGGACGTAGCAGACCAGGGTGAGAGAATGCCTCAAAAGTCAACGTACTTTTATCCCAAGATTTATACGGGTTTGATTATTAACAAATTGTAGTTTTTTATTTAGGAGTAAACCAAATATGGTAGACTGGAAAAACCCACCAAGATTATTTATTCCAGGCCCTGTAAAGGTAAATGAAGACGTTCTTGAACAGCTTGCCCGACCTACTCTTGGACATCGGGGCAAAGAGTATGCCCAACTTCAGGGCCAGACGACCGATATGCTCAAAAAAGTTCTCTTCACCGACCAGAACGTTTTTTTATCTACGTCCAGCGCCTCAGGGATTTGGGAAGCGGCTATTCGAAACTGTGTTGGTTCTGATGAAACCGTTTTGTGTACCTGCTGTGGGGCTTTCAGTGATAAATGGGCAGGTGTAGCTAAAAGCTGCGGCAGAAAGGTCGAAGAGTTGAAAGTCGATTGGGGAAAAGCCACCACGGCTGAAATGATTGATGAAAAATTGTCAACCGGCAAATATGTTGCTGTTACTTTAGTTTATAATGAAACGAGTACCGGCCTGACAAGCCCGGTTTACGAAATAAGCAAAATGATGAAGGAAAAATACCCTGACGTGCTGGTTTTTGTCGATTCAGTCTCTGCGATGGTAGCTTTGCCTTTGCATTTCGATGAGCTTGGCTGGGATGTAACATTTGCATCGGTGCAGAAGGCCTTTGCGATTCCGCCGGGATTAGCGGTTGCTGTGGTGAGCAATCGTGCGCTGGAAAAGAGCAAAAGTGTCCCCAACCGTGGTTATTACTTTGACTTTCAGCTTTGGGCCAAGTCGGCAGAAAAAAACCAGACTCTGACTACACCCAATGTCCCGCACATTATGGCGTTGAACTATCAGTGCGAAAAACTGGTTACAGAGGGCATGGAAAACGTCTGGGCGCGCCACAAGCAGATGGGTGAGTTTGTAAGGGCATGGGCAAAGGAAAAATTTGACCTGTTCTGTGAGGAACAGTACACCTCGGACAGCTTGACCGCGGTCAAAAATTCGAGAGGTATCAATGTTGCTGAGACAATCAATGCCATCCAGCAAAAGCACAATACTATTTTTGGTAACGGCTACGGCAAGCTAAAAGAGAAAACCTTCCGAATTGCTCATATGGGCGATATTACCCTTGACGACCTGAAAGAGCTGCTCGGTTGGATAGACGAAGAAATCGGCTAAACCTGATAATTCAAGAGGGGATTATGCCCGCAGAAAACCAACTGAATCCTAAGGCCCGGTTCCTGATGGGCCCCGGGCCCAGTGATGTCCACACCAGAGTGTTAAAAGCGATGGCCACACCATTGATTGGCCATCTTGACCCGCAGTTCATTAAACAATAATATCATCAAAGAAAGCTGTGGAAGAAACGGAAATGGAAAATTTCGAACAGGAACTTCGAACCCGTATCAAAGGTGATGTTTCTTTTGACCAGGCGACTTTGGGCCTTTATGCAACCGATGCCAGCATTTACCAGATTATGCCAAAGGCTCTGGTAATTCCGCGAGATGAGGCGGATGTGCGGGCGGCGGTGGAAACAGCGGCTAAGTATAATGTGAACATTCTGCCGCGCGGCGCAGCCACCAGCCTCAACGGACAGTGTGTCGGTTCAGCAATGGTAATCGATTTCACCAAGTATATGAACAAGATTCTCGAATTGAACGCCAAAGAGCGATGGGTACGCGTTCAGCCCGGAGTTGTTCTTGATGAACTAAATGCCGTTCTCGCCGAGCACGGTCTTGTTTTTGCCCCTGACCCGGCCACCGGCAACCGCGCTACCATCGGCGGCATGATGGGCAATAACTCTTCCGGTACCAGAAGTATCGTCTACGGAATAACAAACGACCATGTGCTGGAAACCAAAGTCCTGCTTTCAGACGGAACAGAAATGACATTAGAACAACTCTCAGCCGAAGAATATGACCGCCGGGCTAAATCGGATAACAAACGCCAGGCTCAAATTTACAACGGATTCAAAAAAATTATCCAGGCAAACCGCGGCGAAATTGAAAGAAAATACCCTAAGGTCATGCGCCGGGTTCAGGGTTACAATCTCGATTCTTTCATAAATGGCGAACCCTGGAACCTCTCTAAGATTATGGTGGGCAGTGAAGGAACCCTTGGTGTCTTTCTTGAAGCAAAGCTTAACCTGGAGCCTCTTCCAAAGAACAGGGTCATGTGCACGGCCCACTTTACCCAACTGCTCGAAGCAATAGGTGCTGTTGAGACAATATTACACCACAACCCCTCAGCGGTGGAGATTGTAGATGCCGATATAATCGCTTTGGCTCGCAAGAATCTTAGCCTTGCTCCGTTGTGTGGTTTTATTCAGGGAAACCCGCAGGCCATTCTGGTCGTGGAGTTTTTTGGCCAAACACAGCAGCAAGCCAGACAAAAAGCCGAAGCCCTTGCTGCAGACCTGAAAAAAAAGAAGCTTGGTTATGCCTATCCTGTCATATCCGAAGCAGCTGAACAGACAAAAGTCTGGGATTTAAGAAAGAACGGCCTGGGACTTATGCTTGGTGTCAAGGGTGACCGTAAACCAATGGCATTTATCGAAGATTCATGCGTTCCTGTAAAGATGCTGCCGGAATACGTCGACCGGATATTAAAATTCTGCAGCAGTTGTAATGTTCCTGTAGTAATGTATGCCCATGCCAGTGTCGGCACCATTCATATCAGGCCTGTTTTGAATCTCAAAGACCAGGAAGATATTGATTGCATGAAGGCCATTTCCGAATTTGCCTTTGACCTGGTCTGCAAATATGGCGGCTCGTTGAGCGGCGAACACGGTGACGGCAGGGTCCGAAGCCCAAAGCTTGAAAGATTCTTCGGTTCACAGATTTATAGTGCCTTTAGAGAAGTCAAAAAATTGTTCGACCCGGCCGGCCTTATGAATCCCAACGTTATCATCGACCCAAATCCGATGGACCACGACCTTCGCTACGGCACCAAATATAAATCACCCGAAGTGCCCACTGAATATCACTACCGCGAGGAAGGCAGTTTTGCGGCGGCTGTGGAAATGTGCAGTGGTATTGGCACATGCCACAACAAAATGGACGGGACAATGTGCCCAAGCTATCGGGCAACGCTCGATGAGCAGAACTCAACGCGAGGCAGAGCCAATGCACTCCGTCTGGCAATGACAGGCCAACTTGGCACAGATGCGATGACCAGCAGGCGCCTTTTCGAAATTCTGGAACTTTGCCTGTCCTGCAAAAGCTGCAAATCGGAATGCCCAAGCAACGTGGACCTGACCCGCCTAAAAAGTGAATTCCTGCAAAAGTATCACGATGCCCACGGCACGGGACTGAGGGAAAGAATCGTTGCCAACTCCACATTGATGGCCAAAATGATTGCAGGCCCAATAGCGCCATTGGTCAACTTTTTTCAGAAAACCCGCCTGTTTCGCAAAACATTGGAAATTGTAGCCGGTTTCGACAGCCGACGCAACCCACCCGAATATGCCCGAATACCTTTGGCGAAATGGTTCAAAAACCGCACAAAACCTAACGGCCGCCTGACAAAAAAAGTCGTTCTTTTTGACGATACTTACATGAACTACCATCAGACCGATGTCGGCATATCGGCTGTGGAACTGCTCGAATCATGCGGCTATGAAGTAATAATGGCCAATGCCGGCTGCTGCCAAAGACCTAAAATCTCCCATGGCTTTTTACGACAGGCCAAAATTGCAGGCGAGAAAACCCTGCGAAATCTTGATAAATACATTCAACAGGGACTTAAAATAGCCGTCTGTGAACCCGGCTGCTGCTCGGCATTGACAGACGATTTGCCCGACCTTATCAACGACGAAAAACTCGCCCAGCGCATAAAAGAAAATGTGATGATGATAGATAAATTCCTCGCCGCCGAAATTGAAAATGGCAGTCTCGACTGCGAGTTCACCTCACAGTTCAGAAAGATTCTTATTCACGGCCACTGCCACCAAAAATCTCTTTACGGCACAACTGATATGAAAAACCTTCTCGACAGGGTGCCGGGCCTCTCGGTCGAGGAAATCGATTCCGGCTGCTGTGGTATGGCTGGTTCATTCGGTTATGAAAAAGAGCACTATGATTTCTCCATGCAAATCGGTGAGCAACGTCTGTTTCCAGCCGTTCGCAGCCGCGAGGAGGGAACCGCCGTAATAGCCTGTGGTTTTAGTTGTCGCCATCAAATCGCCGATGGAACCGGCGTAAAAGCTCTTCACTGGGCTCAAACTATAAGGGGCACCTCGGTGAAAAAATAAAATAGAGGGCAAAGTGGAAGGGAGTAACCTGTGAAAATCAAATTAATCTTCTCGTTAGTATTAATCGGTACGTTGTCAATAACACTCTGTAACCGCCGGACAGGATTATTTGCTAAGGATGAAAAACGCCCGGTCACAAACCGGAATTCTGAAAGTATTGATTCATCACTAAAACTGAAAGTCATGCTTGAGTTACCAACCGGTTCACCGATGGGACAGCTTCGAGTTGTGCCTGTGAAACTTGGCAAAAATGCTCCGAGGGCTTTTCTTGCGATTTACTGTGCCGACAAGGTAGTCGACCCCTACGTGGAAATGTTCTTTTTCCCCACCGACACTTTAAAGCTTATGGTCTTTACCGAAGCCGGAAAAGTACTCTGGAAGCGACAGCTTGGCCGAGGGGTTGTACCGGGCGGCTGGTTCTGTCCTTTTTATCCGTTTGACCTTAATAGTGACGCTGTCGATGAAATCTGGTTCGTAAACAATACCGATGATGAGCATCCCCTGGGTTCTAAAGGACGCTGCCTGGAAAGAATTAACGCACTGACCGGCAAAACGATGGGGCAATGGCCATGGCCAAAATCCGCGCCAAGACAAAATTTGAGTTGGATCTTCCGAAACTTCATACTGGGAGGCTATGTCAAAGACGAGCCCGTTCTCGTAACAGCCCAGGGGACATACGGCCCTATGAAATTACAGGGTTGGAAGCCCGATATGACGCTGCGATGGGAATACAATATTGACCGCAGTAAACCCGGAGCCAGCGGCAGCCACATGTGCCCTGTTGTCGATATTAACAATGACGGTATCGACGAAGTTCTGTGGGGTGAGCGTTGTATTGAGCTTGATACCGGCCGGGAATTATTCTGTGCCGACAGGGATGTTTATTCGCAGCACTCGGATGTTATTCAGCCTGTTTATGACCGCTCGAAGAACCGCTGGTTTATCTATACCTGTCGAGAAGGCGCCCAGCAGCTGCCCCCGCGTGTTGTTTTATTCGATGACAGTGGAAAAAGAGTATGGAGTGATATAGATTACGGCCATATGGATATCGGATGGGCCGCAAGAATTGGTGAAAATGGTGAACATATTGTTATGGCAATTCGCATCGGTGCCAAAACCGCCGGCCCCAAAGGCTTCTTCCGTCAGGATATGGAAGAGTTTAGTTACAAAGCTCTTACGGGCCAAAAGTATCCGCTGCCCTTCAGCACTTATCAGACCCTGCCGGTTGATTTGAACGGCGACGGCATACATGAGCTTGTTAAAAAGTCTGACGGAGAAACCAGTTTGATTATCGACGGGCACGACAAGGTCCTCGGAAAAGTCATAGGCTCTGCTGTTATTGCTTCAAAGTTTATCGACCATCCCGGTGAGCAATTGCTCAGCTATACTTCGGATGGGACCTTGCGTATCTGGGCTGATGAAAATGCTAAAGACAGTCCTGACGCCCTCCGGCGTTATAATAATCCTTTCTATAAAGCCAGCCAGGCTTTGACCGCCAGCGGCGCTAACAAAAATCTCCTTGGCGGATTATAGAACCCTTCCCCAGCCGTCAATTACGAGGTTGTGTGGTAACTGAATTCAAGCACCTTCGGCTTGACCAGTTTTATGTAGTCGCCCATACTCATTCGGACGGCTTTGTCGTGTGAGCCGGCCTGAAACGTAATATGGTCATCGGCCTCTAAAGCCTTGTCCATAATGGTGGGCAAATCGTATAAGTTGCCGAAGGGCGGCTCGGAGCCAAGTTCGCAGTCGCCGAATATCTTTCCCATATCCTTTTCTTCAGCCAACTCGAGTTGTTTGGCGCCAAGCTGTTTTTTCAAAGCACTCAGGTCAATCTTGTAACTCGCTGCAAGAACACACATCAGGTCCTTGTCGTCGGCCTTGACTATTACCGGCTTGGCTACATATTTGCCCGGCTCATGCTCGGCGGCTGCCATACGCTGTGCAGTAAAAGCCGGCTTGTGCTCGGTAACCTCGTATTTGACCCCGGACTTGTCTAAAAAATCTATCACCGTCATTTCGCACCTCCCAAAAAGC
>Ga0272441_10013703_pt1 | contig 11623 bp, 11 predicted proteins | sample SSMProp6N_FD_193582 | JGI IMG/M metagenome (GOLD analysis project Ga0272441, IMG submission 193582) | Marine sediment archaeal communities from Little Sippewissett salt marsh, Falmouth, MA, United States - SSM-Prop-6N | ecosystem: Environmental > Aquatic > Marine > Wetlands > Sediment ... | reverse complement strand
CAGATCTGTTACGGGACGATCTTCTATGCACCGGCATTCCTGTGGGAGTTCCCCCGCGTCGCCTGGTCGACGATGACCTGGCAGTCTGTCGGAGCACTGGTATTCCTCAGCCTCGGTGCCACCGTTATCGCCTTCCTCTGTTACAATCATGCCCTGACGAAGATACCGGCAGTGCAGGTGTCGGTATTCATCAACGGCATTCCTCTCGTAACGGCACTGGCCGCCTGGATATTGCTGGGAGAGACGCTGACGCCGACGCAGCTGGAAGGCGGGCTGCTTGTCCTGATCGGTGTCTTTCTCACCAATTTTCCCGGTTTTCGCCATATGTCTCACCTGCTCATCAATGGTAAACATTCTTCTTGACATCCGTGCACAACAGAACTATATTACCGAATAGTAATATAGTGGAGTCGAGTATGCATGAATTCACGCGGGTCATGAAGGCACTGTCCGACCCGAACAGGGTAAAGATCATCAAGATGCTGCAACATAAGGAATTGTGCGTATGCGAGATACAGGCACTCCTCGGCACAGCACAGCCCACGGTGTCGAAGCACCTGAAAGTACTTGAAGATGCCGGCCTGGTCCTGCTGAAAAAGGAGGGACTCTGGGTAAACTGTCACCTTTCTGACGGCAGTACCAATGCCTATGTGGCCACACTGCTGGGAAATCTCAGGCACTGGCTGGAAGAGACGGCCGAATTCAGTGAACTGCGTGAGAAAATCGATTCAGTCAGCAGAGATGACTTGTGCAACAGGTCACGGTGTTCTAGATAGCCAATCAGGGATATAGGGCCGGAAGGAAAGGAATAAGAATCTGGAGTCATGAAGGAACGATATAAAGTACTGTTCATTGGTATCATATTCATTGCAATCTATTATATGCCCTTTGACCATGCGACCATACGTGCTGCCGGTCTGGAGGCATTCATGATGCTTCGGGAGTATGCCCGGGAGCATGTATTGACCTGTCTCATACCCGCCTTCTTCATAGCGGGTGCCATTGCGGTCTTTGTTTCACAGGCGGCCGTACTGAAATACTTTGGCGCCGGGGCGAAACGCGTGCTGTCCTATTCGGTGGCGTCCATTTCGGGGACCATACTGGCGGTCTGTTCCTGCACGGTGCTGCCCCTCTTTGCCGGCATCTATTCCCGTGGTGCCGGCATAGGGCCGGCAACGGCCTTTCTCTATTCCGGGCCGGCCATCAACGTCCTTGCCATAACCATGACGGCGCGGATACTGGGCTGGCAGCTCGGCCTGGCGCGTGCCGTCGGCGCCATTGTCTTTTCCGTGGTGACCGGTCTCCTCATGGCGCAGATCTTCAGAAAAGACGATCAAGAGAGGGCAAAGGGGGAACTGTACATACCGGAGGGCGAGGCACCGGGGCGTACACTGGTCCAGGACGGCGTCTACATGCTGACCATGGTACTGATACTCATATTCGCCGCCTTCGCACGCCCCGAAGAGGGCGCCAGCGGCCTGTGGCCACGGATATTTGCGATCAAATGGCATATCACGGCGGTCCTTCTGGTGGTACTCGCCCTGATGCTGAAGCGGTGGTTTACCCGGGATGAGCGGGTGATATGGGTCGAATCGACATGGGACTTTATGAAGAAGATACTGCCGCTGCTGGCTGCCGGCGTCCTGGTGGCCGGGTTTTTCCTGGGACGCCCGGGACACACGGCACTCATTCCGGAACAGTATATACAGCAACTGGTGGGGGGGAATTCCCTGGGGGCCAACCTCGTTGCCTCCGTGGCGGGTGCGCTCATGTATTTTGCCACACTGACGGAGATACCCATTCTGCAGGGGCTGATGGGGGCTGGCATGGGAAAGGGACCCGCACTGGCGCTCCTTCTGGCCGGACCTGCGCTGTCGTTGCCCAACATGCTGGTCATCGGGAGTGTCATGGGTTTCAGAAAGACGGCAACATTCAGCGCAATCATTATCGTCATGTCGACGGCGGCAGGAATGCTCTATGGCAGCTATGCCGCATAGGAAAGAAAATCTGAAGGGAGAGAAGTGAATGAACATCAAGGTATTGGGACCGGGATGTGCGAAATGCAGGACTACCGGGAAAAATGTCATTGAGGCCTGCGATCAACTAGAGATGGCGGCGGATATTTCACACGTAACCGATGCGATGGAAATCGCGAGTTATGGCGTCATCATGACGCCGGCGGTGGTCGTAAACGGCAGGGTCGTCAGTTCCGGGACGGTGCCTTCCGTGGAAGGACTGAAGAAAACATTGGATAAACTACGCTCGCATGGTACAATAAAAAACAATCGCACGACAGGGTAATGCGGCGGGTTGATCGTTCGATTGACCGCCGGTGACTGTTCTTTCAGAGAGCATGGCGATAGCATACACAGATACCTATGAATCAGACTGTCGGAACATCATATCTCGGGAGACGTATCAGACCGGAGATGAGGCGTGAGGTCTGTTGACCGGTCTGCATGATATGTCATGTGCCCTTTCAAGGGGTCATCCGGATGATGAGAGAGGGACATGACACGATGAGACGTTGCAATCAACGACTGGATCCCCTGTTGGGGGGGCAGTGCGGGGGACCGGTGAGATAGCAAAGGGGGGGATGATGGAAAAGATTCATATAAAGGTATTGGGAGAAACCGATAAGTGTATCAAGGTGGAAAAGCTTGTCAGGGATATGGTTTCACGGGCAGGCGTTGAGGCGGAAATAGAAACCATCAACGATGCCATGGAAATTACCGGATATTGTATATTCGGAACGCCGGCCATCATCATCGACGATGAGGTAAAGTGTGTGGGCAAGGTTCCCAACAGGGATGATCTGAGGCACTGGTTTGGAAGCGACTGAGATGATGGTGTCTTCCGGTTTTTCGTGGCACGCGGTTCCTATGTCATTATCTCTTCAAGTACGTGGATTGCCGTCACGATGTCATCGGACGTAATCCCGTAGTGTGTCACCGCTCGGAAGTGAGACGGACCGAGTCTGAGCATCCTGATGTGGCGCCGCTCCAGTTCTGTCTCGAAGGCGTCAACCTGCATAGTTTCACTGACGAGATCGAAAAATACTATGTTCGTCCGTACCGATTCCGGGTCTACGGACAGGCCGGGAATGCGAGCTATTCCCCCGGCGAGGAGTCGTGCGTTTTCATGGTCTTCGCCGAGCCGTTGTGTCATTTCTTCAATGGCGACAATCCCCGCCGCCGAAATAATGCCGCACTGACGCATACCGCCCCCCAGCATTTTGCGGATCTTCCGTGCCCTGTCGATAAAATCGCGGGAACCGCAGACGAGGGACCCCACAGGGGCGGAGAGTCCCTTTGAAAGGCAGAAACAGACCGAGTCACAGCCGGCAGTCAAATCGGTGACGGGTACGCCGAGGGCGACGGCCGCGTTGAAGATCCGTGCCCCGTCAAGATGCACCTTCAGTCCATGATTCCTGGCGAACGCTGTGACCGAGGCCGTATATGCAGGCGTGAGCGGGGAACCGTTGCACCGGTTGTGCGTGTTCTCAAGACACATGAGGCGGGTCTTCGGAAAGTGGATGTTATCGTCGCGGATGGCATGTACTATGTCATCGAGTCTGATCGTACCATCGGGCTGATTGGGAACGGTATGCGGAATCATGCCTCCCAGGGCCGATATGCCGCCGACTTCGTAGTAAAAGATATGTGCCTGGTCACCCAGTATGATCTCGTCTCCGCGGGTACCGTGTGTCAGGAGGCACACGAGGTTTCCCATCGTTCCACTGGAGACAAGTAGCGCCGCTTCGGTTCCTGTCAATCGGGCCGCCGTCTCTTCCAGTTCCCGTGTCGGTTGATCTTCTCCGAAGACATCATCTCCCAGGTCGGCACGGAATATGGCCTCTCTCATGGACGATGTCGGCAGTGTGACGGTGTCGCTTCTCAGATCTATCGGTTTCATGGACTGGTTCCTTTTTGCGAGGTTGTGATATGCGTGTCCTACAAAAACAGAAAAGGGCGAAACAGTCAACAAGAAAAGGGTACCGCGCCGGCTATCGACAGGTTCCCGGTATGATTGTCGGCACCGTGCCCTATCCTTGAGAGGGAAGAAACAGGCAGGGAATACTAAAGGACTGGTCCGCTGGAACAGATGGTGATATGAATGGACGGCATGGTCTGACGGAGGTGATATGCATGCGGAAGGACAGGTGGTATGGCCGAAATAAGCGGTACGTCAATCTGATTGTGGTGGCACTCGTGGTGCTTGCAGGATGTACCATGGCGGGGAAGGGCATGGTGCCGCCGAAGATAAAGATTGCCGGGATAGGGGTGAAAGATGTTCAGCTCTTCGAGACACGGTTCCGGGTGGAACTGCGTGTCATAAATCCCAATGACATGCCACTGGACATCAGGGGTATAGATTGTGAACTGGAACTGGTCGATCACAAGGTCGCCTCAGGCGTGACGGATCAGAAGACGAGTATACCGGGCTTGGGAACGGCCGTGATATCCGTCGATCTCTATGCATCGGTTGTCGATTGGGTACAGGGGATCAGGGGGCTTCAGGACCGGGAGGTACTGAAATACCGGATCACCGGGAGGGTCCACGTCAGAGGTGGACCGATGGCTCCATCGACATTCCCTTTCAGTTCGGAGGGGGAACTGCCCCTGCAATAAGGAGGGTTCAGCCCCCATGTGCCCATACCAAAAGAGATTGTCTTCTCTCCCGGGATGTGACCGCATCGGCAGCGTTCTCCACTGCCGTCATAGAGCGGGGAACACCCCGGTCGGTGTTCCCCCACGCCGGACATCCTTACTGACCAGAGTAATGTTACTGTACGACAAGACCGGAGGAATCCCCGGTTTTGGATACAGTACTCCTCTCACAATGATTAAGAGGGAAAAGGCTGGCGGCGCTGCACGGGATGGTACGCTGGTGAAGCTCTCTACCTCTTAAAATCTTAATCAATACATAGGTCACTGCGGTCATCATGCACTTACGCTGTCCGGTGACGATAGAACAGTGCTTCCGACCGCAGGTCGAAACGAAATGCTGTCCTTCTTAAGTGCGTTTTACGTTTTTTGCCTGGTATCCTCGGTCTGTTTCTTCGATGTCGAAGGTGACCTCATCACCCTCGACGAGATTCTTGAAGCCGGGCATGTCTATGGAAGAATAGTGAACAAAAAGGTCCTGACCGTCTTCCTGTTTGATAAACCCGAAACCCTTTTTTTCGTTAAACCACTTCACTGTTCCTGTAGCCAAAGCGAAACCTCCTTAGATATTGATTTAAACAAACAAGAGTTTGACTGGGTACTTCATCACAACTCTCGCAAAACGCTAAAAAAACATGCCTGACTGTATTTAAAAAACAATTTAGGTACAGGTAACATTAAAATGACCGCGGGTCAAGGAAAATAATGAAACCGGTTTCAAAAAATGTATGAAAAAGTGAAAGATTACGATATGAGTAATAACTGCGGCCCGCTAGGACCAGTATTCTGCCAGACGGGGGACGATGTCACCCGCCTTTCCCCGGATGGTTATGTCTGCCAGCGAAGAGAGTGGCGTCGGTTCGAGGTTGATTTCCGCCACCAGCGCTCCCCTGGATTGTGCCTCCACCGGAAAGGATGCCGACGGTTGAACCACCGCCGACGTGCCGATGACCAGCATCACATCACAGGTCCTTGATGCATCGAAGGCCGACTGCAGGAGATCGTAATCGAGTGATTCACCAAACCATACCACATGCGGCCGCAGGAGGCCCGCACACCGTTCACACCGGGGGGACGTGCCCAGATCGGGTGTGTAATCGACGGTAATGCTGCCGCATTTCGTACAGCGCACCTTCCATATGTTGCCGTGAATTTCAAGCAGGTTTTTGCTCCCCGCCCGGAGATGAAGTCCGTCTACATTCTGTGAAATGAGTGTGAAGTGAGGGACTTGGCTCTCAAGCTGTGCCAGTGCCCGGTGGGCCGGATTACAATCCACGTGTGCAATCAGCGAACGCCGCCAGTTGTAAAATTCCCAGACGAGGGCGGGATCGGCAGCAAATGCCTCGGGCGTGGCCAGGTCCTGGGAACGGTAGGATCGCCACAGACCCCCCTTACCCCTGAAGGTGGGGACACCGCTTTCGGCCGAAATGCCGGCACCGGTGAGGACCGCCACGTGTTGTGCGCCCTGCAGGGTATCTCTGAGCCGTTCAATCGCGGTATCCATGGAGACACTATGACATAGAGCGCCCTTATTTTCCACCGGAATAGATATCCGTTACGCTTCCTGTTGACAGAATATGTCCTGTTCTCTATAATTTTCCACCGACAGGGACGAAGGGAGAGTGCCGATGAAGATAAGCAGCGTGAAGGAGATGAGAGAGCTGGACGGAAGGGCCGTTGCCGACTATGGCATTGCCGAAGCAGTATTGATGGAAAATGCCGGGTATGCGGCATATACGGCACTGCAGAGAGAGGTGGGCATTGGAGGCAAACGATTTGTCCTGTTCTGCGGCGTCGGGAACAACGGTGGGGACGGTTTCGTCGTAGCACGCAAGATTCATTCTGCAGGGGGGAAGGTCCGTGTATTCATACTGGGAGACAGGGAGAAATTCAGCGAGGTGGCCCGGCATAACCTGGATATCGTGGCAAAGCTGCAGATCGAACACGGGCAGTTTGAACCGGGCGAAAACGTCCGGATGGCGGTGGCACACAGCGACGTCGTCGTCGATGCCATCTTCGGAACGGGCATCACCCGGAATGTCGAAGGTCATCACCGGGATTGCATAGACATGATCAATGGGAGCGGAAAGCCGGTCTTCAGCCTCGATATCCCCTCGGGTATCAATGGCGACACGGGGAGCGTCATGGGAACGGCCGTTGCGGCGGACTGTACCGTTACCTTCGGACTTCCCAAAACGGGGAACCTGCTCTATCCCGGCTATGATCACTGCGGGAAACTCTATGTCACCCACATATCCTTTCCGCCGGCGCTCTACGACAGTGATGCACTGGCCATAGCGGTAAACGAGGCGCCCCGGCTCCCCCTCCGTCCCCGTGCGGGACACAAGGGAGATTTCGGCGAGGTCCTCGTCGTAGCCGGTGCGTCGAGTTACTTCGGCGCGCCCTATTTTGCCGCCCACTCGTTCATGAAGGCCGGCGGGGGGTACGCGCGCCTGGCCGCACCCCGGTCGATGACGCCCTTCCTCGCAAACAAGGGGAGTGAAATCGTCTTCATACCCCAGGAGGAGACAGATGGGGGGAGCATTGCCCTGGAAAATGCCGGTGCGCTGTGCGAACTTGCAGACAGGATGGACGCCGTCATTCTCGGTCCCGGCATTTCACTGACCGATGAGACGCGGCAACTCGTGCGGACACTGGCGCAGAAGATAGAAAGACCGCTCATCATCGATGGTGACGGCATCACGGCACTCTGTGAGGATCTGGACATCATCGAGGAGAGGAAAGATGCCACGATACTGACTCCCCACGTGGGCGAGATGTCGAGGCTTACCGGTCAGGATATCGGAGAGATACAAGAACACAGGATCGACAGTGTCAGTGAAACGGCGAAACGTCTGGGTGCCATTGTCGTGCTCAAGGGGGCACACTCGCTGATCGGGTATCCCGATGGAAGGATCTACATAAATATGAGCGGTAACTCGGGCATGGCTACCGCAGGCTCGGGAGATGTCCTGACCGGGACGATCGCGGCCATGTATGGTCTCGGCCTGACCATCGAAGATGCCGTCAGAAAGGGCGTATTTATCCATGGCTTCGCCGGTGATCTGGCGGCCTGTGATCGGGGAGAAGACGGCATGTCAGCCCAGGACATCCTTGAATATCTTCCCCGTGCCGTCAAGGAGGACCGGGAAGATCCCGACGCCGTCAGAGAGATGTATGGTATCGATGTTCTGTAAATGACAGTAATTTCCCATGGGTGACATGGCACCCCAATACAACTGCGTCTGCTGTCGGTGACGTACTCCGCGATGACTCTCCAGTGCAGCAACACAGTCACAGTCACCAGTACACCCGTCATATCCCCGTCACGACATCCTCTCTGCAGGTTTGTAGCCCTGTATCGCAGGAGAGTTGTCACTTCCCTGGGGAAGGTGCGACAAAGTATGCATATATATAACTGGTATTATCTTGACAGGTTCAGTAAAATCTGAAATACACTGATCAGGCAGCATGTCCGGTAGCAGCAACCCGTCTGACCTCAAACAATCATGATCCGGTAGAGTGACCTGAATACAAAAAGAGCACCGCATGCTTCTCACTGAAATGATGTGCCTGTGGTGCGCTGGTTTGACAGGTGGTGTCAGACCTGCAGGTCCTGTGCCGGTGAAAACGAAACGGAATCCGAGAGCAAGGCAGCAGTCAAGGCAACGGTAACCCAGATGAAAGAAACGAGTAGGTACATAGTAATCCTGTCCAGTGTTGTTGCCGTTTCGTGGTCACTATTCCAGCTCTATACGGCAGGCTTTGGGTTCTTTCATGTCATGATTCAGAGACCTGTTCATGTCTGTTTTGGACTATTCCTGACATTCATTACCTATCCAACGATAGTCAGGAAATCTTCCGATGGGAAAGACATATCCTTCATCGGACCATTTGACATAGTGCTGGCGCTCACATCGCTGGCAGCCATCGCCTATCTCATCATAGACCAGGACAGAATCATAGAACGCATTATTTTCGTCGATGACGTCATGCCCCTTGATATTGCAGCCGGAATGATTCTGCTCGCTCTCGTACTGGAGGCGGGCAGAAGAACTATCGGAGCGGCACTTCCCGTCGTCGTCCTTGTTTTCATGGCCTATGTCCTGTGGGGTGATAATTTTCCCATCAATGCGCTGGCCCACAGGGGTATATCACTGGGACGTTTCATAGACATGCAGATCCTGACGCCTTCGGGACTGTTCGGAATACCGATCGGCGTATCAACAGATACGGTCTTTTACTTTCTCCTTTTTGCAGCCTTCCTTGAAATATCGGGAGGAGGCAGGCTTTTCACCGATCTGGCCTTTAAGATAACGGGGCGTATGCGGGGCGGAAGCGCAAAGGCCGCCGTCGTCGGCAGCAGTCTCATGGGGACAATCAGCGGCAGTGCCGTTGCCAATGTCGTGGGAACGGGCATATTCACCATTCCCATGATGAAGCGGGGGGGCTATCCCAATTATTTTGCAGGCGCCGTAGAGGCGGCCACCTCGACGGGCGGCCAGATCATGCCACCAATCATGGGCGCCGGTGCCTTTGTCATGGCGGAGATGCTTGGTGTGCCCTACTGGTCCATTGTGAAGGCGGCACTGATACCGGCTGTATTTTACTATGTGGCTCTTTTTGCCATTGTTGACAGGAAGGCAAAAAAAGAAGGCCTTGTGGCCATCCCTGCATCTGAAATGCCGAAGATTGAAATAGCACAGAGGATTCATCTTATCATTCCCCTGGGACTGCTCGTCTATCTCATATTTGAGGGACGCTCACTGATGATATCGGCGTCCATATCCATAGCGACGATAATTCCCCTCAGCCTCCTCAGGGTAAGCACACGGATGAACTGGCGAAAGGTACTCCTGGCACTGGACAATGGAGCACGGCAGGGCGTGAGCGCCGCCATTCCCTGTGCGCTGGCGGGAATTATAGTGGGTATCATTGTATTCACTGGTCTGGGGTTGAAATTAAGCAGTTTCATCGTGGCTGCCTCAGGCGGGAATCTCTTTGTGGCCATGATACTTGTCATGATTGGCTGTTTCATACTGGGAATGGGTATGCCCACGACGGCATCCTATATCATTGCGGCATCGGTCATGGTGCCTGCTCTCATCGAAATGGGTCTCGTCCCCATAGCAGCCCACATGTTCTGTTTTTACTTTGCCTGTCTGTCGATGGTAACACCGCCAGTGGCGCTGGCGGCCTTCGCGGCGGCACCGATTGCAGAAGCAAGCACATGGAAGACGGGTCTGACGGCATTCACGTTGGCCATTGGTGGATTTGTCATTCCCTTTGCCTTTGCACAGAATCCAGCCCTCCTGCTGCAGGATGTCGTATTATTAGAATTTGCATGGGTCTTTGTCACTGCCCTTATAGGGATACTGGCACTGTCATCGGCAGTTTTGTATATGGGACCAAAGAAACTGGGATGGCTCTTTCGACCGCTCTATATAGTGGTCGGCCTGCTCTGTGTCGATCCTTCAGCAAAATCTGATATCACCGGTCTGATATTGATCGGATGCCTTGTAGCGATAAACAGCTACCTGGTGAAGAGAGGTAAGAGAGCGTAATAAGCATTGGCGACGTCACCAAGAAAACAGTATGGCCGTAACGATGCTTAATATGTTGAAAGTCAGCAACGGTATGCAGGGAACTGATAAATCGAATCAAAGAACAAAAGGGAGGTGATGCACGGAAGAATTCGGTTAAGATAGGGGATTTAATTTTAACTTTAAAGGAGGTTTATAAAATGAAGAAAATTCGTAATTTGCTACTGATAATACTGGTCCTCGTTGTGGCCCTGGCTGGACATGGCGAAGTAAAAGCCGCAGGTCCGGTTCAGCTGAAGATAGCCACACTGGGAGTTGGCAGTTCCTGGTACATTTACGGTGCAACCTTTGCGGAATTGCTGGGAAAGGTCGTACCAAAGGGATCAAAGATTGATGTGCTGCCCTATTCGGGAAGTATCGGTAACCCCAAGCTTGTATCAAAGGGTGATGCGGATTTAGGCCTCGGTATGGGAATCGTAGCCGGATGGGCATATGAAGGTAAATACAAATTTGATAAAAAATACCCCAAACTTCGTGCCATAGTGGGTGCTCTGGACCAGTACTATTATGCAGTCATCGCTCGAGAAGATCTGGGAATCAATTCACTGTCCGATATCAAGAACAAGAAAATGGCAGTCAAGATTGTAACCCAGCCCACGGGTTCACTGAATGCAGTTATGAGCATACAGGTGCTTGATGCATACGGTATAACCAAGAAAGATATCGAGAAATACGGCGGACGCATTACACACACCAGTAACGATGTTATCGCCTCTGACATGAAGGACGGACGGGCCAACCTATGGTTCCAGCCTGCTACGGCAGGTCATCCCAATGTTTCATCGGTGGCCGTAACAACCAAACTGAAATTCCTCCCATACGATGACGCCGTCATAAAGAAACTGGGTAGCCAGTATGGGTTCGCTCCTGCCACGATGCCAGCCGGAGCATTCAAGGGACAGGATAAGGATGTATCCATGGTAGGTTTTAAGACATCCCTCTTTGCATCGGCAGATATGTCGGAAGACCTGGCTTACCTCGTTACCAAGACACTCTGTGAAAATGCGGAAAAACTCCAGTCAGCACATAAGGGTATGGCATCCTTCGATCCTTCAAAGGCCTGGGAAAAACAGTATACCGGTCTTCCCTTGCATCCCGGTGCGGAGAAATACTACAGGGAAAAGGGATACATGAAATAAGGAATACGGATGAAAGGGCTTTCGAGACCCTGTTGGAATGGGAAAGGCCCGGTGCGTCAATGGTGCCGGGCCTTTTCAGTGGTGAGGGGTCTGCAATATAGCCTTGACAGGAAACAAGATTCTGCGTTATGACCAATAATTATAATCAATACACCTATTGATGTGGGAGGGAAGGACTATGAGAGAAGCGGAACGTAACCACTTTCGGACAAAG
>Ga0272441_10013702_pt1 | contig 11624 bp, 9 predicted proteins | sample SSMProp6N_FD_193582 | JGI IMG/M metagenome (GOLD analysis project Ga0272441, IMG submission 193582) | Marine sediment archaeal communities from Little Sippewissett salt marsh, Falmouth, MA, United States - SSM-Prop-6N | ecosystem: Environmental > Aquatic > Marine > Wetlands > Sediment ... | reverse complement strand
TGTCGACCATATCAACGCCTCCTACTCAGTTTCAAACGTTCGTGTCCATTGTACAGGACCGCCGTCAGTATGTAAATTGACAACAATCCTTGACCCACCCTTCACAGGGTCCTCATGAGCGCCGACTGGTTCCTTGAACACCATCTTGACCTTTGTAACAGCCGTGGCGTCAGTGCTCACCAAAGGCAATCGAATGTTTTGAATCGAAAAGCGAGTCCAGAAGACCCTTTCATCTGCCCGACCTGGTGTCGTCAAGTCCCTAAACTCTTTCTCAAGGTACATTCTATAGAATTCATCGAGCCCTGTCGACCTCAAGAAGACATTACGCTCGAAGAAGTCGATGACCTTACTGATCAATCTTAGCTGATCAACTGCACTGGCTGTCAAACCATGCAGTCGAAACTCGATCGAGACGCGAAATGGGTCTTCGACGACCACTGCCGCGCCAGTAGACTTATCAACAATCCCCTCCCTTGCGACTCTACCATACGCCTGTGCAACAGGCACATCTAGCTTCTGCAAGATGAGAGCAGGTAGCTTATGCACCTCAACATAGTCTTGGTGCGTAATATATGCCACCTCTGGAGAATACCTGAACACAACTAGAGGTCTATTACCAGCCGGCAACGCTGCATTCAGTGTAATAATTCCAGTGCCACTGTCATAGCTATCAAACAGGTTATTCAACAACTCGATATCAGCAGTAAGATCATACACGCGCTCAACATCGGTAATGTTATAAGGCGTATTGATTCTATACTGGCTCAGATCAATCGAAGCCACATCGGCTGGAAACGCCGGGATGGCGGCAAAGTTTCCAACTGCTGTGATCTCAGACTCGATGAAAGGCATAAGACTCCGAAAGACGATATCTTCCAAGAAGTCAATATGAACCTCCATGAGCACTCGGATCTCTTTGATGCGAGGTGTTATCTCATTACGCGAATCCACGCTACGCAAGTTGATAGTTATCGCAAACGTCCGATTAGGTAGAATCGGAAAGGTATCAATGTTGGCATTGATCTCACCCTCCGTATTCCACTCACCTGCACCTGCAACTGCCCACGCACCACCATCCCACCAGTAGTCATCAGTCCCATCATAGATTCGGAAGTAAATCTCCCCGCCTTCCTCCTGAATCTCAGGGAACGTCTCGAGCATGAGAAGCTGTCGACAGGCAAGTGGATTTGTAGTCCACGTTCTAAACCAGATATCAGTATCAGCGGGAAATTTCTTTGTCGTCTGATCAATCTTGAGCTTCACAGACCAATCTTTTGGGTCTAGCCGAATCTTATCAAGGTCAGAAAACGTAAGCTCGGTGAACGCATCGTGACCAAAGCCAGGATTGAAGTGAAACTGCTTGATGTACCTGTAAACCTCGGCAACCGAGGTAAGCCCCATGTTGATCATCCGGCCTTCACCTTCTTCCGAGGACAGGTTTTCAGCGCTTCTTGGTTTGCTTTATCAAACGCCTTATGATAAGCGGCAAGAACTTCTGGAGACTTCAGATGCTTCTCAATAAAGTCTCTAGCAGGCACAGTATACTGCGACTTCGGAGTAACCTCTCCGGGCTTTGGCCTAACCCCTCGACGACGAAGACCTGCCCACATAGCGCGCCTCTGGCGCTTTGAGGGAGTCCAAGAACCACCTTCTGCGAGAAACTGGGCTAGCCCTTGAGTACCTATCGAAGAGCGTTCAGCAGGATGAGCTTCATCACTCAAAAATCCAACCTGAACACTCACAAGTTCATCGCCTACAGCCGGATCAATCTTGAATGACGGTTGCCGTCGCCAAAACCCAGTATCGTAAAATACCCTTCTACCTCCCTTGCCCTTACGCCAAATAGGACTATTGGAAGCATACCCCCCACCACGCTCGAGGTGACGTTGCAGACCAATGTCACCTTTACCAGACGCACGCTTACCAAACACAGCCATATGCTTCATAAGCGCCTTCTTCAAGCGCCTAGTCAGCTTATCAAGCTGAGCGTGATCGTACTGGTATCCGTACCGAAGTTGAATCACTACAAGTCGCCTTGCTGATAGCCAGGATGTCGATCTGTAAAGTCGGCCTCCAACATAGTCTGCATCAGCTTACCAGGATAGTGAGCAAATGGCTTGAACCCCGCGATGTAGAAATCGACGGTCTCCTTTCCAAGTTTCACAATCCGGTCGCCGCGCTTCAACCTGAACACATCAAAATCGCCAGCAGGTGTTAGAGTCAAAAGACCGACACGAACCATGTCCTTATATCGCATCGACACATAGCCAATCGACTCTTCAACAACACCAGCACGCTCCCATCTCGGGGCATCCTTTCGTGCACCTGAGTAGTAGTAAGAAATCTGAGCTTTGATCGTGATTTGTTCACCACTCTCAGGACTCTCACCCTCACGAACAACTTGACCCACAGGCTCGCGAGCATACGGATCAAACACCGAGTCATCCCTATCGATGATCTCGAGAACAATCTTGACCGGATGTATCAGGTTTGGTTGCGGCATTGTCTAACCGTTAGACATTCACGGTGAACAGGCCCATCGGCCTAGGCGCTGTCACCCTCGTTGGCGCGCGATACATGCTGATCACGTTATCAACCTCTGCGATGCCAGTCGGATACCAGCCGCCAAGTCGGTTGTAGAGATCGGCATACTCAATTCGATGCCTATCAGTGACCTCCTCAATCACTTTGCCAAACTTCAACTGATCAAGTTCACCATCACCAAGTAACTCAGCAGTAGCAATCACAAGAATCTTGATCGCTCGGCAGATAGGCTCCGGCGTAGAACCATCGGCCTCGGTATATCCCCATATCCCATCGACGCGCTGATTCAAATCACCAACAATAAATTTCCCACCCGCACCTTTGTTGAATTGATAAACGCTCGTAGTACGTCCTGTTAGAGTCAATTTGATTCGCGGGTTACGCCTATCGTCAGACACTGGTCCGCGCGCGTTGTAAACTTTGTAATTATTAACATCAATTGCGTTATCAAAATCATCATTGATGTAAAGATTGTTCACCGAGATGATAGGAACTGGCAACTGCAACAATCGCGATCCGTCCCCGTCAAAATCAACTATTGCAGATTTAGCCGTAAAGAAATTACCAGTAGCTTTCTCAAGCCACGATTGCCATCCTATTATTAGCCCTTGTGCACGAGTATCTGATAGCTCAGTCTCGGTAATACCTTCATCTCTAATGTCTTGTATAGAAATATAAAGACCTGAATCGCTACCCTGTATTCCCGCAGAAAGCGACGATTCTGAATTAACAAGAGACGAATCAAAATATGAAATCTTATACCAATACGAACTATCAGGCGCTGTCGTATCAATATATTCATAAAGAGTAGTACCAGAAACAAGATCAATTCTTGTTAAATCATCGGTAAGCTCCGAATACACACCACCTTCAGTCGCCGACCTATAAACTTTTATCTTATCGAATTTCGTTAATACGTTCGACAGCTCTTCGACGAAAAACTTTACTTTGATGGTTGCCATCTTATTCCTCGGTGGCCGATATGATACGCGGCCTCAGTTCAACCCCAGCTCTTGGTTCCGGTATCAACTCAACATTAGAAGAAATACAAGGAACAATCTCGGCATCGGAGTGTTCAGCCTCTATTACATCAGGAACTAATGGTATAGAAGCAACTGCATCGGGAGAAAGAACTACTGTAGACAACTCAGGTTGTATAATACTTTCAGCAGGGCCAGAAGCCCCACTCCTGCCTCCAATAATACCTCTTGTTGCTATCGCAACCGTCATACACCTACTATATCACTAATGAAAATAAATGCTATCAACACCACAATCTCAGTGTCTAACGGTTATACAACTTACTCGAGCGATTCTTGATAGTCTTTCAGCGTAATTCCATCGTCATTGTACGACGCTTCTATCGTATACGTAGCAATCAAACCTGTTGTCTCACTACCACCATACGTCGCGGCGTCTTTATTCGCCTTGGAATCAAAGCATCGCCTACGAGCTGTCAATAAATTCTTATTCTCATCATAAACAGTATTATCAAGATACGAATTCTCGTGGAGGAGACCAAGCGTTCGCAAGATACCATCACGACTGGAGATGAGAGCTTCGCCCATTGTCCCGGCGTCTGGATAGAGCGAACCCTGGATGCTCCAAACCTTTTCAACAACGGAATCCTCCGTAATCGTCTGGTTGATCACGGACACCCCGCCGTTCCAGGTACCTGTCTCGATGGCATTGCCGGCCATATCCTCCAGCGAACCGACACCTGCGACCTGTACAACACCCAAAACGACTGTACTGTCGAGGCGCACCGTCCCCCCAAGAAGACCAATGCCTACCATGTTCAGCCCGTTCATGTTCTTGATTGTCAGAAGACCAGAATAACCAGGCATCGCGAGATCCTGACCTGAACCACCCATGTCAATAGTTGGTGGAGAGAACGGATCGATGGTCTTACAGTCGCTAATCACCGACGCCTCGTCGCCCGCCAACGTGATCGTTCCTTTCAACCCACAGTGGTGTATGTGCCCGGAGAAATATGTTAGCGAGTTGACGATGCAATCGTTCAGTTCGTTATTGCCATCGAGGACACCGAAAATCTCGAGATCTCTGAAGACAGTGTTTTCACAATCAGCACCATCTTGTAGGTACAGCTGGTTCTGAACGTGAGACGTTCCAGTAATAATCATACCGTCAACATTGTGTGCTGCTGTGAAATCAGCGTTGCCGATAACATATATGCGTTGGAAGCCTCTGGAATTCGCGATGACAAGGGCATCCGCGAGAACCAAACACGGTCGCCGTAGCGTACCTGTCGGGTACAAGGACCCAGTCGCCGCATTACCCGTCATATTAGCAGTATCAATTGTCACCCCGCCACCGTACTCCCCATACTCGATGGCTGAGCTGGTCACCAGACCGGCAGAGTTCGCGGATCGAACCGAGACCTTATTGACGTTGACCCTGTCGGCGACATTGGAATTCGCGCCGAAGAGGTTCACGGCATACTGCCCGTCCTCAAAGGTGACGGTATAGCCGTTGATGATCTCGACAACACGAGCGAGTTCAACACCACCAACCAACACAGGTGGATTGTGACGGTGGGTTATCGGCCAATTGATACCCTGCTCATTATCTTCAAGATCCTTCAGTGCGAGTCGGAATGCGTTTAGATCGAGCTTACGAATCTCCGTCGGCAAAGCCTGCACGAGGGTCGTGTCGGCCTTCGGGACGTTGATGACCAAGCTCGGCCAATCGACAGTTATCGACATTATGCACGCCCATTCGCCTTACAGGCGAGACAATCGAGTAATCAAGTACCGCCAGCGAACACTTTCGTTTGAAGCGACGTTACCTGAACTCGTAGTGCTTCTATCTTCTCATTAAGCTGCCGAATAATACCGTCCTGCAACTCAATCTTCTTCTCCAACAAACGTAGCTCAGTACGCGTATCGTTGGAATGGGCCACGACAGCCTTGATGTTCTTCGTCGCCGTTTCCTCAAACGCCTGACGAAGCTCCAATTCTCCAGCCTCCATCCTACGTACTCCTATTCGTCACTGACCAGGAACACCGTGGTGGTCAGCCCGGTAGCACCAATAGTACCCGCAATGTTGCCCTGCTGATACTTCTCCGCCCCCGAAGCCGACCGCACCCTGCCGGTAACGGGCTGGCTCGACGTGTAGTCAATCTCCCCCTTGATCTCTCCAGAGCCGTCTGTTGTCCCAGAGAGAACGACTGCTGTCGAGGTGGGTGACCCAGTAGCGGGGGAGGTCGGAGTTCCGACGACGGTGTAGGTGTAGGCGTTGACCCCTGTCACCGTAACGGTGAAGACACCGTTGTACTCCTCCTGGGCAGCTCCGTCGATCTGCACCTCGGCCCCAGACAGCAGACCGTGTGCGGTATGCGTCACCGTGGCTGTCGAACCGGAGCGGGTGATCGAGACGGAGTCGCTGGCTGGAAGCGGGCCACCCGTATTCGCCAAGAGAAGGGCGCGAGCGCCGGTAAGGGCCGACTGATCTGAGATGTCCTTGACCGCAACCTCGACAGCGGCGGTCTCGATGACGGCTACCGTCCCGCCGTTTGGCGTATGCACTTTGGTCGCGTCAAAGTTTGACGTCCCTGAGTTCCTGATTGTCAGAGTGCCACCACCAAGCCACCTGACGTGGAGCGTGATGCCGTCGTCGAAGACCTGATCGGTGATCGTCAACTCCAAGTCGCCGCCACCAGTCACGCCGTTGATCTCGTAGGACAGAGGCCAGTCCGGCCTGGTCGATGAGTCGTAGGCTTCGATTGCAGTTTGCATCGCGGACTGCGTCCCGGAGGTGATGGAGTCGTCAGCTAGAGCACCTTCACGGAACAGGTCGTCTCGAATCTCTGTGTCACTCGGGATTCCAGCCCCGACCTTGCTCCACGTACCCCAGTGAGCCAGCAGGAACGTAGCCCCCGCTGCATAGCCAATGTCCTGCCCGCCCGTCTGGAGGGCGCCGTCGGCATCGCCGAAGACAAAGTCACCTGAATGAACCACCATCGTTCCCACCCCAGGCGGGTTCCCCGATGTCAACGCCTGCTTGACGCCGTCGATCAACATGTAGAACTCGTTGCCGTCACTAGAACAATCGAGCGCCATCATGATGTGGTAAGGACGACCGATAGTCAGCGGGAAATCAGCAAATGCCTGAATGGAGAAGTCACCGTCGTCCTCGGCGTTGGCAATCAGAATCAGCCCGTACCCGATCACGAAGTAGAGGCAGTTCACGCCGCCGCCCTCTTCGTAGATCGTGCCAGGAATAAGGATCTCGTTCTCCATCCTGAGCCAGCCACCAATCCTGCGACGTGCGTGAGCGTTGGTGATGTTGGTGTAGGGGGAGTCGGCAACCTCACTGGACTCGACCGCCTGGTTGATACGGAACGAATGTGTGTTCGTGCGACAGATCGGTGTCGTTACGAAATCTGGGGTTCCGGTCTGCACGTTGTTGAATGGCCGTGGCGTGCCGGATGACTGGGCACCAGTGTCCGTGTAGGCGTTGTCCATCTCCCAGTAGTGATCGGGCTTGTCAACCATGTTGTTCTGGGGCTCGTAAGGAGGCCAACCAAGAATGAACATGTAGCCAGTAGAGCGCTCACCTCCGTCTGTCGTGACAAAGGCGAAGACCACACCCTCCGAGAGTGCACCCTGAACGACGTCGAAGTCGATCTGAGCGTCGCCCCATGTATTGATCGTCTGTGTGACGTTCGTCCCCGAATAGTCCTGCGCGCTCCCAATCTCTAACTTCCCGTTTCCCTGCGTGGCACCGAAGTTGAGACCGTCAAGCAACACGTCCTCTTCGTCAGTCGCCAGAATCTCGTCTTCCAGATCCGTGATGACGGGCGGGTACGTGTATGTGTAGAGAGCACCGAGGTCGATGACGGCGAACTGACCACTCTGACAGACTGTGTTTGTGCTTGAGGCCGTACCGAGAAGATCCGTGTTCATGTAGAGGCTACCCGCTGCATGATCAGGAACGATGACAGCGGCAGACCCACCACCATAGCCAGCGGTACCACTCCCACGGAAGTAGGAGCTATCCCCACCGTAGGGCAGGACACCATGCGATTCCGACTCGATCCGATAGTGAACAGTCGTGCGGGCGCACGACCCGTAGGATGTCCTTGCACCCCCCGCGATGCAGAGGAAAGTCGAGACCGCGGAATCAGTGTCGATGTTGCTATTCCCGGCGGTGGCCGTAAAGTTGGAGGTGTCAATGTGTGGAAGCGTATCCCAAGCGAATTGACCACCGAGCATGGTGCCGGTGGTGGCCTCCATGATGACCGTCTTGTTGCCGGTGGGAAGCTGCCAGAGTTGGAGACACGCCCCGGAAGCAATCGTCGTGGTAGTCCCGCCCTCAACACGAGCCACACGCCAGGTCAGGTCCTCACCAGCGGTCACATCGAGCAGGCAGATGCCTGAGATCGCACCATCCTGCGTGCCATCCGTACCACGAAGGTAGACCTGATTCCGAGAGCCAGGAACCTCAACGGCGTCAAGCTCCAACCACATCACGATCTCGGAGCGGTTGCCATAGGTCATCGAGATATCAGCCGAGAAGCAACACAGATACCTTCCTGCCGTAGCAATGTCGATGGCACTTCCCGTGCGCGTGTAGGGGCTATCCTCCTCATCCGTCGCACCCAGAGTGACCCCAGTCTCGGTGTCTGCGGTGAGGGTCTGCCCCGAGGTGGACCGATAGCGTCCGTACAGGTCCGACTCATCGAGCCGGATGATCTGCACTGCTCCGTTGTCTGGATCACGGTTGCAGGTGTCAGCGGAGTTGTCGGTTCGTGCTGCCTGGAACTGAACCTTGTGGTTGGCGCCAGTGGTCCGAAGGATCGTCGCTCCCCTGATCACGATCTGGAATTGACCAGAGTCCTGCCGGATGTAGCCCTGGCACTTCGCGTTCTCAACGGTATTGAACCCGCCACCAGTATCCAACTGCATGTGGCCGTTGACCTCGATGCGGTTGGTGCTGTCTGTGACCTTGCTCGTCTCCTCGAAACGTTCATTCCAGATGATCAGATAGACACCAGCCGCTACCAGAGTGAACTGACCAGCGGAGTACGTGATCCCGGTCCCGATAGTCTTGTAGTCGGTGTCCCATGTCAGCGTGGCCGCAGTCGTGGTGATCGTCGTTGTTTCCGCATCGTTGCGGCGGATCATGTAGTCGCCGATGGCCATCAGTCACTCACCTTCGGTACACGACCCGCCGCTGCCCGTCGCGCTGTTCTAGCAACTCTTCTGGCTACGTTTTCAGCAGCTACGTCTTCCGGTAGCAGCTTGTACGGGTACGGGGACTCTTTGTCCGCATCCTGGTCGATGTAGTCCTCAGACAGATACGGATGGTAGATCCAAAGCCACTCACGGTACGCCTGGAGGTCATCGACGGCCTGATCCAAGTCCTCCCCTTCGAGCGTGCCGCCGTGGATGAGATCATGTCGCTCTTGACAGAGCTTGATCAACCCCCAGAAGTCAGCCTTTAGTTCATCGTTCGTCATCGCACTACTCATCCGAGACCATGAACACGATCTCATCAAACCCAGTCGAAGTAAGTGTGCCGACGAAAGGAGCCGACTTATAGTAGGGAGAGGAAGTTCCCTTACGAATGCGGCCCGTGATCGGCTGATCGCCCGAGTAATCGAATGTGACCGATACCTCACCGTTGACATCCGTCGTATCTGAAACGATTACTGACGTGGCCGTAATAGTTCCTGTCGCAGGAAACGTGGGCGTGCCACTGACGGTGTAGGTGTATGAGTTGGCACCAGTCACCGTAATGGTATGCACCCCGGTGTACTCGATCTGATCAGCCCCGACAATCAAGACCTTGTTCCCAGACACAAGGCCGTGGGCCGTGTGAGTCACAGTCGCCGTCGTCGCTGAGCGTGTAATGGAGACCGAGTCCTCGAAGGGGAGATCGCCACCAGTAGCAGCCAGCATCAGGACCCTTGCGTCTTGGATATCGCCTAGAGTATTCGCGTCATTGGCTGTCACCTTGACGGTGGTCTCGGTTCTCAGGTTGACCGCACCGCCGAATGGCGCCGAGACGATAGAGCAATCCGCCCCATTGGTGTTGCGAAGGGTGAGAGTGTCCGCCGACCCGTTGTACCTGATATGGATCGAAGCCAGTGAGTTGAAGGTGATGTTGTCGAGGTCCAGGGTGAAGTCACCGCCCCCAGACACCGCCTCGATCTCAATACAACAAGGGGCGTTTCCACGGACGGTGTCCGCGTAGGCGTCCAGAGCCGTCTGCATCGCCGACTCAGTGCCCGACGAGATCGTGATATCCGCCAAGGCACCGCGCTCGAAGAGTGTCTCTCGGATCTGGGTGTCGGTAAGCTCCGTGCCGTCCCACGTAGCCCAGTGCTGGTAGCTGGATGTGCCCTGCTGTGCTGGAGCGACCATGAGGAGCGCCGTGCCGTTCAGCCCAACAGTGCCTGCTGGATCGCCGAACTCAGCGACACCACGAGCTGTCAATCCAGCGTCATCTGGCTGACGATCAGTCGGGTCGGCCCGGAGCATTTTCACACCGTCGATGAAGAGGTCGAACGAATTGTTGTTCGCGTTGTCGCTATACCGCATGAGCAGGTGGTACGCCCTGCTCGGCACCAGACGGGTCGCGTTGTAGACCTGCACCTGCTGGTTCGCATCCCTGACCTCAGCTGTCAGGTTGTTCCCCAATCCCATAGCGAGGTGAAAGCAGGTTGTTGCATCCCCCTCACCATAAATACGAACGAATGGTAGCTGGTAGTCCGTGGTCAAGAACCAACCACCGACGGCCTTGACCGTCTGGATGGAGTTGTTGATGTCCGTAGTCGTGGGAATAGAGATGCGGTCGGAGACCGCATTCATCTGTGCAGAGTACGTCGCGTCCTTGGCGATGGCGGCAGCGGAGCTGTGTGTAACGCTGGTGTCGACGCCGTTGGCCGACCCTATTTGATCAAGAGAATCGCCATCGAAGTCCCAGTGGTGGTCAGCACTGAGGTTGGAGATATCATCACTGTACGCCACACGAAGACCTCACCTATGCGTCAGTGGTACGAATCGCGGTGATTGTCTGGGCAGACGACGTCTGCGACCAGGACGAGATGAACTGCTTGATCGGAGAACCACCGCCGTCACGCACGATGACTACGAGATCCCGAGAACCCGACTGAACCGAGGTGAACGTCGCAGTCGTTGCGCTTGCGAGTTCGTCGATGTACGCGATGTACACGTCATTGCCCACAGCTGCCTCGTTACCAAGAAAGTCTTCATTCCCGTCAGTCGTATCGATGGTGAATGTGCTCGTTGTCCACGAAGAGTAGTGGAGACGCCGCTCGAACCCAGCGTCGTCGGTCACTCGGATGTAGCCAGACGAAGGGGTATCCGCTGGGATTGCCTCCGTAACAACGACCGATGTCTCGTTATCGGCATCCAGGATGACAGCCAGCGAAAGCTGGTCCTTGTCGATAGCGGGATCACCATTGGTGTCGGTTGAGACGCCGTCCCACGGGGCGACGAGCACGCGGTCTTCGCCGCTCACCAAACCCGCCACGGTGTTTGTGACGTAGTTGGGAGGCGTGATGACGTTGTTGCCGAGGTCCGTAACCTTGTCCGAAGACGTCAGGTCTAGGGTCTCGATACCAACACCGTAGGCACCGATGATGGCGGAACCGGTCGAAGCACCGATGAAGGGGGTGGAGATCGTAGCTGACCGATCAGTCACGGTCGTATCTACGACGTTTGTCGCACCAGACGAACCACCAGTGATGGTTTGTCCATCAGTAGGTGCAACACCGGTCAGAAGCTGAATCCACATCTTCGAGGTGTTGTCGTCATCGACATCGTCCACGGCTAAAAGCTGTCCCGTACCGCCGGACCACGATACCGCCTCTGGTTCAGTCCAGTTGAACGACCCGCCACCAGTATCGACGTTGATTTCGTGGGTGATGCCTCGGAATAGCTCACCGTTGAGCCCGTAGAGGGTCTCCGCTGTACCGTCACGGGTGAGGTACTTCATGCGCTCGTAGAACTGGTTGATCGTGTAGGTAGCCCGGTTCCACTCCGAGTAGTAATACTCGTCAACGGCGTTATTATCGACGTCGAGAGCG